>Ga0187894_10004315_pt1 | contig 15329 bp, 15 predicted proteins | sample GBC1701081metaG_FD_136650 | JGI IMG/M metagenome (GOLD analysis project Ga0187894, IMG submission 136650) | White microbial mat communities from a lava cave in the Kipuka Kanohina Cave System on the Island of Hawaii, USA - GBC170108-1 metaG ... | reverse complement strand
GGCCGACGTCGTCCTGCTCGGCTGCACCTGCATGCGCAACGTGGCCCCGACGCTCGCCGCCCGCACCGACGTGCCGATCGTCGATCCGGTGCGCGCGGGCTACAAGCTCCTCGAGTTGCTGCTCACGCTCGGGCTCCGGCACAGCCCGCGCGCGTTCGCACCGATGGTGAGCGACCGGAGCGAGCTGTTTCGGGAGCTCGCGGAGTCCGCGGGCCTTGCGCTTGCAGGTGAGGACGCGGCCGACTGCGAGGTGTGCGCGGTCGCGGCAACCGACGAGCCGCCAGGAGCCGATCGCCTGGCGCACGAGCACCACGCGTGACCGGCCGGGGAAGTCGCGCTCGATGACCATGCGCTTGTAGATCCGGCTCGGCTTGCCGTACACCCGCAGGCAGCGCTCGGACTCGAGCGGCAGGCAATGCTCGTCCACCCGGCGCCACGCGGTGTCCATGTCGGGCACGACCTTCTGCGCGCCGATCACCCAGATGACGCGGCTCGCGCCCGCCGCGTATGCACCAAGCTGGCTTCCCGTCGCGGAGACCACCACCAGCCTGCCGTCGACGGTAAGCGCCTGGACGCTGCCGATGACGAGGTCCGGCGCGGCTCCGAGGCGCCGCGCCTCTGGCGACAGCGGATCGAGACCGGCGAGCTTGGCGCGGATGGAGTCGAAGCGGCCGGAATCGTCCACCTCCGCCGCGATGCCCGTCGTGAGCAGCGTGTCGCTGACCGCCGTGAAGATCGTGCCGTCGTGCGGTAGCGTCCCCAGCACCGACTCGCGGGCGGCCGCGGCCGTGTCGACCACCTCCACCTCTATCCCACGGTCGCGCAGCCCCGCGGCGGCGAGCTTCAGGTCCGCCTCGACGGCGGGCCGGGCGAAGCGACCGTCCGCGAGCGGCAGCGTCCTCGCGTTGTCGCCCGGCGCGGTCACCAGCAGGTCGGCCAATTCGAGAGGGGTCCGGGCTTGGTTCGGGCATCGGCGCGGGTGACGCGAGCGAGCTGCTCCGCGAGCACCCGGCGGGTCTCGGCGGGAGCGATCACGTCGTCGATGGCCATGATGCCGGCGGGGCCCATCGGGTCGGTCCCGGCGGCGATGCGATCGGCGAGGTCCGCGACCGCTTCGGGAGCAGCCCCGGCCGCCAGCACGTTCGCCCCCACCCGGGGATCCATGAACCCGATCTCGGCACCGGGCCACGCAGCGAGGAAGTCCATGCCCATCTGGGGACCGCCCATCGAGAAGAAGGCCAGGCCGAAGGCCTTGCGCAGGACGACGCCGAGCTTCGGCACGCCGGCGCCGAGCAGGGCCTGCGCGAACATCATCGCCTTGCCGAGCACGCGCTCGTGCTCGACCGCGCGGCCGACCATGAAGCCCGGCGTGTCCTGCAGCATGACCAGGGGCAGTCTGAACGCGTCGCACAGCAACACGAGACGCGTCGCCTTGTCGCACGCCGCCGGCGTGAGCGCGCCCGCCTCGAACTTCGGCTGGCTCGCGATGACCCCCACGGGGTGACCGTCCAGGCGGCCGAGCCCGGTCACGAGGCCGCGCCCGTACAGAGGCTTCAGCTCGAACAGCTCGCCGTCGTCCAGGACATGCGCGAGCAGCCTGCGCATGTCGTAGGCACGGCTGCGCCGCTCGGGCACCACGCCCGCGATCTCGGGGTCGTCCTCGATCGGTATGGTGGCCGGGTGCCGCGGCGGCGGCTCCCCCGCCGCCGACGGCAGGTAGCCGAGAAACGTGCGAACGGCCTGCAGCGCCTCCGCCTCGGTCTCCGCGCTCAGATCGATCTGGCCCGTGATGCGGGCGCCGACGTCCACCCCACCCAGATCGTCCATCGTGATCGGCTCACCCGTGGCCATCTCGATCACGTGGGGGGACGTGACCGCCATGCAGCTGCCGCGCACCTGCACGACGAAGTCCGAGAGCGCCGCGACGAAGGACGACCCGCCGAACGACTCGCCGACGATGGCCGTCGCCATCGGGATGCGCCGGCGGCGGCCGATCAACGCGGGGAACGGAGGCAGCTCGGAGAAGCTGGTCGAGCCAAGACTGTCGGGAATGCGAGCGCCGCCCGTCTCGCCGAGGTAGACGAACGGCTGGCCGCCGGCGAGCGCCTGCTCGAAGATGCGCGCGAGCTTGCGGGAGCCGATCGGCGAGGAGCTGCCACGCTTGACGGTGATGTCGTCGCCGACCACGGTGACGGGGCAACCGTCGATGAGGCCGTGGCCCCCGATCTTGCCGTCCCCGGGAGTGGCGTCAGCATCCGCGTCGTTCGCCGAGCGCGCGAAGGTCCCCACCTCGCGGAACGAGCCGCTGTCCAGCAGCGCGTCGATGCGCTCGCGGACGTTGGGCCGCGCCGCGCCCCGCAGCGCGGCCACTCGCTCGCTGCCGCCGAGCTCCGAGCGGATCCGCTCGCGCTCGCGCAGGAGCTGATCGACTGCGTGAGCGTCGCTCGTGTCAGGCTCGGGCAACGAGGTCTCCCTTGACGATCTTGCCGGTCGCGGTCCGCGGCAGCGCGGCAACGACCGCGATCTCCGGCACCTTGTAGGAAGCCACGTTCTCGCGAGCCCAGCGCACCAGCTCGTCCTCGTCGCAGACGGAGCCGTCGAGCAGCTCCACGAACGCGCGCGGGACCTGGCCCCGGTCGGCGTCCTCGCGGGGCACCACCGCCACGCCCTGAACGGCGGGGTGCATCCCGATCAGCGTCTCCAGCTCGGCCGGGAACACGCTCATCCCCTTCACCTTGATCAGCTCCTTGCGCCGGCCCAGGTAGTGCAGGCAGCCGTCCTCGTCGAGCATCCCCATGTCGCCCGTGTACAGCCAGCCGTCCCGCAGCGCCGCCGCCGTCTCGGCGGGGGCGCGCCAGTAGCCCGTCAGCACGGACGGCGAGCGGATGGCGATCTCGCCCTCGTCGCCCAGCGGCAGGAGCGCTCGCGACTCGAAGTCGACGACCTTGACGTCGGTGCCGGGCATCGGCAGCCCGCAGAACACCGGGCGGGAGCGCAGGTCGCGGTCGTCGTCCTCGAACCCCGCCGTCGAGGTGTCCATCGTGTGGGTCTCCGTCATCCCGTAGGAGCACTCGCGGAGCACCGACGCCGGCCCGGCGTACGCCTGCCAGGCGCGCCTGATCTCGACGTCCAGCTTGCGCACGAACGACGCAGCCAGCGGCACGCGCAAGGTCGAGGCGTCGCGGCGCTCGCGCTCCGCGCACTCGAGCAGCTCGACGTAGCTGTCGACGGTGCCGACCATCAGGGTCGCGCGGTGGCGCTCGATCGCGGCGAGCACGGCGGCGGGATCCCACCGGTTCAGGAGCACGCACGTCGTGCCCGTCACGACCGGGATGAGCAGCGCGAGGTCCTCTCCGGCGATCCAGAAGGCGGGGAAGAAGACGACCCCGGCATCGCTCTCGGAGCCGCCGAAGTCGGCGCCGAACCGCCACACGGCGGCGGCGGTGACCGACGTGTAGAGCATGTGACGCTGGCTGTGCTCGCAGCCCTTCGGCATCCCCGTGGTGCCCCCGGTGTAGTTCAGCGCGGCGAGCGCGTCGAGGTCGACGGCCCGCAGCGCGAGGCGCTCGCCCGCGAGCGCCTCGCGCCACTGCCGCCGCGACTCCTCGGCGGGCGGCGCGCGCAGGCCGCCGGGAACGGGGAGCGCGGGCTCGTCCGGCAGGTACTCGGCAGCCGCCGTGTACAGCACGCGCTCGATCCCCGCACGCGGGCGAACGGCGTCCACGAGAAGCGCGAGCTCGTCGAGCGCCACCAGGACACGCACCTGTGCGTCGGCCAGCTCGTGGCCGAGCTCGTGCTCGCGGAACATCGGGTTGAGCGGCACGTATACAGCCCCGAGCTTGAGGATCGCGTGGAATGCGATCGCGAACTGCGGGCAGTTGGGCAGCAGCACGCCGACGCGGTCTCCCGGCTCGACCCCCGCGCGGTCGAGCCAGGTCGCGAGCCTGTCCGACTGCTCGTCCAGGTCCGCGAAGCTGAGCGAGGCGCCGTAAAAGCTCAAAGCAGCACGGTTCGGCGCGCGGCGCGCCCGCTCGCGCAGGTAGTCGGAGATGGTACGGTCGCCGAGCGGGTAGTGCGGCTCCCGCGGCGCGCCGGCGGGCCGCACGCGATCCTGCCGGCGACGGACGTCAGCGAGGTATGCCGCTTCGCCCGGCGCCACGTCCCTAGGGCCGCCGCGCGGCGCCCAGCGCACCCTCGAGCAGCTCCGCGAGCTCCCCCGTCGTGCTCGGCCCGGCCGCCTTGTCGCGGCCGTCGAGGACGATGGTCGGCACGCCGGCGATCTCGAGTTCGGCCGCCCGGCGCTCGTCGGCGCGCACGTCGTCGGAGTGGGTGGGTCCGGTAAGGAGAGCTTCGACGGACGCCGCCTCGAGTCCCGCCTCCGCCGCGAGCTCGCGCAGCACGGCCCGGTTCGCGATGTTGCGGTTGTCCGTCAGGTACGCGCGGAAGAGCAGCTCGAGCAGCGCGTCCTCCGCATCCTGTGTCGCGGCGAGGTGGACCAGGCGGTGCGCGTCGAATGAGTTGACCGGCCGCGCTTCTTCGAGGTTCAGCTCCAGCCCCAGCTCCGCGAGCACCTGAGCTCGGATCTCCCCGAAGCGCTCGAGCGCGGCGTTCCCGTCGGCGGCGTCGAGGTGAACCATCATCTCCACGATGGTCTCGTCCGGCACGCGCGAGATGTTGGGCAGGATCTCGAAGCTGCGCCACTCGACCTCGAAGCGCTCGCGCCCGCTGCACGCGTCGAGCGCGGCCGCGAGGCGACGCTTGACCACCCAGCACCAGGGGAAGAGAACGTCCGCCCAGACCTCCAGCTTGATTCTGTGTGCCACAGTTTCCTCCATCGAGAGCCATGTCCGTACAGCCAGCGAACGGAGTCGATCCTACAACAGAATATGATTCTGTCATGCACAAGATTCAGGCGATACCGATGAGGGCGGCGGCGTTCGACACCCCTGGCGGCCCGGAGGCACTTCAGCTGATCGACTTGGAGCCGCCCGAGGCCGGACCGGGCGAGCTGCGGGTCAGGGTGGCGGCGGCGGGGGTGCAGGCGTACGACTGCGCCGTGCGCGGCGGATGGACTCCCCCGGGCCAGACCATCCGACATCCTCAGATCGTGGGGAACGACTTCTCCGGCACCGTAGATCAGGTCGGCGAGGGCGTGGCCGGGCTGTCCGTCGGCGACGAGGTGCTCGGCTGGGCGCTCCTGTCCTGCTACGCGGAGCAGCTCGCTGTGCCCGCGGAGCAGGTCGTGCGGAAGCCCGAGTCGATGCCTTGGGAGGTCGCGGGAGCATTGTCCGCCTCCGCGCAGACGGCTCACACCGCCTTGGAGGAGCTTGCGGTCGGCGAGGGGGACACCCTGCTGGTCCACGCCGCGGCGGGAGGGGTGGGCACGATCGCGGTACAGCTCGCGCGGCTCCGCGGCGCGATCGCGATCGGCACGGCGAGCGCACGGAACCACGACTACCTACGCTCGCTCGGCGCGACGCCGGTCGAGTACGGCGACGGGCTGGTCGAGCGGGTGCGGGCGCTCGCCCCCGACGGAGTCGACGCGGCGCTCGACGGGATCGGCGGCCCTGCGCTCGACGCCTCCGTGGTGCTCGTCTCCGACCGGCAGCGCATCGGCACGCTCGTTGACTTCGCGCGCGTCGACGAGCTCGGCGTCCGCGCCATCTTCAGCCAGCGCTCTGCCGCGCGCCTGGCCGAGATCGTCGACCTCCACGCCACGGGCAGGCTGCACGTCGAGATCTCGAACAGCTACCCCCTAGCGGACTCGGCCGACGCCCAGCGCGAGCTCGAAGCGGGGCACGTCCGAGGCAAGGTGGTCGTGATCCCGTGACCGCACGTTCCGATGAGCGATAAGGGAGGATCGGGACTCGAGATGTCCTCGCGCGGCGACGCCGTCACGCCGTCCACCGCCGCCGCCGAGACGCGCCGGCTGGGCGGCTCGCAGCTGAAGGCACCGGCGCCGGCGGGGGTGTCCCGCGAGCTGCTCGCGCTGCAGTCCGAGGACGGCGCGTGGCACAACGCGGCCCTGCACCGGCCGGAGCGCGGGCGCCCCACGGCCGGAATCGTCCTCATGCACCCGGCCGCGGACTTCATGCAGCACTACGCGCTCGGTCCGCTCGCCGCCATGGGCTACGCGGCGCTCGGCGTCAACGCGCGCTTCAGCGACGAGAGCAACGCGATCATGGAGCAGGCCGTGCTCGATCTGGCGTCCGGCGTGCGCTTCCTGCGCGAGCTCGGGCTCGAGCGGGTGATCCTCGTCGGCAACAGCGGCGGCGGCGGGCTGATGGCCTTCTACCAGGCGGAGGCGGAGCGGCCGTTGGTGACCGCCACGCCCGCCGGCGATCCCCCGGACCTCACGCGAGCCGACCTCCCGCCGGGCGACTCGCTCGTGCTGCTGAACGCGCACCGCGGGCGGCCAGAGGTCCTGACGCACTACCTCGATCCGTCGGTGGTGGACGAGCGCGATCCCGTCGCCACGAACCCCGCCCTGAACATGTTCGATCCGGCCAACGGCCCGCCCTATTCCCACGAGTTCGCGGAGCGCTACCGCGCGGCCCAGGTCGAGCGCAACCGCCGCCTCACCGACTGGGCGCGCGCCCGGCTCGAGACGCTCGCGGCGGCCGGCTTCCATGACCAGGCGTTCGTCGTCTACCGCACCATCGCGGCGCTCGAGTTCCTCGATCTGACGATCGACGCCTCGGACCGGCCGGCGGGGTGGTACGCCGGGCCGAGCGTCGAGTACCACAACCGCGCCGGATCGAGCCTCGGCCGCTTCAGCACGTGCCGCTCGTGGCTGTCGCAGTTCGGGCTCGACAGCAGCAACGCGCTGGCCGAGCCGAACCTCGCGCGGATCTCGGTCCCGACGCTCGTGCTGCAGGGCACCGCCGACGAGGGCATCTACCCGGCCGACGCGCGGGCGCTCGCCGACGCCGTCGGCAGCGCCGACAAGGAGCTGCGCATGATCCCGCGGGGACGGCACTTCTTCTCCGATCAGCCGGAGCTCCAGCAGGACACGCTGGAGTCGATTGCCGCCTGGATCGCCGACCGTGTCGGGTCCGCCTGCCCCGGAAGGTAGATTCGGGCAATGGACTCCGGTGAGGTGCCCGAGGGCGACACGTTCGGCGAGCTTCCGCGGTATCCCATCGGCTCCGTCGACAAGGGGCTGCGCCTGCTGTCGATGTTCCTCACCGACGACCGGATCCGGGTCAAGGACGCTGCTGCCGTGCTCGGCGTCGCGACCGGTACGGCGCATCGCCTGCTCGCGATGCTCCAGTACCGCGGGTTCGTGACCCAGGACCCCCTGACCAGGGTCTACACGCCGGGCCCGATGCTCGTGAGCGTCGGCCTCCAGGCGGCGCAGCGGCACGACATCCGCAGCGCCGCCCGCGACGAGCTCGTCCGGCTCCGGGACCTGTACGACGAGACGATCCAGCTGGCCACCCTGGAGGGCAAGGAGGCCTTCTTCATCGATGCCGTCGAGAGCACGAAGGTCCTGAAGGTGGCGTCGCGGGCCGGCACCTTCCGCCCGGCGCACTGCACGTCGGTCGGCAAGGCGCTGCTCGCCCAGCTGCCGCGCGAGCGTCTCCTCGAGCTCTTTCCCGAGGGCGACTCCCTTCCGAAGTGCACGCCCTCCTCCGTGTCGTCGCTCAGCCAGTTGATGATCGAGCTCGAGGGAACGCGCGCACGCGGGTACTCCGTCAACTTCGGGGAGCTCGAGGAGGGCATCGGATCGGTGGCGGCGGTGGTGCACGACGCCAGGGGCCGGGCCGTCGCGGCGATCGGCGCCGGCGCCCCCCTGAGCCGACTGGACGACATCCGGATCGGCGAGTTCGCCGAGGGCGTGGTGGCCGCCGCCAAGACCGTCGGCGAGGCGCTCGACGGCTGACCGAGCACGCCCGGGCCGATAGCCGGACACGTATGGCGGCCTGACCGGAAAGCTCTCGCCAAGTCGGATTCGCCGGGGTATCGTGGCCGCGTGAGCGACCGACTGCACGTAGCCACGAGCGACGCCGTGCTCACGGTCTACGTCAACGGCTCGGAGCGGGCGCATCACACTCGCGCGGAGATCGCCGGCGCCGAGTGCGTCGCGGTGTCGTCGAAGGACGACGACGTCGTCTTCGCGGGTTCCCACGGCGGCGGCGTTCATCGCAGCACCGATGGGGGCCGGACGTTCAAGCGCCTCGAGTTCCCGGCGCAGGACGTCCTCTCGATCGCCGCGAGCCTCGCCGATGGAGCGGTCTACGCCGGCTGCGAGCCGAGCATGCTGTTCCGCAGCCGCGACGACGGCGAGACGTGGGAGGAGCTCGAGGCGCTGCGGTCGATCCCGTCCGCGCCGACTTGGAGCTTCCCCCCGCGGCCTTGGACCCACCACGTCCGCCAGATCGCTCCGAGCCCGCACGATCCGAAGCTGATCCTCGCGGGTATCGAGCTGGGGGGCATCATGCGATCGGATGACGACGGGGCCACCTGGTCCGATCACCGCCCCGGTGCCGTGAAGGACTGCCACGGCCTCGTCTGGCATCCCACAGAGCCCGGACGTGCGTACGAGGCGGGCGGCGGCGGCTCCGCGTGGAGCCGGGACCACGGCATGACCTGGGAGCGCATCGACGACGGGCGCGATGCCGACTACCGCCACTACCTCACCGGCATCGCGGTCGACCCGCGTGACGCGGACACCTGGTACGTCTCGGCCGCGCCCACGCCATGGCAGACCGAGCCGCCGGCCGACGCGAACGCCGCCATCTACCGATGGCGGGGAGACGGCCCGTGGCAGAAGCTCGGTGGCGGGCTGCCGGCCGCACTGGACCGCTTCCCGTTCTCGATGGTCGCGACCGCCGAGACGCTGTACGCCGGGCTGAAGGACGGCCGGATCTGGGCCGGGCGCGACCGGGCCGAGCGGTGGGAGCCGCTGGACCTGGATCCGGGTGCGACCGGCACGGTCAGGTCGCTGGCCGTCGCCTCCGCCTAGCTCACGCGGACCCCGCCGATCGTCAGGTTGTGCCGCCTTCCCGTCGCCGAGCGCCAGGGGCTCGCCGCGCACGCTGGCGAGCGCCCCCGGCTCGGGCCGGTGAAACCCAGCCAGCAGCTTCACGAGGGTCGACTTGCCGGATCCGTTGTGGCCGGCGAGCCCGTGCACCTCGCCCTACCCCAACTCCAGGGCGAAGTCGTCCAAGGCCGCTTGCAGGCCGAATCGCTTGGACACGTGCGCGATCGACAGCGGCGGCGGGCCGTTCATGAGGCGCGAGCCGCGGCGGCCGCGGCATTCGCCACCCGTAGGCGTGCCGCGTAGCGCTGCCAGCCCGAGTGGTCCACGTCGAAGGGCGGATTGACGTGGTCGCACTCGGGGCACGTCCGGGCTGCTTCGTTCCGGTTGAGCTCCGCGGCGCTCTCGGCGGCGAGCAGCAGCGTGTCGAAGCCGGGGACCCCCTCGCCGCTCGGCGGCACGAACGTCACCTCCCGCTCCACCAGCGCGGCGTCGCACTCGTCGCAGCGCAGCCAGAAGGTCTCCGTGTGCGGCTCGGACGGGCTCTGCCGCTGCACGATCACGATGAACACGTACTGCTCGGGGTCGGTCGGGTCCGGGAGGTGGGTCTTCACCACGTGCTCCCGGTCGCCCACCCGCAGCGTGCCTGCGCGCAGCGGCCCGGCGTTCGCGCCGAACATGAAGCTGACCTCGTCGACGGTGTTGCAGTGGAAGAAGCGCCCGGTGAAGGGGCGCTCGTTGCCGTAGATCATCGCGACGCACGGCACCATCGCGCCTGGGCCGAGCTCCGGGAACATCGGAGCGCTCTGGCTCGTCATCAGATGGCCCGCCCAGAACGCGTTGGCCTTCTGCGGTGCGCGCCCGGGGTCGGGAGGCGGGACCTCCGCTCCGTCGCCCGCGTCCGGCTCGCCGCCCTCGCCGCGGGCACGGAGCTCGCGCGCGACTTCGTCCCATCTGAACGCCGCCGCGCCAACCGCCGGCGCGACCGTCCCGCAGCCGGGGCACGGACCGCCTGCGCCGTCCTCGGCGAACGCGTCGAGGGCGCCCCCAAAGCCCTCCTGCCGCAGCGTCGACGCGCTGCTCCAGGCCGTCGAGCCGAGCTCGGCGCTGCAGCCTTCGCATCGAAACGATGCCCGCTCGGCGTGGGCCTCGCGCCCGGAGAACCGCAGCTGCAGCGAGGACGAGCGCGGGATCACGCGGTGCGGCAGGCCCGCCGGCAGGTACACGTAGTCGCCGGGCGCGACCTCCATCTCCCGCACCGGGCCGTCGGCGAACGCGACCGTCGCCTCGCCCTTGATCTGAACGAGCAGGGTGTCGTGGTCGATCGCGAGGTGGAACGGCATCGGGACCGGCGCGCGGCTCAGCGCCACTTGCGGGTCGACCGGCTCGGGCAGCAGGGGCCACTCGTCGAACGCCCCCACGGCGTCCGCCAGGTCGAAGACGTTCTGCGCCTGGTTTCGCGTCGGCTTGGTGGTCATGGAAACACGTACTCCGGGTCGCGCCGCCGCTCTGAGCGCTCGATCGCCTCGGTGATGTAGCCCACCGCCTCGACCGTGTCGAAGTACGCGAAGCCTCCCCCGCCGTCGAGCCCGTAGCCGGAGCCGCTCATGATCACCTCGAACTCGGCAACGGTCATCGCGTCCACGGCGTCCTGGAGGTCGTCCACGAGGTAGCCGAGATGGTGGATGCCGGCCCCGCCGCGGCCGAGCCAGCCGGCGTACGGGCTGCGGTGATCGAGCGGCTGGATCAGCTCGAGCTGCGGATCGTTGCCGTCGAGCGCGACGCGGAAGCGGCAGTCGGCGGGCCGGCCGTCGAGCGTCAGTGTCGGCACGAACTCGGCGTCGTAGGTCCAGACCGACCAAGGTCCCATCCCGGTGTGCCGCTCGAGCGCGCGGTCGAGGTCGTCCACGACGATGCCGACCTGCGCGAACGTCGCGCCGACGGCCACGGAGGGCAGCGGCGACAGCGGCGGCGAGCTCATCGGTGGAAGTAACTACAACCCGGACGCGCAGGTCGAGAGCGAATTTCCGGGCTCCGCTCGTACTTTCGTATGATCGCATCGATGGCGCTGACCGTCCGTGAGCTCGTCGAGATCCCGCACCTGGCGAGTCGTGTACACGCAGGGCGGGGCGGCCTGGACCGGGAGATCCACTTCGCCTCCACCTGCGAGATGCCCGATCCCTGGGAGTGGTTGAGCGAGGGGGACCTTCTCCTGACGAGCGGCCTGGGGCTTCCGGGGCGGCCCGCCGGTCAGGCCCAGTACGTGCGCCAGCTCTCGCGCGCGGGCATCTCCGGTCTCAGCATCGGCGAGCCGATCGACAGCCCTCCGATCTCGGACGAGATGGTCCGCATGGCCGACCGCATGCGGCTGCCCGTGCTCGTGACCGCTTACGACGTGCCGTTCACGGCGCTCAGCCGGGCTGTCGTGGATGCCAATGCCGGCGAGGCACAGGAGCGCCTGCGCCAAATCGCCCGGCTCTACGACCGCGTTCGGCTGGCCACGGCGGCCGGGGATTCCGCAGAGACCCTGCTGCGCGCGCTCGGCGACGAGGTGCACTGCCGCCTGATCGTGTACGACAACCTCCGGGGGCGTCGGTTGCTGGTCGACAGCTCCGCCGGCGGCACGCCCGGCGCGCCGGACCCGCTGCGGGACGCGCTCAGGGAGGCCCTCGACGACCACGGCGGCCGGATGCCGGCCGCAGTCCACCTGGCCGGCGACGACGCCGCGCTCGTGGTGCCGGTGCCGTCCACGCGACCCGCGTCGCTCGTGCTGGTCCGCGAGTCCGATGTCGAGCTGCCCGACGTGGCCCTGCTGCAGCACGTCGCCACCGTGATCGCGCTCGAGCTGGAGCGCAGCGAGGCGAATCGGGCCGAGGCGATCCGGCGCAGCGGCGAGGTCCTCGCCGAGATGCTCGACGCGCCGATGGACGCGCCGGTCGCGCGCTACCGCCTCTCGGCCCACGGGATCGACGGGACTCGCCTGGTCCTCGCCGCGTGGGGACCGCAGGATGCGCTTCACCCCGACGTCCTGCACGACGCGCTCGTCGACACCGGCACGCCCCACCTTCTGCTTCGGCGGGAGCAGAAGACGGTCACCCTGTCGAGCGCCGACGTCGAGCTGGCGGTCCTGGCATCGCTGCTTCCTCCCGCCACCCGAGCCGGCGTCAGCACGCCCTTCACCCATCCCTCCCAGGCCTCCGACGCGCTCCGCCAGGCGGGCTGGGCGCTCCAGGCCGCGTCCGAGGGCAACCGCTGGCTGGTGCGCTACGGCGAGGACCACGCCCCCTTCCTCCCGCGCACGCTCGCCGAGGCGCGGGCGGCGGTCGAGCGCGTGCTCGGCCCGCTCCTCGCCTATGACCGCGAGCATTCCACCGAGCTCGTGCACACGCTGCGGGTCTTCCTCCAGAGCGACCGCTCCTGGAAGCGGTCAGCGGAGCTCCTGTTCATCCACAAGCAGACCCTCGTGTACCGGATCAGGCGCATCGAGGAGGTCATTGGCCGCAGGCTCGCCGAGACCCAGAACGTGGCCGACGTGTGGTTCGCCCTGCGCGCGCTCGACCTGTCCGGTGGCCACGACCCGGACTAGGAGGATGGCGACGTGGCGCTCGTGACGTAGCCGCTATGTGAGCGCCACCTGCAGGCGTGCCGACACGCTCGCCGCGATCTCCTCGGCGTTCGGCAGGAAGGCGTCCTCCAGCGTCCCGGCGAAGGGGATCGGATGGTCGGGCGTGGAGATGATCTGGACGTCGTCGAGCAGGTCGAGCGCGTCGGCGGCTATCGCTCCCGCGAGCCCGGCCGCCCAGCCACCCGTGCGCGGTCCCTCCTCCACGCAGACGAGCCGGCTGGTCCGCTCGAGCGAGCCGATCACGGTCGCGAGGTCCAGCGGGCGCAGCGACTGGAGATCGATCACCTCCGTGTCGATCCCCTCCTCGCCCAGGCGCTCGGCGGCCGCCAGGCAGTCGTCGACCCCACCCATGATCGAGACGAGCGTGACGTCTCCGCCACCCCGCACGACGCGCGCCGCTCCGAGCGCACCGGGAGCCTCCTCGGCCGCCGGCGCCTTGCGGCTGTAGAGGCGCTTGTGCTCGAGGAAGATGACCGGGTTGTCGTCCCGGATGGCGGACTTCAGCAGCGCCTTGGCGCTCGCCGGCGTGGCGGGCGCGACCACCTTGAGCCCCGGGATCCCGTCGAACCACGTCCCCGGGGACTGCGAGTGGATGGCCCCGAAGCGACCGCCCGCGCCGACGGCGCACCGCACCGTCACCGGCACCGACGTCTGCTCGCCCGAGACGAACCACCACTTCGCGGACTGGTTGACGAGGCTGTCCATGGCCAGGGCCATGAAGTCCCCGAACATGATCTCGATCACCGGCCGCCGCCCGGTGATCGCGCTCCCGAACGCCGCGCCTGCGATCGCCAGCTCGCTGATCGGCGTGTCGATCACCCGCTCCCGGCCGAAGCGCTCGAACAGCCCCTCGGTGACCTTGAACACCCCGCCGGGCGCCCCCACGTCCTCGCCCATCAGGAACACCCGCTCGTCGCGCTCGAGCTCCTCGGCAAGCGCCTCGTTGATCGCCGCGCGGAACTCAAGCATGGGCGTAGGCGGTCGCGGGGCGGGCGGGATCGGCGGGCGCGGCGGCGAGCGCGGCCTCGAAGCCGCCGGCGACCTGCCGCTGCACCGCCTGCTCGTCGGCGTCCACCTCCTCGGCCGGGACACCGAGGTCCTCGATCAGCGCCTGGCGCGCGACCAGCAGCGGGTCGCGCTCCTTCCAGCGCTCCAGCTCGCCGGGCGGGCGGTAGGCGCCGGGATCCGAGCGCGAGTGCCCGACGAAGCGGTAGGTCACGGCCTCGATGAACTGGGGGCCCTGGCCGTCGCGGGCACGCGCCACGGCCGCGTGGGCCACGCGCGCCACGTCCCGCACGTCCATGCCGTCGGCGCTCTCGGCCGGGATGCCGAAGACCTCGGCGCGCGCGAGCAGGTCGCTCCCGGCGGTCACCTCCCTCCAGGGGGTGAACTCGCCGTAGCCGTTGTTCTCGCAGACGAACAGCACCGGGAGCTCCTGGACCTTCGCGAAGTTCAGGCACTCGTGGAAGTAGCCGTGGTTCGTGGTGCCGTCGCCGAAGTAGGCCACCGCCACGCGACCACTGCCCTTCACGGAAAGCCCGGCGCCGATCGCCGTGGCGAGCGTGCCGCCGATGATCCCGAAGCAGCCGAGCAGGTTGCGAGACAGGTCGACGACGTTCATCGAGCCGGCCCGTCCGCCGCACACGCCGGTCTTGCGGCCGAGCATCTCGGCGGCCAGCGCCTCGAGGTCGACTCCTCGCGCCAGCGCCTGGCCGTGGCCGCGATAGGTCGCGGCGACGAGGTCGTCCTCGCGGAGGGCGGTCTCGACGCCGGCGGACACGGCCTCTTGGCCGATGCACAGGTGGGTCGTGCCGGCCACATGACCCTGCTGGAACAGGCGCATCACCTCTTCCTCGAACCAGCGCACGGCCAGCATCGTGCGGTAGCACGCGCGCAGCTCGCCGGCGCTCAGCGCTCGGGGGTCGGGGGGTGCGCTCGCGCGCGCGTCTGTGGTCATGCGGCTCTCCTAGCGTCGATCGGGATCGGGGTGGTCGATTTCCTCCGGCAGCTCGTACCAGCGCACCCGCTCTCCGACCCGGGCACGAGTACGCCAGCGCAGCGACTTGGGCGCCGCGTCGATGGTGCCCTGGGCGGTGCGCCAGAAGCCCCAGTCGGCTCGCAGCAGCGTGGCGATGTAGGCGGAGTTGATCGTCTCGTCGTCGCCGACGCCCACGTCGTGGTCGAGCAGGAGGGTGAAGATGTCGCCGATGTCCTTGCGGTTCGCCTCGACGACCTGGAGCTTGGTCAGTAGCAGCTCGGCGAGCGGGACCGTCTGCCGCTCAAGGCCGAGGCGATCCTCGAGCAGGATCGCCTGGCACGTGCGGACTCGCCGACGAAGACGTCCAGCTGGCGCTCGTGCTCGATGTCGTACATGACCATTCGGGTCGCGCCGTTCAGGGCGTTGAAGCGATGGTTCGGCTCGTAGCCGAGCTCGCACAGCAGCCTCACAGTGCCGGCGCCGCCGCGCGCCCCTGTGACGAGATCGATGTCTCCGTAGGCGCGACGGAGCCGTCTGGGGGATCGCGCCCGTGGTGTGCAGGGCGCTGGCGACGCCGCCGATAGCCCGGAGCCGGACGCCGGCTCGATCGGCCGCGGAGATCACTCGCGCCGCCTCGGCGACCGGATCGGCCAGCGGGCGGCCCTCAGCCGACGGTGAACTGATAGCTCCTCACCCCCTTGCGACCTCCAGCTGGACCAGCACGCCTCGCAGGGTGCCGTGCT
>Ga0187894_10004314_pt1 | contig 15340 bp, 10 predicted proteins | sample GBC1701081metaG_FD_136650 | JGI IMG/M metagenome (GOLD analysis project Ga0187894, IMG submission 136650) | White microbial mat communities from a lava cave in the Kipuka Kanohina Cave System on the Island of Hawaii, USA - GBC170108-1 metaG ... | reverse complement strand
GTGATCTTCAAATCGAGCGTGGTTTCGTAATCTGCGGTCTTGAATTTTCTCGACATAGCGCGAGTTTACCACCTTCTCAACCCCTAATCAGAGTGGGGAGGGTTTTCCGACAGGCTGCTAGGCAGTGGGCCTGCGTTCCGCCCACCGTAATTCGCTGAAACCGCGAAATATGATGGAAACTTAAACATCTAACGAAGTCAAAACAGGTAATCAAACGAAGAATGCCAATTGAAATAGGTAAACACTGACAATTAACCGCCCCGCAGTTTCGGTCGCTGAATTCCAAGTTTGCGCATACGAGAGCGAAGCGTGTTTGGGTTGATACCCAGAATTTCGGCCGCGCCGCTCCTTCCTTCGATTCGCCAATAGGTCTTTTCCAGGATTGCAATGATGTAGTTGCGTTCCACCTCGGAGAGAGTGCCGTTTGGCGCAATTGTCCCATTCAATGGCGAGAGGGAGATCTGCCCTCCGGCGGTTGCGGTCTGGATGCGGAGAGGTTCGAGATTGTCCCCCAGTTGCAGTTTAGAGCCTTGAGTGGTGATCACCGCGCGTTCAATCACGTTCTGTAACTCCCGAACGTTTCCAGGCCAGTGGTATCTCTCCAGCGCGTCCATAACCTGTGGCGCGATGGTCTCTATCTTCTTCCCCAGCCTGCGGGCGAACCTGTTCACGAAATGGGAGACCAGCAGCGGAACGTCACCTTGGCGCTCCCGCAGCGGCGGGATGGTAATGGGGAAAACATTGAGCCGGTAATAGAGGTCGGCGCGGAAGCTCCCCTGGCGCACGGCCTCTTCCAGATCACAGTTGGTCGCGGCGATCACCCGGACGTCAACCTTGATCGTGCGTGAGCTACCAAGTCGTTCGAACTCGCCCTCCTGGAGCACTCTTAAAAGCTTGGATTGGAGGTCCAACGGCAAGTCGCCGACTTCATCCAGGAAGATGGTGGCGCCGTCGGCCAGTTCGAACCGGCCAATTCGTGACGATACGGCTCCGGTGAAAGCGCCCTTGTCGTGCCCAAACAACTCGCTCTCGATAAGGTGGGTCGGCAGGGCGGCGCAATTGACTTTGATCAGGGGCCGGTCTTTACGCCGGCTCAGGATGTGAATCGCGCGAGCGAACAACTCCTTGCCTGTTCCAGTCTCACCTATAATAAGCACAGTGGTATCGGCGCCGGCGACCTGAGAAGTCTTGCGCAAGGCATGCTGGAAAGACTCGCTGAAGCCAATCATATCGCTGAAATTGTGCTCCGACCTGATCTCCTCCTGGAGGTAAATATTTTCGGCCTGGAGTTGGTTTTTCAGACGCTGGACTTCCGACAGGGCTTTATGAAGCGCTTCCTCGGTTCTTTTTCGTTCCGTGATGTCGGTATGACTGATGACCACGCCCCCATGATCGGGCGGCATCGAGTCTACGTGCATCAGATACCAGTTCTGCTCGCTCGGCGAGAAGCATGGGTATTCGAGTGTGAACGAAGGCAGCTCGCCCGCCAGCACGGCTTCAATGCCTGTCAGCGCTTTGAGCGCCAAGTCATCGTCAGTCGCCGCTGCCCGCCGGCATACGTCCAGGTAGTTGGCGCCGACCAGCACGCAGGCCATTTGGGCCTGGTTAGCGCGGGCGAACTGTTCCCAGGACCTGCTTACGTATGTGATTACGCCCTCGCGATCCAGGACCGTTACGTGCGACGAAAGCGATCCGAAAATCGCTTGGAGCAGTTGATCCCGTTCGCGGCGGTCGTGGATGTCTATGCACGATCCGATGTAACCGGCGAACCCGCCGGTCGGCGTGTAGAGTGGTATGCCGTGATCCAAAACCCAGCGGTATTCGCCGTCCCAGCGCCGCAGGCGGTATTCCATCCTGAAATCCAGGCGCGCTTCAAAGGCCGTGCGATACACGTCGAGACATCGCTGAAGGTCGTCCTGGCGCACGCCCTCCGCCCAGCCGTCCCCCAACTCCTGCTCCATCGTCCGCCCAGTGAAGTCGAGCCAGGGTTTGTTGAAAAAATTGCAGCGCGCGTCGGTACCAGACATCCAGACCATCACCGGAGCTGTATCAGCCAAGGTGCGGAAACGTTCCTCACTCTCACGCAGAGCCGCTTCGGCGCGCACGCGCTCGGTGATGTCCCGGCCAACAGACTGAAATTCGAACAAGCGCCCGCCCTCGTCGAAGATGCCGCGATCTGTCCATTGCTGCCAGCAAACATCTCCGCCAGGCGTCGTGACCCGCTCTTCAAACGTGAAGGTAGGATTATTCGGGGTGACTGAGGCCAGAAGGTGTTTAGCCGCCTCATGGTCCTCCTCCAAGATGAGTGGCCAAAAGCTCTGACCGACAAGCGTCTCACGCGTTTTGCCAAAATAGCGACAGTAGGCTTCGTTGACAAAAGTGATCGTCCCATCCGGTAAGAAGCGGCAGATCAATTCCGTCTGGTCCTCAACGATTGCGCGGTACCTCGCCTCGCTCTCGCGCAAAGCGTTTTCCGCCCGCTTATACTCGGTGGTACCACCTTCAGAATATAGAATCTTCATACTTCACCTCGGTAGGTGTCCGATGATCCGATGAATATTCATTCTGACCGCCAATTATTTGTGGGGAATTAACTGGGGAAAGAACATCCGGCATCTGCCTGAGCGGATTTTAAATCGCGTTCGCCGTTTCAGGAAAGGGTTGAGCGCGCTTGCGACAATTTTGTTGCCCGCGGTCGATCAGCCGACATTTTTGCAGTCTTCGCTCGCGGGAATCCGGGCGCTGCGAGATTCGGCGCCAAGTAGCCACGTGAACTGAACTCGCTGTCAGACAAGCTTTTCCTTGCATTCCGCTCTTATTGTTTTCGTCTTCGGCGCCGAAGTTGCCGCCTGATTAAACGGCTCGGCAATGTTTCACAACCGTAAGCCGCGTCGGATGGCGTCCTGGTTGTGGATTCATTGCGAAATTTAGACCGATTGAAAGCGGATTTAAGCTTGCAACCGTATCATCACACTGACTTCGCTTTTTACCGACTGCGATTTGGAGCCAATAGAACCAATGGAGAAGGAGAACAAAGAGGTAGAACAAAAATGAAGAATTATCTGTTCGCCAGCGATTTCGATCAGACATTGAGTTTCAACGATTCCGGTTTCATTTTGAGCGAACTGCTCGGCGTATCGGGCTTTGAAGAGCGCGTCGCGGGAATGGCCCGGATCAATCTGGTACAGCAGGGAGGCGAGCTTGCCTATCTGTTGCTGCACGATCCCGAATTCCGCCGCGTTCGCAAAGAGCATTTGACCGAGGCCGGCAAACGAATCCGGCTCAAGCGGAACATCCATCTGCTGCCTAAAATATTGAGCGATGGGATCGAAGGTTGTCACTTCTCTTTTTATGTTATCTCGGCGGCGCCCGAAGAAGTGATCCAGTCGGCGCTCGAAAACATTGTGCCGCCGGATCGTATTTTCGGTACGCGCTTCCGCTATCATCCGCAAACCGGCGAGATCGAATCCATCGTTCGTGTCCCGGCGGGCTACGGCAAGGTCGCGACGCTCGACGAATTGCAGGCGCGGCTCCATCTCGGCTCTGACCGCATCGTTTACGTGGGCGACGGCGGCTCCGACGTTCACGTCATGCTGCACGTCAACCGCCGTGACGGATTCACCGTGGCCGTTTCAGAAAACAAATACATCGCGCCCATCGCCAAACGCTCGATTCTCAGCGAAGACGCGTTGAGTCCGCTGATTCCCGTGCTCGAAGAGATTGTCGGTCTGACTGATCCGATGAGGATCCGCTCCCTGTTTGAATCTCACGGCTTGCAGATTCAGGAGTGGGACAAGATCAAAACCGACTGGCTGAAGATCGGCGAAATCACTCCCAAATCATTCGCTCGATCGGCGAGCCAGCAGGGGGTAGGCAATGATTGAGTGGATTGGGTGGATAGCCACAGCCGTCTTCGCGGTTTCATATTTCTGCCGGCAGCCCGCCGCCTTGCGCCGCATTCAGGCGCTGGCGGCGCTGCTGTGGATCGGCTATGGAATCATCATCAAAGCCCCTCCGGTCATCGTCGCCAATCTGGTGGTCGCGGTGGTGGCGATTATTTCCTCGTTTCAACGCCGCGATCAGAGCAACCGTATGAAGGCGCGGGCCGAGTCAGGATGAATGCTAATACTACCTGCAATGTCAAATCTCAAATCTCAAATGACAAATGGAAAATGCTCTTTCTTCCTGATTTCGCGCTCTACAGACCGTATCCCGCAACCGCGAGAGCTTGGGGTTGAAGGGGCAAATGAATGGTGAAGGCGGAGCCGGTCGCGCGGCTCTCGAACGTGATCCGCCCGCCGTGCCGCTCGACAATCTCTTTGACGAGAGGCAGACCCAATCCGGCGCCGACGACGCCTGAGTCCGCATCGCGCTCCAGGCGGTAGAACTTTTCAAAGATTCTTTCGCGCGCCTCTTCAGGGATGCCGAAACCCTGATCACGCACGCTGATCAGGACACTGTCGTGATTGAGTTCCGCGGCGATGATGACCTCGGTGTCTGGCGGACTGTACTTGACCGCGTTGCTCAACAGGTTGTTGACGGCCTGGGTCAGAAGCTGCGCGTCGGCGCGCAAAGCCGGCGCGGTTGGGCTGATCTGAGACCGGAGGGTGATCCGGCGCTCCGCCGCCAATAATGTCAGGTTGCGGACGCAGCCTGCGATCAACTGCTGGCAGGAGACAGGAGCCAGATGTAAAGGCTGCGCGCCTGATTCAAGACGCGTAAGATCGAGATAACGGTTGATCATCTCGCCGAGCCGCACCGCCTCGGAGTGAATGGTTCTGAGCATCTCGCGCGATTCATCGGCGGCGACCGGGAACTTGATCAGGACGTCGCTCAAGCCCTGAATCGAGGTCAACGGCGTGCGCAGTTCGTGCGAGACCAACTGCAACGTCTCCGTTTTCACCCTGTCCAGCTCGACACGCTTGGTGATGTCCGAGATTAAAACCACTATGCCGATCACGCTACCCGCCGGAAGAAGATCGCGGTCGGTCGCCGCGCCAGAGCCCGCGTCCAGAGCCGAAAGCAGAAGCGAATAGTAGCGAGGCTCGGCGGATGAGATTTCAAATTCGAGTTGAGAGCTTCGCCCGTTGGCGGCGTCTCTGGCGGCTTCATGCAGCCTGGGCGGGTCAACTACACCGCGTTCGGTCAATAGGCCGGCAAAATCCGTTCCGATCAATTCCGTTTGCCCACAGCCGAAAAGCCGCTCCGCCTTGCGGTTCGCAAATACAATCCGCCCCGCCAGATCGGTGACCAACACGCCTTCATCCATGCTGGAGAGGATGCGGTTGATAAAACTCATGCGGGCCAGGAGCCTGGTTGTCAGATCGTCGACCGCGCGCAGTTTCCAAGCCAGGCTCCTTGGCAGATCGAGCCACAATTGGTTGTTGATGAATTCCGCGCCCGATTGCGCACCCGATTGCGCACCCGATTGCGCACCCGATTGCGCACCCGATTGCGCATTGGATGAAAGAAAACCTTTCTGGCTGCTGACCAGCGCCGCCAGCTTAGTGTCCAGCTCGCGGCTCGCAGTCAGCGCTCGATTGAGCAGGAGCGGGATCACCGCGAGAAAGCCGGTCAGCATCGGCGCGAGCGGCGGGATGATCAAATAGCGGCTGAAGGAGAAAAAACTGCCGGCGATGATCGAGAGAAGAATCAAACCCAGGATCGCAACCTGACGCCAGCCATCGAAGGCTCTGATCGTCAGCGCAGAGAGCAGAATGACGATGAGAGCGGCGACAAAAGGCGCCCAATCCGGCAATGGGCGGAACGAAAGGCGCCCTCGGATGGTGTTGATGATATTGGCGTGAATCTCGACACCCGGCATCTCCTGGGCGCCCTGGCCGCGTTGCGTCCCGTAGCGCATAAATGGCGCGACGCGCGTGTCACCCATTGATTCGGCCACCGCGCCGATCAACACAATCCTGCCGGCAAAGGCGGATGGCGGGATTTTGCCATCAATCAAATCCGCGATGCTGTAATAGCGGAACGACCTGGCGGGACCGGCGAAGTTGATCAACATCTCGTTCTGGCGGACGATGGTGACGCCCGGAAGAGATGACACGGCGGCCTCGTCACTCACCGTAATGCGATAATCGCCGAAGCGAAGCAGACCGGGTTTCTCTTCCACATCATCTTCAGCGATCTGCCCGGCTACGCGTATAACTTCCAGACCGAAAGCCCATAGCCTGTTGGCCTGATCGTCCGCTTTACTGAGCTGAATGCCGCGAACCATCCCGTCAACTTCGGGTGAGACATGCGCGTGCCCCAGGCCACGGGCGGCGTTTGCAAATTCCGGCAGAGGCCGCAGCCAGGCCGTGGTTCGGCTCGATGATCTTTGGGCGGTCGCTGACGCTCCCGGCGCCGGCTCCGACTCATACAATTGCGCAGGCAGTACTACTCGGCCATTCTGAGCGATCGCGGCAGCCAGCCGATGGTCTTCTTCGGGAGAAGATGGTTCGGCGTAAATTACATCAAGGCCGACGCTGTGAGGCCGGGATTGTGCGAGCCTGTCTAGCGCGGTCGCCATCACCGAACGCGGCCAAGGCCATTGGCCGATCCGTTGCAGGCTTTGATCGTCAATCGCCACAATGACCACATCGTCCGGAGCGCCGAGCGCGCCGCGCAGACGAAAGAGCATGTTCGACGAGGCCGCCGACAGCGAAGGCGCGAACCACGTTACGATCACGACCAGCGTGACGCTGAGAAGTAGAATCAGCGCCGTGCGAATGGCTTGCGTTTTATTCCTGATCATCTCCGTAGAATTGCCTTGCCATCGCCGTCACCTTGACGACAAATTCCGTCTTGCCCCGTGTGTAGGCCACCCGGTCGTTCGGATAGGCTGACGCCAGGCGCAGCTTGAGACGCTGATACTCCTCGGCTACACGCGGGTGTTCGATCAGGTAGTCTCGGAAGAGAAGTCTGTCCCAATGCTCAACAAAGTGACGCTCCACCATGTGAATGTGGTGAGTGCGTATGCCACTGCTCTCCCGACGCTTGATGAACCATGCATAGAATGGCGGGCCATCATCTCCAAATGAAGGTCGCCAGAAATAGTCGTAGCCTTGCGACTCCAACACGGGCGCAATTCGGGTTTGGGTCGCTTGCAGGTCCGCGACTTCCACCAGAATGTCCACAATGGGCTTCGCCGCAAGGCCCGGCACGGCGGTGCTGCCGAAATGCTCGATGCGCCTGATGAGTTCGTTAGGAAGGCAATTCAGTAGGTGTCCCTTTTCTTGACGAAACAATTCCGGCCACCGGGGATCGTATGGCGTAATCGAAACGTCCTCCTGCGTCACTCTGCGAATTCGTTGTTCAAGCGTTTCCATGCCGGGTCGCGTCTGATGGCGGGTTCGCATCCCGCTCTACGGCCGATTCCAGATAACGATAGATCGTGCGGCGGTCAATCCCCAGAATCTCGGCGGCGCGCGATTTGTTGCCGTCGGTCTCCGCGAGGATCAGTTGGACGTAGCGTCGTTCCATCTCCGCGAGGCTGGGGCGGTCGTCAATGAATGAAACGCCGGGATGAGCCGCCGGAGCGGAAGGCGGCGCTGCGCGTTCGACGATGCGTTGGGGCAGATCGTTGATCGTAATCAGGTGATCGTTGCAGACCGCGACGGCGTACTCGATGCTGTTTTCCAGTTCGCGCACATTGCCGGGCCAGGGATAGCGCGACAATAGATCGAGAGCGTCCTCTCCGACGCGCACAGGCGCGCCGGGCTCCCGTCCGTATTTTTTCAGGAAATGATGGGCGAGCAGCGCAATGTCTTCCGCTCCCCGCTCGCGCAACGGCGGCAGGGTGATTGTCAGCACGCTGAGGCGATAGAAGAGATCCGAGCGAAAGGCGCCGCGCTCGACCATCTCTTCCAGATTGACGTTCGTCGCTCCGATGACGCGCGTATCCACCTTGCGCGCGACGGCCGCGCCGATCCGCCTCACCTCTTTTTCCTGCAGCACACGGAGCAGGCTCGCCTGGAACGACTGGCTCGTGGCGCTCAATTCATCGAGAAAGACGCTGCCGCCGTCCGCGCTTTCAAACAGGCCGGGCCGGTCAGCGGCTGCGCCGGTGAAGCTGCCTCTGGTGTGGCCGAACAACTCCGATTCGAGCAGCGTCTCGGTCATCGCGCTGCAATTGACGGCGATGAATGGCCGGTTGGCGCGCGAACTATGGCGGTGGATGGCGCGCGCGATGAGTTCCTTGCCGACGCCCGATTCGCCCTCGATCAACACAGTCGCGTTACTGCGCGCGGCATGCGCGGTCAGCTTGTATGCCCGCGCCATCTGTGGGCTGTGGCCGATCAGGCCGGAGGCCGAAAAATCATGCTCGTGGCCGGAGACGGCGGCCTGAGTCGTCGCTGAATGCCGCGCGGCGCGGCCGACGAGCGCCAGCACTTCGTCAATGTTGAATGGTTTGGCGATGAAATCGAAGGCGCCTTCCTCGATGGCTTGCAGCGCAATCTCCAGCGAGCCTTGCGCCGTGACCGCGATGATCTTGGTGTCCGGACTCATCCGGCGAAACTCGCGCACCACTTCAAGCCCATTGAGGTCGGGCATATAAATGTCGGTCAGCACCACATCGAAATTTTTCCCCTGACCGAGCGCGATGGCCTCGCGGCCTCCCGCCGCCGCTGAAACATCATAGCCGCTCAGACGGAGCGGGACTTCGAGCGTCATGCGGGCGCCGCGCTCGTCATCAACAACCAACACTTTGTGAAATCTGGAATTGGTTTCAGACACGTCAATCATCAAGGCTTTTTGACACCGTCTATGTTTGGCCTGGAGCCATTGGTTAGCGGAACGCCACGGCCAAAATCCGGTTTCGCTCCGCGATTGGGCAATGAGCCGCCGCGACCGAAATCAGGTCTCGAAACACCGACAGCAATCCGGGTTTTCCCATCGTTGAGCCTGATCTGGAATATCGCGTCGTTGCGCCCGGCTTTAAATGCGGTCGGCGCGTTTGGCGCCCGCTGCAACGGGACTCGGGTCATTTGCCCGGCCAACAGGAAGACCGCTTTGTCCAGGGCCGTCGGGTTGGTTACCGCCACTTCGCCTTCGTGCAGGAAGACCTGTGTCTCGTCTTCCTCGACCAGCACGTCGAAGACCGTGCCTCGCACCGCGATGACCGCCGTCGGCGTGTTGACGCGATATGGATTCGGCTGACCGCCGAGTTTCTCGATATGGATGCGCGTCTTCCCGCGAATTACGTTGAAGAAAGCGCGAGGCGACGCGCTCAGGTCTTTGATGACGACCGTCGTTTTCGGCGCGATCACCGCCTGAGACCCATCCGAGAGTCCGAGCGCCAGCCTTCCGCTCTTCCCGGTGATGATGGTGTCGCCCGCTCTCAACTCATCCTCGACTTTGAAAGCGATGTTCCGGACGCGGGCTTGATCGCCCCCCTGCCTGCGAATCTCGACCTGGCCTTCGATTGCGAGCACTCTGGCTGAGACCAGATCCTGGGCCTGAGCATGGCCGGCGTCGGGAATCAACGCGCTGGCGAAGGTTATACAAATGATAAAAAGTATTTTGGAGATCATATTGGTTGAATCACACTGTGGGTTGCCAGATCCCTTCAGGAATAGGCGCGGCGAGATCGAATGGTTTCAATTAATTTTCGTCAGAGTCGTTCACTGTTCATCTTTGCCACACCCTCTTGTGGCGTCATCTCTGACACTGTCGGATTTCGCCACACCTCGCGGCATTTCATCATGCGCGAGCCGCATCCATCTTTGCCCGCCACGCAAGAACCCAATAAACATGCCCCTTTCATGCATTCGCATCCAACAACACAAATGGCAATGCAAATGGCATATCCCTTGCTCCCTAACCCGATGCTCCGAGGTTGAAGATGGCGCCGATGATTTATCGGGAGCGCCGCAATGAGTTCGAAAGTAAAGAACGATTCTTGAGAAGAGAGTTTGCAATGCGGGGAACGATTATCGCGTTTTTTATTCGAGCGCGGTAGAACCGCGAAAAAAAATGTGACCATTCCTTTTCCCGACTCATCTATCACAATGCCGAAAGTAAATCATTGACACTCAAATCGCCAAAACGAGAACACAGACAAAAACGATATCGGAGATAGGAGATTCAGATCTACCTCTTTATTGCGCTGCTTTACGGCGGTCCCGATACTATTATGCCTATAGCGTCCGCGCTGGCGGCTATTATCGGTGTTTTGTTGATGGTCTGGAAACGCGCGGTCTCATATTTACACAGATTCGTTCAATCGTTTTCCCGCCGCCCGTTGAAACTACTCGCACAACATCCCCCAAGCATCAAACACCGCGTCACGGGGCGTGATCGCACAAGCTGATTCTCATCGCTAATGACCGCTGATCCGATCAGGCAAAAAACTTGCCGGGGAGAAGTGTGTCTTCCGCTGAGGTTGGTAGTTGAACGGAAGCGTCACGGGGATAAACAAAGAAGATGGCACAGACCGGAGAGTCTACGGCGCATCTGGCCGCGTGGTTCGGTTTGCTTACCGGGTTTGGTGAAGTCATCTGTCTCGGCGTTCAAAAATTCCTGAACAGAATCAGGCCGACATTGACTGCTACGACGGCGCGATCACCTATCTCGACGAGCAGATCGGGCGATTACCGGATGAACTCCATCAGCGCGGCAAACTCCAAAACACGCTGGTCATCATCACCTCCGATCACGGCGAAGCGTTCGGCGAGAACGGGCATTACGGCCACATTGACAGCGCATACTTGACGCAGTTGCGCGTCCCGCTCTTGATCTCAATGCCCGGCGTGATTCCGGCGGGGAGCGTCGTCACGGAAGCGGTTTCACTCCGTGATCTTCCAGCGACGGTGATGGATCTCATCGGGAAGGCTTCGGTTTTTCCCGGAAGCTCGCTGGCGCGTTATTGGCGAATCTTGCCCGCAAAAGAGATCACGCCGCTGCTTTCTGAAATCAACATCGTTCCGAGCCGCCCGCGCGAATATGCGCCGGGAACGAAAGCCTTCATCACTTCGCTTGTGCTCGACCGCTATCACTACCTCAAAAATCCGGATGGCCGCCAGAAGTTGTATGATTACCTGAATGATCCGTCGGAGCGACGCGACCTGGCCGGCTCCGCTGAATCGTGTGAAGTGATCGGGGTCTTCAGAAATTTTCTCCACCGACAAAACGAACAACGGGGCGCCATTATCGCTGATTGAATCGCCAGCGATCGTGCACGGAAATTTTCATAACCGGATGAAGCCTTCGTTCGTCTTTGGATTAGCGGATCATATAATCCGCCACGGAACGGCGAACGCGAAAGGAGCCGGTTATGATCGGGAATTTACGCGGGATATTTTGTCTGTTGATTTTGCTTGCCGTAAGCCGCGCGGCGTTATCGCAAGGAGCCTCTCCAGCGGCTGGTCAAGGAGCGAGCGTCCCTGGCGCGGGCGCCGTCACCGGCGCCGTGAAGTTCGGCGACGCTCCGGCGTCCGGGATCACGCTTGCGCTGCTGCCGGAGCGAATGGGGCGAATGACGCCGCAGCCGCAATCGCAGCCGGAGATCACAAATCGCGCCGTCACCGATGAAAAAGGCCAGTACCGGTTCACGAATGTCGCGACGGGCAGGTTTCGCGTTACACCGCTGGCCGAGGCCTTCGTCGTTACGAGTGGCGGAGCGCGTCCTGGCGGTCTGGGCGGAATAGCCGTGACTGTGAGTGAAGGGCAGACCGTTTCAAACATTGATTTCACGCTCGCGCGCGGCGGCGTGATCACCGGACGCGTGACTGATGGCGACGGCCGGACGGTGATCGCCGAGCGCATCAACCTGACGATGGCCGTTGAAAACGGGCAGCCGCAGCCGTTCAACGGAGGAAACCGCTTCGGCTATGAAAGCGATGATCGCGGCGTTTACCGCATCTACGGCTTGCCCGCGGGACGCTATCTGGTCAGCGCGGGCGGCGGCGACAGACCCGGCGTGAGCAGGCGCATTCGTTATCCCAGGACTTATTACCCCGACGCCACCGAAGAGGCGCAGGCGCAGATTGTCGAGGTCGAGACCGGCGCTGTCGTCGAGAGCATAGACATACGCCTGGGCGCGCCATTGAAAGCCTACGCCGTTACGGGCCGCGTAGTTGACGCCGAGAGCAGACAACCGGTGTTCGGTGTATCGGTCAATGTTGGGCGCGAGCGCGGCCCGGGGCCTGCAGGCGCGGGCGCAGCCGCCACCAATGCCGACGGGGAATTTCGCGCCACCGGATTGACGCCGGGGCGTTACTCGGCGTCTGTCAGACCATCAGGTTTCCCCGGCGGCGGCGCCAATACGTCCGGCGATTTTTACAGCGACCCGGTCAGTTTCGAGATCAGTAGCGACAACGTCGCCGGCGTTGAGATCAAGGTTCATCGAGGCGCTTCGATCGCGGGCGTCGTTGTAGTCGAAGGCGCCAACGACCCGTCTGTGGCCGCGCGGCTGCCGCAATTGACGATCTCGGCCAACTCACGCGGCGGTTCATCTCAACAGCCTCAGGGACAAGCGGGACGCGGTGGAATGGGCAGCCGCCAGAATTTCGCGCAGGCCGGGCCCAACGGCGCTTTCCGCATCGGCGGCATTGCGCCCGGTCGAGTCAGGCTCAACGTCAATGGCCTCGGCGGGGCTTGGGACGGAAACGGATTTTCGCTCGTCCGCATCGAGCGCGACGGCGCGGTCATCAATGGCGAATTCAATGTCGCTTCGGGAGAGCAGGTGACGGGCATCCGCGTCATCGTCGGTTACGGCACGGGCGTGATTCAAGGGCGCGTGGTGGTCACGGGTGGCGCGCTGCCTGACGGGACGCGGTTGATGGTCGCTGTTCGCCCGCTCAATTCAGCGGGACAGAATCGTCCCGCTCAAGTTGACGCGAGTGGCCAGTTCAGAGTCGAGGGACTGTTGTCGGGAAGTTACGAAGTGAGGCTCAACGCGTTGGCTGCCCTGGCCGGTGGAAGTGGTGGGGGACGCGGCGCCGGGCGTGGCGGCGCTCCCAACCGTTTGCAAATCAAAATCCCCGATGTTCGTCAAACCGTCAACGTCGTCAACGGATCATCATCAGGCGTCACGCTCACCCTCGATCTGTCTCAACAATAGCCGTCAACCGCAATGTCGAAGAAACTTCAATTGATTTTTTTACTGAGCGTTACATTTTCAGCGCTGCCATTGACAACCGCCGCGGCCCAACAATCCGCCGCGATCGCCGGTTCCGATCCGACAAAAGAGCGGAAGGAACAGAAGCCGGGTTCGATCAAAGGCCGCGTCGTTGGCGACGACGGGCAGCCGATGGCGAATGTCCCGGTCATCGCGGCGCCCATTGGACGCGGCGCAGCGCGCCGCCCGGGACCGGCTGGCCGGGGAGCGCAAACCAACACCGACGACGATGGCGCCTTCGAGTTTGAGGGACTGGCGCCCGCTTCTTATGTGATCTCAGCCTCCGCGCCGGGCTACATCACGCCGCCAAGTGAGGACGAAAACAGCATGGGCGTTTACCGCGCCGGCGATTTTGCGAACATCACGCTGGCGCGAGGCGGAGTCATCACAGGCAAAGTCACGAACGCCGCGGGCGAGCCTCTGACCGGCGTCAGCGTCAATGCGATTCGCGTCGGCGGCCCGAATGGCGAGGTGGATGGCGAGGCCGACAATCAACTGGTGTTTCAAGGCTTCAGTCGCAACTGGCGCACGGATGATCGCGGCGTCTATCGCATCTACGGACTCGTCCCCGGCTCCTACATTCTCCAGGCAGGGCAGGCCGGCGGCTCGCGAGGATCCGGCCAGAATCTACTGTCGCCATTCAGCGAAGACGCGCCGACCTATTACCCATCGTCGGCGCGCGACGCCGCAACATCCGTGTCCGTGCTGCCGGGCGAGGAGATCGCGGGCATTGACGTTCGTTATCGCGGCGAAAAAGGGCGCGTCGTCAGTGGCCGCAGTGTGGCGAAAACAGGCGACGGCGGCGCTTTCAGCCCAACGCAAATCACTTTGAGCGTCGCCGGGTCGGACGCAGTCGTCGCGACGGCTGTGCAAATGGACACGGGCCAGATGAACAGGGGGCAAATGAACAGAGGCGCGAGTCGCGGCTTCGCGCTTTACGGCGTCCCTGACGGCGAGTACGAGATCGTCGCGCTGCGCGGCGGGCTCGGAGCTGAAAGTGACGCCGTCTCGGCGCCGCGCCGCGTGTCGGTACGTGGCGCTGATGTCGGCGGTATCGAGTTGGCGCTGACGCCGCTCGCATCGCTCAGCGGCCGTGTCGTCGCCGAGAAGAAAGCCGCTGCCTGCCAGAAGCAGCGCGCGTCATCGGTCGAAGAGATACTGCTCACCGCCGAGCGCGATGAGGCTCAGGTTCGTGAAACCACACCGGCCAGTCGCCTGGCGCCAACGCGACCGGCGGCTCCGAACGCGACCGGCGAATTTACGCTGCGCAACCTGGAGGCCGGACGCCATCGCGTGATCCCACAATTGCCCGATGAAAACTGGTACGTCCGCGCGATCAGCCTGGAAAGCAGGCCGCCCGCTCCGGGCGCGCGCAGAACTGCAACGCCGGCGCCAACTCCCATCAACGTCGCGCGCAACGGCGTCACGCTCAAGCCAGGCGAAAAGCTGACTGGAATCACGATGACGATTGCCGAAGGCGCGGCGGTGGTGAAAGGCCGGCTGGTCGCCGATCAAGACGGCAAGCTCCCAAGCAAAATCCGAGCATATTTGATCCCCGCCGAGAAAGAGGCCGCTGACGATGCGCTGCGTTACGCTCAGACGAACGCGGGCGCCGACGGCGACTTCCATTTCAAAAATATCGCGCCGGGCCGTTACTACCTGCTGGCGAAGCCATTCAAGGACAGCGCCGCCACGACTGCGCGGCCTCAGGCCTGGGACAATACCGAGCGCGCGGCTCTACGCAGAGAGGCCGAAGCCGCGGGTAGCGTCATCGAGCTGCAGAATTGTCAGCGCGTCACAGATTACAAGCTTTCGATTCAGTACCGCGATCGGTAGCGAGCGAGGCTTTGTCAGGCGTTGATTGATAAGACCGCGCTCGCGGCGCCGATTCGAACAACCCACTCTCAATCGAGACCCAATCCCGAAGGGGGTTACAAGATCAAATAGCCGATCACTCCCATTTTCCTGTCTGATCCGCAAGGAACAAGATCAGACAGGAAAATGGGAGATAGGAAAATGGGAAGTCTTATGTTCTTGGACGGGCGTTTTGCAAATCAATCGCCTGGCATCATAATTTCCCGCGCTCCCGTGGTTTTGTTTCTCCGATAATGTTTAATCTCAGAAGGGATAGAATGTCACAAAACAAGAATCGCACAGCAGTAATCGAAACCAACAAAGGCACGATCAAATTCATCCTTCACGAAGACCTCGCGCCGATCACGT
>Ga0187894_10004313_pt1 | contig 15341 bp, 10 predicted proteins | sample GBC1701081metaG_FD_136650 | JGI IMG/M metagenome (GOLD analysis project Ga0187894, IMG submission 136650) | White microbial mat communities from a lava cave in the Kipuka Kanohina Cave System on the Island of Hawaii, USA - GBC170108-1 metaG ... | reverse complement strand
GATTAAGTTGCAACGATCGGCTTGGCCAGGGAAGCGCAAACGGTCGAGTTTGCGGGGCTCCGATGATCGGCTCATCAAGGAAACAGCGCAAACTCGACAGTTTGCGCTACCCTGGCCAAGCCGCTCGTTACCCCTGAAACGGCTTTGGAAGAATCGCCCTTGCTTTTCGCGCTTGTTTGAAAGGTATTGGGCCTAAGCCGCGACCCCCACATTCCGTCACGTAACGACGATTGAACTCAGCAGTCAATCAATCGTCGTTCACGCAATGCTTCACGTCGTAAAACGCCCCGGCCTCTCATCGCAGCCAGGAGAGTAAAGCCATGAGCTACCCGAACCGCGACATCTTTCTCAGCAAGAACGAACAAGCGAACATCCGCAAAATGCTCGGCCCGGTGAAGACCGTCTCCGAATACCTGGGCAAAGCCGCCAAATATCTCAAAGAAGGCAAAGACCTGGCGAAGTCGCTGAACGAATCCGCGCCCTGGCTCAAAGACGTTGCTGAGGCCGTAGGCTCCGCGACTCCCATCATCGGCGCCGCCGTGAAGCTGGCCGAAAAGTGGCTGGAGCAAACGCATCCTTACGAACTCGGCGCGGTCGCCTGCACGCTGGCTTATCAGGACGCGGCGCGCGAAGCGGTCGAGCAGGTCTGGACATCGGCCATCGGCTATCAGGAGGCGATGAAGGTTGACAACCGCGTGGCCGAACGCATTCGCGACTTGCCGCCCGCAGAAGAAGCGGATCTAAGCTCCTTCTCGCGCGCCGCCGCGTTGCAGCACACATTCGTGCGTCGCGCCGACGACATCCTCGGCGAATTGATGCGGGCCGGCGGTTTCGACGATGAGCAACGGACCAAAGTCTTCAACCTCGCGCACGAGCGATTTATCAAAAAGCTCGACCTGCTGCTTTCGGACAAGAAGACGGCGAGCAAATTTGCGCCGTTCAAAGACTGGATGGAGATGGACAGCGGGCGGCAATCCGCGCTCGCCGCGCTGCAAATCCACGCCAAATACCAGCGCGATCAATACCTCTCCGAACCGCTCTTCAAACGCGAGCCTTACGCGCTCGGGCATATCTACGTTGACACCGAATGCGGCAAGCTGACGTGGGGAGAAATCCGCGGCCCGCGCGACGCGCGTCGCGGCGAAGATTTCACGCGCTCGGCGGAACGCCGCGATCCGTTTTCCGAAAATCACGGCGAGCGGCACAACCTGCTGGACACGGTGATGAAGCTCATCACCGACCGAAGCTTCAAAGAGCCGATCGTGATCCAGGGCGTCGCCGGCGCGGGCAAATCGTCATTCACGCTGCGGTTGTGCGCGGAGCTTTGGGCCAAAGGCTTTCACCCTCTGCGCATCCGGCTCAAACGGCTGCAGCTCTCGTCCTCGCTGATTGACGCGCTCAAAGAGGCCATCGAATTGGCGGACCAAGAACGCCTGGCGGATCTGCCCATCGCGCGCCCGAAAGATTCGCTGCTCGGCGGCGCGATATTCAACACTCCTTACGGCGGCGATCACAGTCTGTGCCGCTACGTGTTGATCCTGGACGGCTGGGACGAACTCGATTTATCGGACAGCAAGAGCTTTCGTGAGAAGGTGGGCGATATGCTGCGCGAAGTGCGGCGAAGTTTTCTCAGCCCGCAACAGATTCCGCGAGTCCGCGTGATCGTCACCGGCCGGCCTTCGCCGGACGTCGTAGAAAGCAAATTCCTCAACGACGACACGCCCGTGCTGACGATGCGCCCGATACGCCCGCGGCAGTTGCGCGATTTCGTCGAGCGTTTGGACGACGCGCTCGGATCGGTTCCGCCTCTGGTCGCGGTCGAAAATCCGGATGAATGGCGCGCGCCTCATCGCCACACGCTGGACAAGGCGTTCAGCAAGTACGAAGAGACTTTCAACGCCTCGCTGCCCAAATACGATGAGGATGGAAAGATCGAGGAGCCTGGCCGCGCGCCGGATTCCAACAGCCTTGAAGTGCTCGGCCTGCCGCTGCTGGCCTACCTGACCATTCGCGTGATGGCGCAGATGGTCAAGAGCGGCGGCCCGCTGGAAAAGCAGCAGGCTGTTATCAACGAGATGGTCGAAAATCCCGCGTTGCTCTATCGCAACCTGACCGATCTGACATGCGAAAAGGCGGGCAAGGCGGCTTTCGACGAGCGCGACCAAGGCTATGAAGTGGAACGCCAATCGCGCGAAGTCAGGTTGAAGCTGCGCGAAAGATTGTGGCGCACCGCGGCGGCGATGTCCGCGCTCGGCGTCGAACACATCTCGCGCGAAGAATGGACGCGCCGCGTGCCGCCGGAGAAGGACGAAAAGAAAGAGCGGAAGATGCAGGCCGCCGAGGATCATCCGCTGGCCAAATTGATGGTCAGCTTCTATTTCAAAGGCGGCCAGCCCGAACAAGGCTGCGAGTTCGCGCACAAATCGTTCCGCGAATACCTCTTTGCCGAATGCATCGTTGATGCGTTGAAAGATTATGGCCGCAAGCTGAAGAAGAAAGACGCGGAGAAACCGCCGTCCCGCGATCACTGGCGCGACTTCTCACCAACCGAAGATCGCCCGCGTTATGACTTCTCACGCGCTTTGTCCGACCTGCTTGCGCCGCAATGGCTCACTCGTGAGGTGTGGGCGCATATACGCTACCTGATCGAATGGGAGATCGCGCGCGGCGGGGAAGAGCTGAACGCGCAGTCCGGCAAGGCCGCGAAAACGAGCGCGCCGAATTCGCTGCGCGCCTTGCCGACGCCGGTGTTGCCGTTTGAGCGGTGGCGATGGGTACGCGACGGTCTGGCCGATTTGTGGGAGTGGTGGCGCGACGGCGCGCACCTGAGACCGCAGATTCATCGGCAAGATGGAGAAGATCCGAAGACCGAGCCGCCGTATGCTCAAAAGCTGATTTTGCGAGCGGTGGAGATCACCAGACCCAGAGACGAAAGACTTGAATTGGAGAGCACGGCCAGTGTGGATGCGCGCCTGGGCGATGCGCTCTGCCAAATCTGCTCAATGGCCCATTTTTACGTCGCGGTTAATGAGGGCTGGCATTGGCGTTCGCATCATCAGCTTGAGTACTTAAAATCCGGTGGAAAGCGGAAGTGCCAGCAACCCGCAAAGTATGATCAAACCAAGCTTGTGCTTTTTGCCCCCGGAGGCAAGTTACGCTTATACAATCCGACTTTCAGGCATTACGTCGCGCGCGTAAACAGCGCATTTGGCCGTCCGCTGGGCGAGTTCCCAAGCGGAGCTTTTCTTAATGGCGCGATCCTCGCTGGCGCGAGGCTCGACGGCGCGAGGCTCGCCGGCGCGATCCTCGACGGCGCGATCCTCGCCCGCGCGAGGCTCGACGGCGCGAGGCTCGACGGCGCGATCCTCGACGGCGCGAGCCTCGCCGGCGCGAGCCTCGCCGGCGCGAGCCTCGCCGGCGCGAGCCTCGCCGGCGCGATCCTCGCCGACGCGATCCTCGCCGGCGCGAGGCTCGACGGCGCGATCCTCGACGGCGCGATCCTCGACGGCGCGAGCCTCGCCGGCGCGAGGCTCGCCGGCGCGAGGCTCGCCGGCGCGATCCTCGACGGCGCGAGCCTCGACGGCGCGATCCTCTACGGCGCGAGACTCTACGGCGCGGATTTACGAAACGCAATTGGCTTAACACGTAAGCAGGTTGAATCGGCTTGGATTGACGAGAGAACACAGTTGCCTGGGGAGCTAGAGAAGATCAAACCGGAGATTCTGGCGCGACAACAATTGCGCGGGAAACTGAGCGAAGAAAGGCCGGCGGACAAACCGGAAGCGGAGGGAGAGGCGTCCGAAGAGCGGGAAGAGGAATGAATGGCGAGAGCCTTGGCGGGCCTCACCACTGCAACGCCTGCCGCAGACCGGGCAAATAATTACGGCTCACGGGCGCCTGCTGCCCGCCGGTCAGCGTCAGCCGCGCCGTATTGTTGTCAAAGGCATTGATCTCGCGGATGTGGTTGAGATTGACGATCACTTGCCGATGTACGCGATGGAAGACCTGCGGGTCGAGCAGGCTTTCGAGTTCGGTCAACGCGGTGTATTTCGTCCGGAATTCGCCATCCGCCGTGGTTGCGCAGACCAGGCCGCGGTCAACTCTCAGCGACATGATCTGATCGACGTTCAAAATCAGGATTCGATTTTGCGAGCGCACCGGCAATCGCTGCAAGTATGAGCGCGTCGGCGGCGCGAAGCTCTTCAGGAACTGCGTCAATTGCGCTCCGGCGTGATCGTGCGATGAGGTCTTCTCGCGCGCCTTCGCGACGGCCTGTTCCAGCCGCCGCCGGTGAACGGGTTTGAGCAGGTAATCGATCGCGTTCACTTCAAACGCGTTCACGGCGAATTGATCGAAGGCCGTGACGAAGATCACCATCGGCATACGCTCAAGCTCGATCATACTCAACGCGCCGAATCCATCGAGGTCGGGCATTTGCACGTCGAGGAAGATCAGGTCGGGCCGTTCCGATTCGATCTTCGTCACAGCCTCCGCGCCGTTCTCGGCCACGCCCGCGGCCCCACGAGTATCCACACGACAGACGCATGTTCCACGCCCGGTTGAATAGCCAGAACCGATTCAACGCGCCGTGACCGCAACTCCCGCTCGATCTTGTCGTCGTCGATTTGCGAGGTGAGCAATACGCTCGCGTTCCTTTCGGCGAGGATCGGGGCGATGCGTTTTGCAAGCTCGTCCGTAGGCGGAACGAAACGCGCAAACTCGGCCGCAAACGCTTCCCGCGCCGCCTCGCAAGCGGTCGCGATCAGCGCCGGTTCATCGTTCGCCGTTTGCAGCCGTTCGTTGAACCAATCGAGCAGCCGCGAATAGTCGCGGCGTTTGAACAGATGGCGGTCAACCAGTTTGTAGAGCCGGTCGCGCAGCGGCGGGTAAAGCGTGTAAAGCCAGATCCAGACTGTGGTTAGGAAATTTCTGCTGAACGGTAACGAGGAATTTGTGTATGATTCGCCGGCTTGAGGAGAAACTTGCGCGTGCCCTTGGACACAATCGATCTGAGGTAATTCAAAATGACAGTGCGTTCGATCGTCGCGTTGATTCTATGTCTGCTGATTATTGCATCGTCTAGGCCGGCGCGAACGCTGGCTGTTAATGGAGACTGGACCAAAGTTGTTTCGACCAATTTCGTCGTCGTCAGCGATTCGGGTGAAAAAGAGGCGCTTAAGGTTGCGGCGATGCTCGAACAGTTTCGCTACGCGGCTTCGCTGATCCTGCCGCGGACGAAGATCAAAGCGCCGGTTCCCACACAAGTCTTCCTCTTCCGCAACCACGGTTCGTTCCGAGCGTTCAAACCGAAATACAAAGGCAAAATCCAAAACAACGTCAACGGATATTTCTTCGGCGACGGCGATCATAGCTTCATCGCATTGACGACGGACGCGGGCGGCGGTCAGGCCTACGAAGTGATCTTTCACGAATACCAGCATTTCATCCTGAACAACAATCTGCCGAACCCGCCGTTGTGGCTCGATGAAGGGCTGGCCGAGTATTACTCCGCGTTCGAACCGAGGTATGAAGGTCGCGAGGTCTTGCTGGGCCGAGCCGTTGGCCGGCACGTCTTGGCGCTGCGCAAAGCGGCGCTGATGCCGCTGCGGAAGCTACTGGAAATCAATCACAGATCGCCGGAATACAACGAGGCCAACAAAGCCGGATTGTTTTACGCCCAGTCGTGGGCGCTCGCGCATTACCTGATGGTGGGCAATAACGGAAAGCGCCAACCGCAATTCGCCCGCTTCATCAGCCTGATCGGCAACGGCCAGCCGACCGAAGCGAGTTTCCGCGAGGCGTTTCAGGCCGATTACAAAACCATCGAGAAAGAGCTTCAGGATTACATAGCGAGTTATATGTTCCCGGCCACGGTCTACGAGTTTCCCGAACAGATCAGCTTCACGAAGGGCGTGCGGAGTGTGGCGTTGAGTAACGCCGAGGCCGAAGCGCATCTGGGCGAATTGTTATTGAACTCCAGGCGATACGACGAGGCCGAGCCGCGATTGCGGAGGTCCGTCGAGGAGGACGCAAACTGCGCCGAGTGCCATATAGCGCTCGGAACGCTGCGATTCCGCCAACATCGGTACGCCGAAGCGAAGAAGCATTTGCAAACCGGCCTGTCGCTCGATCCGCGGAATTATCGGGGGCATCACGTTTACGCGAACCTGTTGCGCGAAGAAGAGAGCTACAACGATGCGATCAAGGCTTACGGCCTGGCGCTCGGCGCCAACCCGAATCTGGCGAACGTTCATCTCGATCTTTCCTTCGCTTACACCGCGGCGGGGCAGCGGCGGGAAGCCGGCGAAGCCTTCGATCAGGCTTTGAAACTCAGGCCGAGAGGTGATGCGTACTACCGCGCCCGCAGCTATGCGATGCTGCGAATGGGGCGCGGCGATCAGGCCGCCGCTGACTCTTTGACGTTTATCAAGCTGCGAGGTTGGCAAGACAACTCTGCTCCGTATGCCGCGCTGGCTGCATACCTGGGCTATCGAATGGACAGGCTTTCCTCCGAGGCCGGCAAAATGCTGGAAGAGATGGCCGCCAAATCTGACGCCAATGAATGGCCATATCCTGTGATCAAATATTTGAAACGCGGAATAACAGCCCAGCAATTGATCTCGTCGGCCAAGGACAATGACCAATTGACCGAGGCGCGCGCTTACATCGGAATGGATTTGTCGTTGAACGGAAATCGCGACGAGGCGATCACACACCTGCGATGGGTCAAGGAGAAGGGCAATCCGGGTTTCGCTGAATACGAGATGGCCTGGGGGGAATTGAAGCGCATCGAGAGGGGGAAGGGTGAGAAGGCGCGAGATTGACAACTTTTTTGGTACTCTGAGCGCCGTTGGTAGCCCCCACAGACGTTGCAGCAGTTTCTGGAACGCGCTCTTCGGCTTTATGAACAGAGCCGGAGGAGCCTCTCGACTCCTCACGGCTTGAAAAGTACGTTCGGAGGTGGTTGCGCGGGCGGCGCGCCGGAAACCGAAGCTTCTTCAAAATGGACGCCGCCACGAACCCGCCTTCTACTATTCTATTTCACTATATGCAACTCTTGGAGCAGATACCCCCTCCCCCGGATGAGCCGGAAATTGTGCCTCCTTGGTTGGTACACTCTGTGACATACGCACCCGGGTTTTGAATGTCGAGGCCTGCGCACGTATGTACAGCTAACCGAAGAGTATCTATACAAGATACCGGGGTTGCCCCTGCTGCCAAGCATGCATTGTTTAATGCTTCACAACTACTGAAACAGATCCCCGATGCCGGGCTACCTACCGCATGCGCAGGGATCGTGTATGCCATTAGTAGTAACAGCAACACAAAAAGTAGCTTGGTGGTTGATTTGCTATTGAACATGATTTTTTATCCTTTCTAAACCAAGATTGTTCTTTGATTGCGACGAGTTCCGCTGTGTCTTTGAGCCGCCCGCCGCGCTCTGCAACATCTGACGAATCAAGCGCACGCGTCATCACAGTGTGACTAACTTCGTAGTCAATTTGCTGGTTGTAGCAACGAGCGTGAGCTTCCACGCGGCAAGCGCGTGGCATCGTTAGATCTGTCGCCGCCGTTTGTGAGGGTCAGAAGCAAAGGATCGGCACCTCTATGTTTAGGCACACGTCCGTGACAAGGTCAATCCCACCGTTGCCGGTGTCGCCGAACAAGCCGAAGTGCGCGCCGCCGTCGAGGGTGTCGGCGCCAGCCCCCCCAGAGAGTATGTCGGCGTCATCGCAGCCATTGAGCGTGTCGTTTCCGCCTCCGATGGGGGAGGCTCCGGTAAACTCATCCCCGCCGATCTCGTCAGCGCCGTCCCCGCCCCAGATTTGGTCATCGCCTCCTGATCCGGCGGCGCCGTCGCCGGCGATCTGGTCAAGGCCAGGCCCGCCATAGATCTGGTCGTCGCCCCCGCTGGTGGTGACGCCAGCGAGACCAGCCACCAAGAAGTCACCGGACAACTGGTCATTACCGCTCCCCCCAGAGATCCTGTCATTGCCTCCCGTTGCATTGACTTCAGCAGCAAGTGCGCTGTCGCCACCGATCTTGTCATCGCCGGCATCGCCACAGATGTCGTCGTCGCCACCATTAGCTATGGCGAGGCCGTCGCCCGCTATAAGGTCAATGCCCGGGCCGCCACTGATCTTGTCGTTGCCACCCGTTTGGTTCGTGACGCCATCACAGTCCCCGGTGATGGTGTCGGCGTCATCACCGCCGAAGATCGTATCGTTGCCGAGCGTGGAGGGGCAGGTCAGGCGGCCGTCGCCAAATAGTATGTCGGCGTCGGCGTCGCCATATATCTCGTCGTCGCCCGCGCCTCCTATGATCGTGTCGATGCCGGAGCCACCGCAGATGATGTCGTTGCCGCCCAGGCCGTCGATAGTGTCAATGCCTGACGTGCCCTGGATGACGTCGTTTCCCTCGGTGCCCGTGCAGGCCCCCCCTGTGCAGGTTATCGTGGGGTTCGCGCAAGGATTCGCTTTCGGGGTGGGGCAGAATGCGGTGAAGTCACCGCATTGGCTTTGCGCCCCTACCGGCGGCATGGCGTTCAGCGCAATCAGGCAGCCGAGCAAGGCGAGCAACGCCAGCTTGAGTTGTAGATACCACATTCTCTTGGCCCCGACATTCTTAACGAGCCCGCTGAAGAAGCGTTTCATAATGTAACCTCCTTAGTTAGGGTGTGTTTGGAAATTCAGGCTGAAGCCGATCAAGTAGGTTTCGGCCGTTTGAGTGTTAAGTCAATCATTGCCAAATAGCGCCAGGCCTCGGAAGTTTCCGGCGCCCTTTCGTAGTATTGGCCCGCGTCTCCGGTCAACTTCTCCCCAATCCTTCCAGGCCGGCGCAGAGTCTCATTACCACTTTTGGCGGCGAGCAACTGGCGCAAGCCTTCTTTAGCCTTTCAATCACTTCCGACTCCTGCGAGTCGTTCAACTTTCCGATCCACAATTCCTCCAGCTTATTCTGCCCGTCGAGCAGCAGCAGGGTCGGCGTCCCCCTCACTCCCAACTTCGACACCGGCATCGAGACCACCTCGTCCACCCCGATGCCTTGTTCTTTGAGGTAGCTTGCCGCCTCCTCCTCCTTCTCAGGCAGGACCGCCACCATCCGCAGCCCTTGCGGGGAGGCGTTCTTGAAGGCCGTCAGCTTTTGGTAGAACCCCACACTCTCCTGGCAGAAATGGCAGCCCTTCGAGAGCGCCAGCACCAGGGTGGGTTGTTGGCTCGTGGAGGCTGCTCCGGGCAGCTTGACCACGGTCCCTTTCGCGATCTCGGGCGCGAGGCTCGGATTGGGTTTGAAGCTGAGGTAGTAATTCCTCGCCAGGTTCCCGACCAGGACGATACAGGCCAGGATGATGGCCACATTGGTCGCTTTTTCCAGTTTGGTCATAACAGATCCCTCCTCTGAAGCCTCCCCGCTTCCGGGGCGAGGCAAGGTAAAATTCACCCAAGACTGCCAAACAGCGGCCCACTTGGATAGGAGTTCAATTTTTAAAAGCCACTTGCGGCGTATCAGACGGCAAGGCTGCAATTGACCGAGGCTCTAAATCCGTTCTTAACGACACGGGGGCGACACGGGGGCAGTACCGCGCGCGTAAGCAAGCAGGTAACCTTGCGCGCAACGTCTTATTTATGCGCGCGGTACCGCGCCAATGTCCCAATGTTGCGTAGTTCGATTTAGAGAATCAGCAGCAGGGAAATGAGCAACAGGAGAATAAGCAAGGGGGAATAATCAATGATGATTGTGCAGAGGATCGACACTTGGGTCGGGCATCGGTACGGTACCGGGGAGCGGCAACAACAATTGTCCATACCAAGTTAGTTGCGCGACTTGCCCAAACTCTGCAGACACACCCTAGTCTACGGTTCGTTTCGCGGCAGACTTCCTCTTTCTTCGGCTTTCTTCGGCAGTTCTTTTCCGGAAATCTATCGTGTTGTTAGGGTGGGAACGTGCGTCCGATCGTTACCGGGGTTTCGAGATAGGGTGTTCGTAATTACTCATAGGCTTGACGCTATAAAGTAACGAAGAATAGGCGATCCCATTAAAAGACCAAGAGTCTCAAAGGTTTTCTCACTTGTTAATACACACGGAGCGCGGAAAAGCTTCGCTCAGTCGAAAGATTTTTTTCCGAACTCTGTCAATTCCCGCCGCAGCGTCCGCTTCGCGCGCACCAAGAGCGATCCGACGGCCTTGACCGAAAGGCCGAGCGCCGCCGCCGTTTCGGCGTAACTGAACTCTTCTTCATAACACAGGATCAAAGCCAATCGCTGATTGGGCGGCAGCTTGGCGATGGCGGCGGCCAAGGCGGCTCGCTGTTCTTCGTGCGCAAGGTCGCCCTCCGGATCGTCAATTGCGGGCGCATCCTCAGGCAGTTCGGCAAACGAGAGATCCCTGGTTCTCCTGACGGCATTGCGGCAGAGATTGCTGAGGATCGCGAAGAACCAGGTCTTGAAAGGAGCCGCCTCCGGATTGTACTGATGAGCGCGGTGGTACACTTGCAGGAATGCCTCCTGGGCCATGTCTTCGGCCTCGGTCTGCCTCCCCATAAACCGCAGGGCCAGTCGCAACGCGGACTTTTGGTAGCGATTGATCAGCGTTTCAAAAGCCATTGCGTCGCCACGGTTGACACGCTTGATCAACGCTTCATCGGTTACCGCCGGAGGTCCGGCTTCACACTCTGTTTTCGATTTGACGGCCACATGCTTTCCCGAAAGCGTGTCCGCCGTGTTTTGCGCAGGAATCCTTCTAAGAGAGTCGAAGTTACTGCTCATTGAGTTTGGAACGGCTGTGGCCGTGTTAGCGCAAAAACATGTGGGGCACACTCCTGAAAGTTCACCGACAAGGTGAACACCGCATGTGGGAGCGAAAAGATAGCTTTGCTGTCCGTTGTGGTCAAGAAAAGAGGCGCGGCGGCGTGAGATTATCACGCGCCCCACGCCTCTTTAGGGAATGCCGGTTGTCTGGCTAAGGTGTCAGAAGTTGAGCTTCAGCGCGAACTGCAGAATACGCGGGTCGAACGTTGTCGTCAGCCGCCCGAAGGTCGTGCTGTTGATGTCGTTGTTCTCGGCGCTCACGGAGAAATTGGTATGGTTGAAGGCGTTGAACGCCTCAGCGCGGAATTCGAGATTCCACGTCTCCCTGATCTTCGTGCGTTTGATCAGGCTCAGGTCAACGTTCCAGAAGCCCGGGCCGCTGACGGGAGTCAACTGCAAGGTTCCGAGCTGGCCGGCGTCCGGGTTCTGCAACACCTGTGGGTTGCCGCGCCCGTCAGCGCCGATCAACGACGGATCGACAAAGAGCGGACGGCCCGTCGCCGGATCGAAGAACAGCCCGGTCCGGTCTTGTAACTCTCCACGACTGAGCGAGGTGATGACCGTGTTCCTGGCCGAGCGAGTATTGGATTGGCGGTTGACCGTGCCGCGATTCGACGTGAACGAGACGGGGCGGCCAGTGCGCGCCTCGAAGATGCCGCTGATCTGCCATCCGCCGAACAGTCGCGAGGCCAGACCGCCTTGCGTCCATGACCCGCCGAGGAGCTTGCCCGGGCCGAAAGGCAGTTCGTAAACCCCGTTCGCCTTGAAGAGATGCGTGATGTCGTTGGTGATGCGTTTCTTTTCGAGCGCCGTCCCTTTGTCCGGGTCGAGTAACGCTGAAAAGTTCGCGTCGCTGCCGTCGAAGTCGGTAAAGCCTTTGCTCCAGGTGTAATTCGCCTGGAAGTAGACGCCGTTCTTCAACCGGCGGCGGATTTCGGCCTGCAGCGCGTTGTAATTCGAGAACGAACCGTTGCCGATGATGTCAACGGGGCCGGCTTCGGGATTGGCGCGCAGGAAGGAACTCGGCGACAAGACCGCGCCGTTCACGCCCGGCGTTAGGTAAATAGTGCGGCCGTTGGTATAGGTGTGCGCCAGCTCGCCCACCTGGCCCTGGCGGATCAGGTTGACGATGTTGGCGTTGAGCGCCGCGCCGGTCGCGGCGGCGTAAAAACCGCGGCGGCCGATCTGCGGAAAGATCGTCAGCCGTTGGCTGCCAGGCGCCGCGGGGTTGAAATCCGGGCTGATCGCCACGCGTTGGTTGGCGGGAATGCCGATGCCCGCCTGGCGAGCGTTTTCGGCCTCGGAGGCGAGCAGGTTGCCCTGCGCGCGTTTGAAGTCGTCGAGGAATCCGTTGCCGAAGATGACCACTTGGTTGACGTCAATGCCTCGCGTCAGCTTGACGCCGCGGTTGCCGACGTAACGGACTTCGACGACCGTGTTGGGGAGGATCTGCCGCTCGATGCCGAGGTTCCATTGCTGCACGTAGGGAGTGCGCAGGTTCGGATCGATGGAGAAGACGGTCGGGTTTTCGACTCGCGTACCGGGTTGTAATAGTCGTGGCGCAGGCCGAAGTTCAACGTCAGGTTTGGCCGCAGCCGCCACGTGTCGCCGACATAAAAGCCGAGCGCGTAGTACCGCAAATCGCGTCGCTGCGGCGCGCCCGCGACGTAACCGGAATTGGCGTCTACGGCGTTGAAGGTTTGCGCGGCGGTGGTCAGCGCCCCGGTCAGCAGCGCCAACAGATTCGTAGCGTTGGTGAAATCGGTGGACGCGATGCCGCCGGGGAATTGCGCGGCGGCGCCGGAGTTGAGCGGATTGATGTTGCCCAAGCCGAAGCCGATGGTATAGGCGGGGAACCTGCCGGCGAAGCCGAACGGGATGAGCTGCACATGACGGAAGCTGCCGCCGAAGCGCACGAAGTGGCTGCCTTTGACCCACGAGGCGTTGTCCGCAAAGTCGGTGATATTCCCGTCGCGCCCACTGTTCTGCGTGGTGCGCACCGGGTTAGTGAGAGCCGAGCCGATGGTGGGCCAAGTGAGCACATAGCCTTCGGGGGACTCCCTGTTGTTGATGAAGCGCGATATCTGGCGGTACGCGCCGCCGCGCAGTTCGTTGTTGATCGTAGAAGTTGGCGCCCAATTCCAGGCGAACGACCAGCGTTTGCGGCGAGGGAATTGACCGACTCCGGGCAGCCCCGGAAAAGGCTCGCCGGTGTTGTTGAAAGTGTCATTCGGAAAGTTGCTGGCGTTATTGCTGTGGATGGCCTCGAAGCGGTGACGTTCCGAGTGGTTGTAATCAATGCGGACAACGCTCGACAACGCGCTGATTGCGACAATCGTCACTGCGAAAAGTCCGACATTTCGTTGTTTGATCATAAAACTATTTGCTTGTCTCGGCTTTTTTGACCTGCGCCAAAACGTCTTCGTTCGACGGGCGCACTTTGTAATCGACTTCGACAAATTTCCATCGCACGACGCCCTTGCGGTCAATCACATAAGTCGCCGGATGCGGCCATCCCCGTCCGGACTGTTCGTTGAGCAGCTCGTACCGATCGATCACGCGGTGATTGGCGTCTGACAGCAGCGGGAAATTGAACCCCGGTTGGTCTCTCAACTTGTCTCGCAGGAAGACGGAGCGATCGCGTGGGTCAACGCTGACGGCGAGGATTTCCACTTTGTCACGCAATTGTTCATCGAGCAACGATTTCAGCTTTCCAAGCTGAGTCGCGCAGTAGGGTCACCAATAGCCGCGATAGAAGACAAGCGCGACGGTCTTCTTGCCACGATAATCCGAGAGCGTGACGGGCTTGCCGTCCTGATCTTCAAGGGTGAAATCGGGCGCCGTGTCGCCGGCTTTCACGCGGTTGAGGTCTGCGGCTGGCAGGCTTTCGCCGTCTTTCGGACCGAGCTTCGTTTGCGCCGGCGCGGTCAGCGACGCCGCGATCAGCATAAACATGGCCAGCGTGATGATGGTGATTCGTTTCATTTGTTCTCCTCGCAAAAAGAGCATGGAGTTAAGCCCTGGGAGCGCACGCGGCCTCGCGTGCGGGCTGATGGAAGGATCTGTTTCTTTAGAAAGAGCCGTCTCCGCAAGCCCCGCACGCGAGGCCGCGTGCGCTCCCAGGGCTTAACCTGTCGAACATCGTCAATGTTTCCGTCCGGCCTATTAATCTTAATCGCGCGAATTTTCGGTTTTATTCCCGAGTCTGTTTGGAGAACCGCCGGGCAAGACTGACCAGTATCCTACCTTATTGTCCGTGGCCAGGATTAAATTGACGAAGCCGATTAATCGGTTGACTAACACGGCGCGAGTCTCTGAAAATGCGGTATCGTTGCTGGATGGTTCCCACTCTGATCACTCAAATTATTAGCTTCCCAAAAGCGCTTCTATGCCACAAGAAAACACAAAACGTCGGGACGTTCTGGCCGCAATCGAAAGCGTTGGCGCAATCGCCGACCTGGCGGCCAAACAGGATGGACATTATGAATACGAAATTGACCTCGAAGTCATCGTCTATGGCCGCAACTACAACGGCAAACAGGTCGGGCCTTACGTGAGGCTGCTCAGCTATGCGCCTGGCGAAGAGATCGTCCGCGAAGGCGAATGGGGCGGCAACACCTTCTACATTATTGTCGCCGGCCAGGCCGAAGTTTTCGGCGCCATTCCGCAGGGGCGCGCGAAGGTTGCTGAAATCCCCGCGGGCGTGCAATTCGGCGAAATGTCGGTGCTGGCAGGCACGCAGCGCAACGCGACGGTTCGGGCGCCGAGAGACCAGTCGATTCAGGTCCTCGAGGTTCAGCGCCCGGCGCTGCGTCTGCTCAGAAAGCTGCCGACGTTCGGCCAGACGCTGGACGCGGCCTATCGCAAACACGGGCGCGCGAATATGATCCAGGAGATCGCCAAGATCACCGAACTCAGCGGCGACGCGATCAAGCAGCTCGAAGGAATCTCGAAGTTCCGCGTCTACTCCAAGAACCACGCGCTCTTCCGCGCGGGCGAACTGGCCAACAGATTGTACGTCTTGAAATCGGGATGGGCGCGCCTGTCCGGGAAGACGCAATTGATGAACATTGCGAACGGCGCCGAAGGCGGCAACGGCAGAAACTCGGGGCGCAACTGGAACGCGAAGGCGGGTGAGACCTACGTTGGCCCGTCGCACTGCTTCGGTGTTGACGCGATCACGCGCGACGGCGAGTGGGAATACACCTGCACGCTGATGGAGCGGTCGGAAGTGCTGGAGATTTCGATCTCGAAGTTGCGCCAGCAGCCTGAATTGCGCGAAACCTTGTTGTTGGCTTTTTCAGGCATGGCGATTCCGAATGAGGCCAAGGCCTGGCTGGAGAGCCGCGCGCCGATGCCCGTCGCCAGGGCGCAGGAGGTTTTGATCGAGACCGGGCTGGTTGACGCGACCAACCTGCTGGTGATGGACATGGACTTGTGCGTGCGCTGCGGCAACTGCTCGATGGCCTGCCATCAGATTCACGGGCAATCGCGGCTGGTGCGGCGCGGCATTCACGTCAATCGCCCCGTTTC
>Ga0187894_10004312_pt1 | contig 15341 bp, 13 predicted proteins | sample GBC1701081metaG_FD_136650 | JGI IMG/M metagenome (GOLD analysis project Ga0187894, IMG submission 136650) | White microbial mat communities from a lava cave in the Kipuka Kanohina Cave System on the Island of Hawaii, USA - GBC170108-1 metaG ... | reverse complement strand
CGGATCTCGTCCCAGAAGGCACGATTCATCGCGTTGCGTTTGTCCGGCCGGTTGAACCGCACATGGGCGACGTGGTCGGTGACGCTGAAATCGAAGGTCGTGTAGGTCACGCGGCTCTCCGGCTGCTGCTGGTGGCTGCCATAAAGCCCACAGGCCTGACCTTGGCAACGGCAGAGCATCGCGGCCGTACGAGGGGTTGAAGGCCCCTGCCCCCTATGGCATACCCGCCGCCGTCCTGCAGTCGGCCAGCGTGCTGACGCATCGGGGCTGCCGTAGCTCAGTGGTAGAGCACCCCCTTGGTAAGGGGGAGGTCGACAGTTCAATCCTGTCCGGCAGCACCAGCAACGCCCTTAAATATCAATCACTTACACTGAGCCATAGTGGAACACACCGAGACCGGTTTTTGATCGGAATCGACTGGGGAACCGTGAACACGACAGGAACTCTGGGAGAAGCTGGGGGAAACATGGACCTGCTGACGGCGGCCACGCGGCTCGACCAGGCGCCGCGCCGGCCAGGAACACGGTGCCGACGCCAATGATCAGGTACTTGCCCAGCCGGCCAGCCAGAAGGCCGATCACGGCCCAACCCCCAACGCCCACGAACGCGCCTTCATGAACGCCGCGCTGTTCGCGCACTTGGCGACCAAACACGTGGCGTCGTTCGTCGAGCAAACCCCCGTCAACACGAACTGGATCGACGGCCTGGACCGCGTCACCGTCCTGCCGGAAATAACGGCTCAAACGAACAGAGCGTTGTTCACGAGCAGTGTTGCCTCATCCATAGAATGCGCGCTCTTGCATCTGACGATCAACTTCATGTCGCCGTCGGTGCGCGGGACGTTGTCGATCGTCGCGAAGCTATAGGCGGCCTCCAGACTGGTCCAACGGGCTTTGTCTGGCAGCCGCGTCACACTTCGGATCGGCCGAAGGGAGGAATCTGGAAACTCCAGCGAGAACTCGACCGACGCGGCACTCACGAGGTTTCGTGCCGCTGCCAGGAAAGAGCACCGCCGAAAGTTCTTCGTCGGCAGCGCGATCTCCGCTTCAAAAGTCTTGCCGCTCAAGGCACATTCCAAGGCCTTGGGTACGTGATGCAGCTTCGCCGACTCGCCCTTGTGGAACACATACGAGTCCTGGATGCCCATCAGTCCGTAGCACGGGCGTTGGTCGAGCATCTTGAAGGGATGGAAGATCTTCTCCATCACGTCGCACGTCGTCGTATTGCCGGTCTCGTTCGATCCCTCGACCCGCTCGATGCCGATGAACATCCCTTTGTCGAGCGCGTGGGTCTTGGCCTTGAAGCCATGGCCGATCTGGGTGGCGATGATCGGAAAGAATGACGGGCCGCAGGCAGTCAGGACGGCAACGCCGCCCGGCTTAAGGACGCGCCAGATTTCCGACATCCACAGATAGTGCGTGTCGAACAGCAGATGGGTCAGAACCGAGATGCCGTAGAGCACATCGAAGTGGTTGTCAGGGTACGGCAGCGGGGGAAGCAGCTTCGAGACCTGGTATTTGCCAAACGGCATGTTCTTCTGGCACCAAGCGATCGACTGCTCGTTGATGTCGCAACCATAGAACTCCACGTCGGCCGATCGATCCGCCCAGTGCCGCGCAATCCGGCCGCAGCCGGCACCCCAGTCGAGTATGCGACTCCCCGGCTTGATCGTCAGACCAGACTCTTCGATCAGCCGCTGGATGGAAACCCTGTCGGCGCCGCCGGTGCTCATGAACTGCGGCACGATGTTCCGGCCGCCAACCACGGAGAAGATCAGATCGTCCGATGGAATGGCGATCGGATCGACGCGCAAAGGTAGGTAGTGATTGGTGCCCGCGACGCGGACCTGAATATTCTCCAGCCCGCCAATCGGTTCCGTCGGCAGGAACCAGAAGGCGTGTCTCGCGCCGGCGCCGGCTGTGCCGTCGAGTTCGTTCCGATAGGCCGCCGCCTTTGCCTGGCCCAGTACTTTCCCGGACCTCAGGACTTCCACCATCAGCCATTCGGCGGAACGTGCGGGGTCTTGCGCCCACCCTCCGATGACGTTTGGATGCACCACGTCAATCCACCCTTCAACCATGAAACCGCCTCCCGTCATTGCGACAGGCGCCGTTGTTCCATGGGCGACACACTCAAACAACGTTGAACATCACAGCGCCTGACGATACGGTCCGCCAACCGCAGGTTATTGCATCGAGCTGGCACCAATGCCCTTGGACATGTACGAAGCAATCGAGCCAGAGCGCTTTGACCCTGAGCGCTACATGCTCGCCAACGTCGATCTGCAGCGCGCCGGCGTCGACGGACGCGAACACTACGAAGCGTTTGGGAAGATGAGGGCCGCAGGCAAAGCTCTGAGGTTGTCATGCCGGGGTCTGCCTACAGGAGTCACAAATTCGAACGTTTCCGCCGCGCCCTGGACCCGGCCGCCACTCCGGGATCTGCCGCCTTCCCCATCTTCACAGGCGAACGACACTTCACGCTCGCCGAGTATCAGGCAGAGAGTGCAAATGCCTCGCTGCCGGCCTTTGAGGCGGCCCTGCAAGCCGAGCCAGCCGGGCGCTATCTCGATCTGGGATGCGGCATGCGCGACCGCGTACTCGAAAACTGCCTCTACCTTGAGGTATATCCCCTCCTCACGGCTGACATCATCGTCGATGCCAACGAACCCTATCTATCCGAGACGGATCACTTGATGGCATCGGCTGCTACGCTGTTCTCGAACACTGCCGCCGACCATGGAAGATCGTTTCAGAGATCAGCCGCATGCTGAAGCCAGGCGGCCATGTATGGATTGACTGGCCCTTCCTGCAGCCCGTGCGCAGTTATCCGTCACACTTCTTCAATGCCACTCGGCAAGGGTTGCGTACCATCTTCGAGGATACCGGCTTTGCCGTCACGGCGGTAGACACGCTTGCTCATCAAGGTCCGGATGCAACGATTGCCTGGGTTCTCGGCGAGCTTCTCCGCAGGAAGCCCGAAACGGCGAGGGCGAACGTTGAGGACATGCGCGTCAAGGTCCTACTGGCGCAGCCAACGCAGGGACCTATGTGGACCGACTTGTTGCATCAGGTGCCGGCTGCCGTGATAGAAGAATTCGCCTGCGGAAACTCGCCACCAAGGCATAAGTGCCGACGGCGGCCAAGCACGGGTTCGATATCGTCGACCAGACCCGGTCAAAGTGGGGTGGATCGACGGGCCGGACTGCGTCACCGTCCTGTGTAAGAGGTAGTCGACCATGGGATCTATCGATGTTCTGGAGCTTGTGACGCACGACACGTTTGCGCCAGACCGATACATGCTCACGAACCGCAACTTGCGTGCAGCTGGCGTCGACCCAGTCGAGCACTTTCGCATTCACGGGCAGTACGAAGGCTGGCGTCAGATCACCAGCGACATGCTGAGCGGTTCGCCTTACAGACGCTCGAAATTCCAGCGCTTCCGAAACATCCTCACACTGCCGGGGATCGCTGAAGACACCTTTCCGGTTGCCTCCGGATCGCGACACTTCAGCCTGGACGACTACGACGCTGAGTCCGCCAACAAGACGCACCCGTCGTTCGCCGCTGAAATGGAAAGAAATCCTTCCAGCCTCTATGCCGATATCGGCTGCGGCCTGCGCGATCGGGTCTACGAGAACTGCCTCTACGTCGAAGTCTACCCGTCGTTGAGCGCCGACCTGATCGTGGAACCTAATAAGCCTTATCCGATCCGATCCGGCGCTCTCGACGGCATCGGATGCTTTGCTGTCCTTGAGCACGTGCGTCGACCATGGGAGGTCGTCGCAGAGATCCACCGTATGTTGAAGCCCGGTGGCAAGGCATTCATCAACTGGCCTTTCCTGCAGCCGATCCACGGCTATCCGTCGCACTTCTTCAACGCCACAGGCGAGGGCCTGCGCACGATCTTCGAGGACACCGGCTTCGCTATTGAGACCAGCGGCGTGCCGGCGAATTGTTGGCCTGACGCTACGATCTCCTGGATTCTTGGCAAGTTCGTGCATGACCTGCCGGCAGACCGTCGCGACCGCATATCCAACATGACAGTCGGGGAACTTCTGTCGCACCCGCCCTACAGCGCCTTCTGGCGCGAACTGATGCGCGATCTGCCACCCCACACGGTTGCAGAGTTCGCTATGGGGTTCGAGGTTGTCGCTCGAAAGCAGCATGATCAGTAGTTCCAGCTCATCTCGCGCCAGGCGCCAAGACTGTCTCGGTAAAGTTTGAAGATCGATCCGTTTGCGGGGGTCGCGTTGACGGCACCCTTGAGCAGGATTTTCGCGCTGTGCTGGATCGTCGAGTTGCCGTCGTTGCGCAAGGCGTCCGTCAGAGCAACGCCTACGGGGAACTGATCGCTTGTCCACGTTGCGCCCCGAATGGCCACGTTGCGAACCAGTGGGCCCGTCATGGTTTCGACGTAGACCGCCGCCGGTAGCGAAATGCTGACTGCTGCTGCCGTATTCATCACGCCGTTTGCGATGATCGTCGGGTCGCTAACCTCAGCCGCCTAACCGTTCGTCGTATGGGCAATCGTGAGGCAGCTCTGCGGCGAGTGTGAGGAGATGATCCGCGTAACGTCAACGCCGGCGCCAGGTGGAAGTATCAGGTGGCGGCCCGCAGCTGGCAGAGCAGGTGTAGATGTTCTCGAAGACCGAGTCGGCTGATTGCTGGCTGCGGGCATGGACGTCGGCCCGGTTCCACCGGGGAAAATGGGGGACCGGCAGAAAAAGGTGAGGCAAATCAAATCGCCCGCCTTCCCTTGGTAAGGGGGGAGGTCGACAGTTCAAATCCTGTCCAGCACCACCAGCAGCACTTTCGGCAAATCTCTGTTCGGCACCGGGCCTCATGACAGGCTGTTTACCGTGGCAAAATTCCAGTCAACTTGCCTCCGGCAAGTCCTTCGACCGGTATGCGCGCCGGTCGTCACGTTTATCGTCGTGCAGTGTTTCGTCTTCTGGTCGTCAAAATTGAATATGAATTTTGAATTCTGTTCACCATATGTACCATTATTATTTGCACTGGAAGCCTGTTGTTCACGTTCCATTGACATGATGTTCATAAAATAACGGTAATTTTGCGCAAAAATGCAAATATACGTTAATTTCAGAACAAAACAGGAATTCAATCCCCTGATCAGGGGTCGCATTTTTACGATCAGAACGGCTGCCCCGACGGCGGCATTCACACGACGAACGTCCCGGCTTGCTGCCTTGACGGACGCTTCTGACGGCTGACGACAAGCACATACCCGTACGACACAGAGGTGATGACGCTTCGCAACGCGCGACCAACCCGCGCGGCGAACGGAGCGCCCACCCCTCTCACGCCGTCGACCGAATACAACAAAGCAACTCAGGAAACAGTCACGTCGGCAGAGCGACCGGATACAGAGCGGCGATCAACACCGCTTTCGGCATGAAAATCCGAATCGATGATGGCTGCATCAGAGCCGAGACGCTTGCCTCGTCGACAGCATCGTGTTCCCTTATCTGCGCCGAATGAAAACCCGCCTCCTCGTCGCCGTTGTTGCGTGCTGTGTCGCGTTGAGCAGCGGCGTGCGCGCTGAAACGATCATGGCGGGTACAGCGGCTGGCCTCGACGAAGATTCGATCGCCCTGCAAGGGCAACGCGTACGGTTGTGGGGCATCGACGCGCCCAGCGTCGATCAAACCTGCAAGCGCGGCGGCAAGAACTGGACGTGCGGCCGCGATGCGGCGCGGGCACTGAGCGGCCTGGTCACCGGCAAGACGGTGCGTTGCCTGGTGATCGTCGAAGACAAGCTGCGGCGCCTGATCGTCGGCGACTGCACGTTGGGCGGCGAAAGCCTGTCGCGCTGGATGATACGCAACGGCTGGGCGGTCATGAATCCGCGCCAAACAGATGCCTACGCCAAGGAAGAAGCCGAGGCCAAGGAAGCCAAGCGCGGCGTCTGGGCGAGCGAATTCGAGATGCCCTGGGACTGGCGCATCCGCCAGCGCATGAAGGGCAAGGCGCCGTAATCTACCTCTCCCGCGAGCGGGAGAGGGGATCAAACGCTACCCCTTCGCCGCTCGAATCGCCTCCCATACGCGGTGCGGCGTGGCGGGCATCTGGATGTTGCGCACGCCCAGCGGCCACAGCGCATCCATGATCGCATTCAAGGTCGTGGGTGTTGAGCCGACGGTACCCGACTCGCCGACGCCCTTCACGCCCAACGGATTGCTCTTGGCCGGCACCGAATCGTCGAGCGTATTGTTGAACGTCGGCAGGTCGTCGGCGCGCGGCATGGCGTAGTCCATGAACGAACCGGTGAGCAGCTGGCCGCTGTCGGCGTCGTAGACGGCGCCTTCGAGCAGGGCCTGGCCGATGCCCTGGGCGGCGCCGCCATGGATCTGGCCGAACACGATCGGCCGGTGCAGCGGCCGGCCGACGTCATCGACCGTCGTGTAGCGCGCGATCTCGACCTTGCCGGTGTCGGGATCGACCTCGACCTCGGCGACATGCGCGCCATTGGGCCAGGCGATGCCGTCGACGGTGCTGACGTTCTCGATGAAGATCCGCCGGTCCGGCTGGCGGGCCGCCAGCGCAAAAAGGTCGATCGACCGGTCGGTGCCGACGATACGGAAGGTGCCGGCATCGTACTGGATGTCACCAGCGGCGGCCTCAAGCGCATCGGCGGCCAGCTCTTTACCCGCATCGAGGAGCTTCTGCGTGCCGGAGGCCACGGCGGCACCGCCGATGTAGGCCGAGCGCGAGCCCATCGAGCCGACCCCACCAACCCGGTCGGAATCGCCCATGGCGATCTCGATCTTCCCGGCGTCGATACCCAACAGCTCGGCCGCGAGCTGGGTGAAGCTGGTCTGCAGCCCCTGCCCCATGCCCTGGGTGCCCATCCAGATCCGCAGCTTGCCGTCGCCCAGCACCTCGTAGTGGGCCATTTCGTTCAGCACATTGGCCGACGTCCACTCGACATAGGTCGCCAACCCGCGTCCATAGAGCCTGCCGCGCGCCTCGGCGGCGGCCTTGCGGGTAGCGAAACCATCCCAGTCGGCAGTTGCCAGAACCTTGGTGAGGAACAGGTCGAAATCGCCCGAATCGTACTTCTCGCCCATGGCCGTCGTGTAGGGCATCTGCGCCGGCTTCACGAAATTGCGCCGCCGCAGCTCGGCCGGATCGATGCCGGTCTGGCGCGCCGCCGTATCCATCAACCGCTCGAGGTCGAGGATGCATTCCGGCCGTCCCGCACCGCGATAGGCGCCAATGGTCGCGGTGTTGGTCAGCACACAGGCCAGTCGCAGATCGAGCGTCGGAATGTCGTATGTACCGGTCACGACCTTGGGGCCGACGAACAATGGGATCACCACGCCGGCGCGCGACGGATAGGCGCCGATATTGGCCCATGCCTCCAGGCGCAGCCCCAGGATGCGGCCGTCCTTGTCCAGCGCCAGCGATGCCTGGTGCAGCTGGTCGCGGCCCGCCGTCGTACCGGCGAATTCCTCGCCACGATCGGCCCGCCATTTCACCGGCCGCTTCAGCATCTTGCAGGCCCACACCGCCACCGACTCGTCGGGCTGGATACCGACCTTCATGCCGAAGCCGCCGCCGATGTCGCGCACCAGCACGCGCACCTTGTCCTTCGGCATCTTCAGGATCGTCTCGCACAGCGTGTCGCGGGTCACCGACGGATTCTGGCTGCCGATGTGAACGACCATGCGATCGCCATCCCACTCCGCCAGGATGGCGCGCGGCTCCATGGCGTTGACGATCAGCCGCTGGTGCTCGATCTCCAGCGACACGATGTGGGCGGCGACCTCGAAGGCCGCATCGGTCTTGGCCTGATCGCCGAACCGGTTGACCCCGATGATGTTGCCCGGCGCGTCGTGCCACACCAGCGGCGCACCCGCGGCCAGCGCCGCCTTGGTATCGGTCACTGACGGCAGCATGTCGTACTCGATGGCGACCAGTTCGGCGGCGTCCTGCGCCTGCGCCCGCGTCTGGGCGATCACCGCCGCCACCGGCTCGCCGACGTGGCGCACGACCTCGTGCGCCAGCGACCGGCGCGGGGTCATCTCCGGTTTTTGGCCATCGGCGCGGGGGAACATGGCCGGGAAGGCAAACGTGCTGACGCCATCGGCCGCCATGTCGGCCCAGGTATAGACGGCCACCACACCGGTCGCGGCTTTTGCCGCCGACGTATCGATCGATGTGATCGTCGCGTGCGCATGCGGTGAGCGCACCAGCACCATTTCGACTTGCTCGGGCCGCGAGAGGTTGTCGGCGAAATCGCCTCTGCCCGTCAGCAACCGCTGGTCCTCGACACGACTGATGTACTGCGCCTTACCAAACGCCGCCATGGATCGCTCCGCGAAACATCTATGGAAAAAGGTCGCGGACTATAGCGACTGGCACGTTGATGAACAGCTTCCAGCACGCCGCGTCCGATGAACGTGGATTGTCCGTGCATTCACCGTGCCAAACATTCAGCTCTGCGTGACAACGACCCCGTTCAAGGACGGCCGATATCGGCCTCCAGTTTTTCGCGGATCGTCGCGATCAAAATTTCCTGCAGCTTTCGTGCCGCCGTGCTCTGCTTTCCCTCGGCATGGTGCAGAAGCAAGCGAAGGGTATCGGATGGAAGGGGTGGCAATCCGTCCTGATCGCCCAGGATGACCAGGGGTGGTCTCAGGCCGATCGGCGTACGCACCGAAACACCCAGCCCGGCTTCGACGGCCGACCACTGGCTGGAGAGAGAGGGGCTTGAGAACGCGAGACGCCAAGGCATGCCTCTCGCTTCAAGCGTATGAACCGCCATCCGCCTGAACTCGCAGGGCGGCTCGAACACCACCAGCGGAACGCGATCAGCGCTTTGCCAGGATCGGTCGCTGGTGCCGATCCAGACCATGGGAACCCGCCCGAGATCGATGGCGCCCCGCGCAGTCTTCTCGCCGAACGTCAGCGCAAAATCGAGTTTCTGACGCGCCAGCGCATCGAGGAGGACCGCGTTGCGATCGGCCTTCACTTCGATGACGATCGACGGATGAGCACGCGCGAAGCGGGCGAGGATCTTCGTCAGCCAGCCATCGGCGAAGTCCTGTGAAATCCCCAGGCGCACCGATCCGGCCAGCCGCAGGGTCGTGACCGCCGTCACGGTCTCGTCATTCAGGTCCAGCAAGCGGCGCGCGTAGGACAGCAGCACGTCGCCGCCTTCGGTCAGGGCGAGGCCGCGGCCGTTTTTCTGGAAGAGCGGTGCGCCGGTGATGTCTTCCAGCCGCCGGAGCTGCAGGCTCACGGCCGGCTGCGACCGCCCCACCCGCTGCGCCGCGCGCGCCACGCCGCCGAGGTCCACGACGGCGACGAACGTGCGCAACAGCGCCACGTCGAGATTGACGTGCGGCGCCTCGACGGCTTTGGCAGCGGCGCTTGCAGATTTCATCGACCGGTTGTCCAAAATCATATTTGTATGGCAAATGTATTGAATTAAAAATATCAATTTTTCAAATGTATTGTCGATGCCTAGATTCGCACCACACGCTGGCCACGAAAGGGTGCCGACCATGATTGCGATGCAGTACAGCTTCGTGCTCCCCGCCGACTACGACATGTCGATCATCGAACGACGGATTGCCGAAAAAGGCCATCTACTGGATGATTTTCCCGACCTGCGGTTCAAGGCCTATCTGCTCGCCAACCGCCGCCAAGACCATCTGCGCACCGCCGAGAACCTCTACGCGCCCTTCTACGTGTGGAACAGCTCGGCCGGAATGAACGCCTTTTTGTGCGGCCCCGGTTTTGTCGGCGTGACGCAGTCCTTCGGCTGGCCCGCGGTCAGGACCTGGTCGGTGTGGCAGGCGCAGCTGTCGCCGGAGATCCATCGGGCCGTATTCGCCACGCGCGAGATTTCAGCCACGGCGCCTTACGCCTCACTCGAGGATCTGCGCAAACACGAGAGCGATGAGACCATCGCGGATGTCGAGCGCGACGGCGCCCTGGGGTCGATCGCGGCCTTCGAGCCAACGACCTGGACCCGCGTGCGCATGCGGCTATGGGCCGAGGTCCGGGCGGTGACGGCGCGCGACGGCTTGCAGGCCTACGACATCGGCCACATGTCGACGCCCGGCCTCGCCCGTCCGTCGCGGCAATCAAGCCATCGGGTTTTGGCCTGATCGGAACGGGGCGCTTGGGATCTCTACGAGATCATATGTACGGCTCCAGGCGTTCAGGCCGATACCATCGGCCCGAGCCCTGGTTTCCGGTCGCTGCGACGGCCTACTTGGCCGCAGCGGCACCCGCTTCGGCAACCTGCGCGTCCTGGTTCGATGCCACACCGGAGACGCCGATGCCGCCGATGATCTTGCCGTCGGCGCCGGTGATGAGGACGCCGCCCTCCAGCGGCATCACGCCGGGCACAGCCAGCAGCCGCAGGTTGCTGCCGCCCTGACCGATCGCGTCCTGCAGCGCCTTGGTCGGTCGACGCAGATTGACCGCAGTGGTCGCCTTGCCAAGGGCGATATCGACGCTACCGTGCTGCGTGTTGTCGATCTTGACGAACATCACCAAGCGGGCAGCGCTATCAACGATGGCGATGGCGACGGGCCAGTTGTTCTTGCGTGCCTCGGCTTCAGCTGCAGCCATCGCTTTCTTTGCTGCGTCCAGCGAGATGCCAAGCCCATAGGCAGGCGGCGCGGCGGGCGGCGCCGCTGTTGTCTGGGCCGCCGGAGTCGTCTGGGCGTGCGCGGCAGCAAACGGTAGTGCTGTCAGGATCGCTCCCGTCAACACGATGGCAATGCGAGCGCAACGGTCGTAAGCCATGATGTCTTCTCCTCCCAGCGCGACTTGTTGTTTGAAAGCGTTGGTGGCCTGGTCTGATCTCGCCAACGCAGATCGCGCCGAGGCAGTATGCCCACGGCGTTCCTGGCGCGGCCCGTCTGTCACAGGTTACGGATTGTCACTTCCCGGTGAGAGACCGACCGGTAAGTCGGTTTCCCGCCGGAGATCCGGCTCACGCCGCCCGCGCATCCTCGCGGATCATCGCAGCGCCCTTCTCGGCGATCATGATGGTGGGCGCGTTGGTGTTCGTGGTCGTGACGCTGGGCATGACCGATGCGTCGATCACGCGCAGGCGCTCGATGCCATGAACGCGCAGGCGCGAATCGACGACCGCCATGGGATCCTCGCCCATGCGACAGGTACCGACCGGATGATAGACGGTGGTGCCGGTGCGGCGCGCGAAGTCGGCCAGGCTGTCGTCCGATTCGACCTGCCGCCCGGGCACGGTTTCATCGACGCAGTGCTGCGCCAGCGCCGGTGCGGCGAAGATGCGTCGCGCGTGGCGGATGCCCGCGATCAGGACCTGCATGTCGGCCGGCACGGAGAGATAGTTCGGCCGGATGACCGGCCGCGCCAGCGGGTCGGACGACGTGGCCATGATCGTGCCGCGGCTTTCCGGCCGCGCGATCGAGCAGGCGATGGTCATGCCCGATGTTCGCTCCAGGTCGCCGAAGCGCTGCTGATCGTAACTGGCGGGCGAGAACAGAAGCTGGATGTCGGGACTCGCGAGGCCCTCACGGCTGTGGCAGAGGACCATGGCGCTGCTGACGCCGAAGGTGAGCGCGCCGCGCCCCACTGTCAGCCAGCGCGCCACCTCGCCGGCCAGCCGCAGGCCGCGCGAGAGCTCGTTGATCGATATGGCATTCCTCACGCGCTGCGAGACGCGCGCGCAATAGTGATCCGAGAGATTGGCACCGACACCGGGCAGATCGTGCGTGATCGAAACGCCGATCGATTGCAGGTGGGATCCCGGCCCGATGCCCGACACCTGCAGCAGGTGTGGCGAGTTCACGGTGCCGCCCGACAGGATCACCTCGCGCGCCGCGCGAATCTCGCGCTCGCCACCGTTCTGGCGAATGGCGACACCGGTGCAACGCCGTCCATCGAACAACAACCGCGTCGCGACGGCGTTGGTCTCGACATTCAGGTTGCTTCGCCCGCGCGCCGCACGCAGGAACGTCGTAGCCGTCGATCCCCGGAAGCGTCCGTTGCGCGACATCTGGGAATAGCCGACACCCTCCTGCTGCGGGCCGTTGAGGTCAGGCGTGAACGCAAAGCCGGCCTGCTGCGCGGCTTCGATGAAACGATGCGTCAGCGGCAGGACAGTGCGGTAGTCCTCGACCTGCAGCGGCCCGCCCTTGGCGCGGTTGGGTCCGTCGCCCGACACATAGTTCTCCGACTTCTTGAAGTAGGGCAACACGTCGTCCCAGCCCCAGCCGCGGCAACCGCGCTGGGCCCAACCGTCATAGTCGGCGGCATTGCCGCGGATATAGAGCATGCCGTTGATCGAGCTGCTGCCGCCCAGCACGCGCCCCCGCGGCCAATGGATCGCGCGATCACCCGTCCCGGCCTCGGGTTCGGTACCGTAGTTCCAGTTCACGGCGGGATTGCGCAGCAGCTTCAGCACGCCCGCCGGCACGTGGATCCAGGGGTTCCAGTCGCGCGGGCCGGCCTCCAACAGCACGACACGCGCGCCGTCATCGCTCAGCCGGTTGGCCAGCACGCATCCGGCCGAGCCGGCGCCGATGATCACGTAATCCGCCTGCATTAACGACGCCTCCCATAAATCCGGGCGCGCCCGAGGTGCGCCCGGATGGTTCTCCGCTCAGCGCTTTTTGCCGGCCTGCTGGGCGAACACGAAATTGTCGAACGTGTTTTCGGCGACACGGAACCACAGATACTGCTCGTCGCGGAACGGCTTCCACGACTCGTAGATCTTCTTGAACTTGGGATTCTTGACCGCCATCTCGTCGTAGAGGTCGAGGGCGATATCGTACGCGGCTGCCATCATCTCGCGCGGGAAAGCCCGCAGCTCGGCGCCGGCCGCAACCAGGCGACGCAGCGCAGCCGGACTGCCGGCGTCGTACTTGGCCAGCGCCCAGTTCATCTGCTCGCTGGCCACCGCCTGGATTGCCGTGCGGTAGTTCGACGGCAGCTTCTCCCACTCCTTCAGGCTGCAGAACACGCCGGTCTGCGTGCAGCCCTCCCACCAGCCGGGGTAGTAGTAGTACTTGGCCACCTTGGCGAAGCCGAGCTTCTCGTCGTCGTAGGGGCCGACCCATTCGGCGGCGTCGATCGTGCCCTTCTCCAGCGCCGGGTAGATGTCACCGCCGGCGATCTGCTGCGGCACCACACCCAGGCGGCTCAGCACCTGGCCGGCGAAACCGGCAATGCGGAACTTCAGGCCCTTGATGTCCTCCAGCGACTTGATCTCGCGGCGGAACCAGCCGCCCATCTGCGCCCCGGTGTGGGCGACGGGCACATAGACGCAGTTATAGTCCTTGAGGAAGTCGTTGATCAGCTCGAGGCCGCCGCCGACGATGATCCAGGCGTTGTGCTGGCGCGTGTTCATGCCGAACGGCAGGGTGGTGGCGAACGAGAACGTCGGATCCTTGCCGACATAATAGTAGCCGGCGGTGAAGCCGGCCTCGACCGTGCCGTTCTGCACGGCGTCGATCACCTGCAGTGCCGGCACGACCTCACCCGGCGCGAACCACTTGATCTGGAACTTGCCGTTGGTCAGCTCGCCGACGCGCTTGACGAACTCGTCGCTCACCGTGGTGGCGATATCCAGATTCTTCGGGAAGCTGGACGTCAGGCGCCACCGCACTTCGGGTTGTTCCTGCGCGATGGCCGGCGCTGCAACAGCGTGTGTGGCAACGGCCGCCGTGCCGATGCCCGCCGTCTTCATCAGACCCCGTCTTTTCATGGTGTTTCCTGCCCTTTGCACGCTTGGAACCGACGTGCCGGAATAGCCTACACCGACCTGGCAGGAACGGTGGACCCATGCACGGCAGCCGTGCTGTGGACGCGTGCCGGCCTTCCCTCCCGCGACGCGCCGGACTACGCTATGCCAACTGACCGGAATACACGGAGGGAGGATTTCATGCGCAGGCGTGCCATCGTTTGCGCCATCGGCAGTGTCGCGATGGCACTGGCAGCCGGTGGCGCGATCGCCCAGGACGCGGTGAAAGTCGGCCTCATCCTGCCGATGACCGGGCCGTTCGCGTCGACCGGTCGGCAGATCGAGGCGGCGGTCAAGCTCTACATGGCCCAGCACGGCACTACCGTGGCGGGCAAGAAGATCGAGCTGATCGTCAAGGACGACACCGGCGTCGCCGACGTCACCAAACGGCTGGCGCAGGAGATGGTGGTCAACGACAAGGTCGCCTTCCTGGCCGGCTTCGGGCTGACGCCGCTGGCTTTGGCCACGGCGCCGATCGCCACCGAGGCCAAGGTGCCGCAGATCATCATGGCGGCCGGCACGTCGATCATCACCGAGCGCTCGCCCTTCATCGTGCGGACCAGCTTCACCCTGCCGCAGAACACGCTCCCGATCGCCGACTGGGCGGCCAAGAACGGGATCAAGAAGGTGGTCACCCTGGTCAGCGATTTCGGCCCCGGACTCGACGCCGAAAAGACGTTCGACGAGCTCTTCACCAAGGCCGGCGGCACGGTGCTGGAGAAACTGCGCGTGCCGTTGCGCAACCCCGACTTCGCGCCCTTCCTGCAGCGCGCCGCCGATGCCAAGCCGGATGCGCTGTTCGTGTTCGTGCCCTCGGGTGCTGGCTCGGCCGTGATGAAGCAATTCGCCGAGCGTGGCCTGGACAAGGCCGGCATCAAGCTGATCGGTACCGGTGACGTGACCGACGACGACATCCTCAACGACATGGGCGACGTGGCGCTGGGCACCATCACCAGCCATCACTACTCGACGGCGCACAACTCGCCGGATAACAAGGCCTTTGTCGAGGCCTTCCGCAAGGCCGCCAACGGCATGCGGCCCAACTTCATGGCCGTGGGCGGCTGGGACGGCATGCACCTGATCTACCAGGCGCTGGGCAAGACCGGCGGCAAGACCGACGGCGAGGCACTGGTGGCGGCGATGAAGGGCATGGCCTGGACCAGCCCGCGCGGCCCGATCTCGATCGACCCCGCGACGCGCGAGATCGTGCAGAACGTCTATGTGCGCAAGGTCGAGCGGATCGACGGCCAGCTGTTCAACGTCGAGTTCGCCACCTTCGAAGCCGTGAAGGACCCCGGCAAGACGGCGAAATAGCAACTGGAGAAACTATCGTGGCGCCTCAAGCCTTCATGGTGAGCTTGTCGAACCATGAAGGCATTCGCGCAGCCCACCGTGCGAGACGCTTCATGGTTCGACAAGCTCACCATGAAGCGTTAACCGTGCCGACACATCGTTAATCGCACACCATGCTCACCATCCTCTTCGACGGCCTCGCCTACGGGATGATCCTGTTCGTGCTGGCGTGCGGGCTGGCAGTGACGCTGGGGCTGATGAACTTCGTCAACCTGGCG
>Ga0187894_10004311_pt1 | contig 15342 bp, 17 predicted proteins | sample GBC1701081metaG_FD_136650 | JGI IMG/M metagenome (GOLD analysis project Ga0187894, IMG submission 136650) | White microbial mat communities from a lava cave in the Kipuka Kanohina Cave System on the Island of Hawaii, USA - GBC170108-1 metaG ... | reverse complement strand
GGGACGCGCTTCCACAATGGGCAGATATCGTCTGTGCTGTGCGCGACCTGTTCCTGTCCTGGCAGGTCACGCCGCAGGTCACAGCGGATCCGTGCCGCATCGAGAAACCACGCAGTGAACGTCATCCTTTGACCACTTATGGAGGTTATGACCATGGCTGATCCGGTGATGTTGACTGATGCTCAGCGGGATCATTTGAGGCGCCGCAAGATGCCGCTGGGCGCCGGGATGGCGCTGACGGCGGAGATCAAGACGGACCACCGCCGGATGATCGACTACCTGCTGTCGCCGATCCGGCGCTACGGGCATGAGAGCTTGGGGGAGCGATGATGAACGTCCGCAACTCTCTACGTACGATTGGACCAACGCTGCTGACGATCGGCGTGGTTTGTCTAATACTCTACAAAGCCGCTACTTCATCACCCATTTCGCCGTGGCCCGAAATACTGATTGCGCTTGTTGGTGCGGCCTTCATAGCAATAGCCGCAATGTCTGCCGTCACCGCTATTCGGGGCAAATGGCGTTGCCTTATCTTGGCAATACCTAGCCTGGTGGTGACAGCAACAGTGTGGCTTTTTGCCGATTCGGCTATTCACAGTGTGAAGGATGTCCTTAACAGGATTGAACATCCCGCACTATACGGGCAATCGTTCTCTAATATCCCGACAGTCAGCCTTGATCGAACAGCCGTCGATATCGCTGCTTCTGGTCAACCGCGAGAGTTTAATTATACTTTTCGCATCGTGCGCCCGACCTCATATTTCTTTGCATTTCAGTTTGTTTTTGGTGACGAATCGTCACACATTAAACTCAAGGATATCATTGGACAGAAAATACAGCCCAAATTCAACCAGAGCGACGCGCCGGGCGTTGCAATACCCGTAGATATAGAACTCTATGAAATAAGCAGTAAATCTGTTCCAGTGCTTGTCATTTCCAAACGATTCACGACAACTGACTACTACTACGCATTCGGTGGTGGCATTGATGGCCATCCCGGATTCTTTCGTAGAATGATCACCTGGCACAATTTGTCTGCGGGAGTGTTCCTGCTCCGCATCAAAGTTGGTGCGGAGATCGCCGCGTTTGAAGGGATTCCTGTGCAGGTGATCATTTCGTTGGACAACAGTTACTTTCTCTAGTTCGGGTCAAAGGAGAATGAAGTATGGGTGCGACCTTGAGAATCTACGTGGTTCCTCCCGGAACCCCGAGCGCCGGCATGGCGCTGACGGCGGAGATCAAGACGGACCACCGCCGGATGATCGACTACCTGCTGTCGCCGATCCGGCGCTACGGGCATGAGAGCTTGAGGGAGCGGTGATCAAAGTCTTCGCATCATTCGGAGTTGGGTTGTGTGCCAGCACGGGAGTGGCATCGCGCATCCTCGCGTGCACAGTTGACCGACTGATAGGGGGCAAGGTCCTAACATTAGGCCTCCTTCCTTTTTTCTTTCTGCTCGTGACTGTCACAGAGGCAGCAGCTCAGGGCAACCTTCCCGAGCCTGATGTAAAATTCAGGTTTGATGTCAGTGAGCCAGGGAGTTCGGTCATTGAAAAGTTTCGAGTAGTGACGGCCCGGTCCTATCAGTTCGTTGTTGAAATAGAATACGCGACGCTGTCAGAAATACCGCGCATTCTCCGATTAATCGGCACCGGGCAACGATATCCGGATGGGCGCTACTACGCGCCGGGGGTTGTGATTCCTGTAGAACTCCGGGTTGATCAAGTTACTGATGGAAACAGTCGGAACGTCATTCATGATCAACTGATTCCGGTCCAGGGCGTCGCCTATCAAAACCTGAGCGGCGCCACTTCTGGAAGTTACGGACGATTGATAGCGAGTTTGAGGCTCGTGCCGGGCATCTACGAAATGCACGCACGAACAACAACGAGAATTCCTGACTTCGACGGGATGACGTCCAAGTTGGTGATCACCAAGGATTCAAGGTTCATTCCCTATTAGTTGGAAGCGGAGGCTACTGTGGCAGACCCGACTCTCACGATCTATGTCGCTCCTGCCGGAACACCGATGAATGACAGAGGCGATGGCGTGCCAGGCTCATCCTCTGGTGGTCATACCCGTTGTCCTTCGGGTTTGCTCCCGAGACGTCGGGCTTTTCCGATAGCGTTTTAGGTCCCGGCAAAGTGTATCCCAACGACGTGACGAACTATTGCGGACCTAGCATTCAGCGGAAGACGGTCAAAATTACGCTTGAGCAAACCGAGGCCTTGGAAAGGTTCGGTAGAAACCCTCAGTCCAATGGTTTTGCGACCTATGACGTTCAGAAGAAAAGCTGCATGGAATTTGTTGAGGGGCCTTGGACGCCGCCGGAATCGCAACTCGGCCTTTTCTCAGCCAAACGTTTCAGGCTCATAAATGGACTTAGAGAAGAGGGGGAAATTAAATGTAGTGAATGACGACAACCTGGGCGCGGCGCCGCCAAACCGGAAGGCAGCAAATCGTCGAGTTCGAATCCGAACCAGAATCGACCGGTCGCGTTTTTCGACGTTGCCAGTCCGACTGAGAACCGCGGGTTCGGGAGGCTCGACGGGCGGCCATGACCGCGTTTCCTGCCTTCGACCGGCGATCGGACTCTGGAGGAAGCTTTAAGTTAGATTTTGACTCAGTTTTGACGCGCTTTGGCTTTGTAACCCTGCTTTTGTACAACTGCTGAAGTAGGGGAGAGTCAGCAGTTCAATGGCGTCAATATCGTCGGATGGGGATGTTTCCGTCACTGCATCGGTCGGCGACGCGGGTTTGCCCACGATCGCGGCGTACCGCTGGTTGATCGCCAACGTCGTCCCTCGCTTCCTGTATCACGCGCGTACCGTCGTTCTTGTGGCCTTCGCGATCGCCGCGCCTCTCGCCGCGGCGTATCCGCATCCGTCGGCATTGCCGACGGACACCGAGGGGATCCTCAACCTCGTCATCGAGATCGCGCGTCACGGCGACCTGCGCGACATCGCCTTCATCGAGCGCACCTTCAATATCGCCCTGACGCCGCAAGCGTGGCGGGGGACCGACAACACGGCGCTCGGTCACACATATCAGCCGGCGGTCCTGCCGTTCGGCACCGGCGGCGCGGTCCTCTCCCTTCTTGTTCGAACCCTGCCCACGGCGCTGCTGCCGACAGGCGAATACGAGCTCGGCGAGCTCTACATCTCCCTCATCGATACGGTGCGCTGTATCAGCCGGCAGGACACCGAACGACTGCTGGCCGGCGCCTTCGGCCAGAAGGCGCCCGTGCCCCTCGCGCCGGACCGCGATGGCCTGGCGAGCCTGTTCGGGGCCGTCGCGGACAAGGACCGGACGATCTACGTCAATGCCATCTTCGACCAACAGACCGACTGCCTGTCGGCCATCGACATCCTCCACCGGCATTAGCCTCCAGGCATTGCGCCGTGCATGGCGATTTTCCTTGTTCTTTTAACGAGAACGATATATCAATATAGAGCGTGAAGCGTACCCGCCGCCGGGGCGAGCCCTCAGGGCTGATCGGGCGTTACGTGGGCCTCGCGTCACGAGGCAAGCCGCCGCCGGGTCTTCGGGCGTGTCGCCGTTGCCGCCGTCAGGCAACACTGTTTCCGCTGCCGTTCACCGGCGCGCGGTCGTTGACTGTTGGGCGCCGGACCGCGGCAGCGTGTCCCGACGGTCACGCAACCCCGTATCAGGAACGAGTTGTTGTCATTGTTGTCATTGTTGTCACGCGATTCGGGAGGGCGATTTGTTTCCGGAAATACGTCCACCCGGTGCTGAGGCATGGGACAGGTGATTTTTTCAGCTACCATCCGGCATGGCGCTGGCGCTCGAACCCTATAAAGACGCGTTGCTGTTCCTCGGGACGGCGGGACTGATCGTGCCGCTGTTCCACCGGCTGCGCGTCAGCCCGGTGCTGGGCTTCCTCGCCGCCGGCATCGCGCTGGGGCCGCATGCGCTGGGCCGGCTGGCGGCGCAGCACCCCTGGCTCGGCTACGTCACCATTACCGATCTCGATCGCATCGCGCACCTGGCCGAGTTCGGCGTGGTGTTCCTGCTGTTCATGATCGGGCTGGAGCTGTCGTGGGAGCGGCTGGTGACCATGCGCCGCCTGGTGTTCGGGCTGGGCTCGATGCAGGTCGCGGCCTCGGCGCTGGCCATCGGGGCGGCCGCCTATGCGCTGGGCCAGACGCCGGCGGCCAGTGCCGTGTTCGGTGCTGCGCTCGCGCTGTCGTCGACCGCCATCGTGCTGCCGGTGCTGGCCGACCGCAAACGGCTGAACGCGCCGGCCGGCCGCGCCAGCTTCGCGGTGCTGCTGCTGCAGGACCTCGCCGTGGCGCCCATGCTGGTCATGGTTGCCATGCTGGGCGCGCGCGAAGGTACCAGCATCGGTACCGGCCTGCTGTTCGCCTTCGTGCCCGCCGCTGTCGCGCTGCTGGTGCTGGTGGTGCTGGGCCGCGTGATCCTGCGGCCGCTGTTTCACTACGTGGCCGCGGCGCGCAGCACCGAGCTGTTCATGGCCGCCTGCCTGCTGGTGGTGATCGGCACCGGCCTGGTGACGGCGGCCAGCGGGCTGTCGATGTCGCTGGGCGCCTTCATCGCCGGCATGCTGCTGGCCGAGACCGAGTTCCGGCGCGAGATCGAGGTCACCATCGAGCCGTTCAAGGGCCTGCTGCTGGGTCTGTTCTTCGTCTCCGTCGGCGCCGGGCTCGATGTCGCGCGGCTGGCGGACGCGGCGCTCGTCGTAATCGCGCTGGCGCTGGCGTTGGTCATCGGCAAGGCCGCGATCATGATGGCGCTGGCGCGCATCGTCGGGCTGGCGCCGTCGGTGGGCCGCGAGGCGGCCCTGGTGCTGGGGCCGTGCGGCGAGTTCGCCTTCGTGCTGGTGACCGCCGCGGTGACGCTCAAGGTCGTGCCTTCCGATGTCGGCGGCATCGTCCTGGTCGTGGTGATGCTCACCATGGTGACGATCCCGCTGCTGGGCAGTCTCGGTGAGCGCGCCGGGCGCCGCGTGGCCAAGGACGAGGCGCCGGAATCCTTCGAGCCGCCGCCGATGGACAACCAGGTGCGGGTGCTGATCGTGGGCTATGGCCGTGTCGGCACCCTGGTGGGCGACATGCTGTCGCGCCACGACGTGCCCTATCTCGCCATCGATGCCGATCCCAAGGTCGTGCGGCGCGAGCGCGGCGCCAGCCGGAAGATCTACTTCGGCGACGCCAGCCGGCCCGAGTTCCTGCGCCGCAGCGGCATCGACAAGGCGCGCGCCCTGGTGGCGACCATGGATGACCCGGCGGCGGTCGAGCGCGTCGTGGCCGCCGCCCATGCCGAGCGCCCCGACCTCACCATCGTGGCCCGCGCCCGCGATGCCGAGCATGCCAGCCGGCTCTATGCGATGGGCGCCACCGATGCCGTGCCGGAGACCATCGAGGCCAGCCTGCAATTGTCGGAGGCGCTGCTGGTCGAGATCGGCCTGCCGATGGGTCTGGTGATCGCCTCGATCCACGAAAAGCGCGACGAGATCCGCAAGGTGCTCGACGTGCCCGGCGCGCCCGCCCGGCCCAAGCGCGCCGCCCGCCGCGCCCTGCGGCGGACGCGGGAGTAATTCACCTCCCCACGCAGTGGGGAGGTGCCCCGATACGACGCTTCGACGCGAAGCGGCGAAACGTCGAGGGGCGGAGGGGAATTGACGTGGCCTCTGTTACAAAGATTCTCGTCGGGTCCCCATCCGGCCTTCGGCCACCTTCCCCGCGAAGCGGGAAGCGAAGGGCGCGGGTTGCCTGCCTACCGCCAACCCACTATAAGGCGCGCCACGAAATCGACCGCCTGCTCACAACGGAGACCACGATGGCGCTGGAGCGCACCTTCTCGATCATCAAGCCCGACGCCACGCGCCGCAACCTGACGGGCAAGATCAACGCCCGCTTCGAGGAAGCCGGCCTGCGCATCGTCGCCCAGCGGCGTATCTGGATGACCCAGACCCAGGCCGAGACTTTCTACGGCGTGCACAAGGAGCGTCCGTTCTTCAAGAGCCTGGTGGCGTTCATGACGTCGGGCCCGGTGGTCGTGCAGGTGCTGGAAGGCGAGGGCGCCATCGCCCGCAACCGCGAGATCATGGGGGCGACCAACCCGGCCAACGCCGCGCCCGGCACCATCCGCAAGGACTTCGCCGAATCGGTCGAGGCCAACTCGGCACACGGCTCGGACTCGCCCGAGAATGCCGCCATCGAGATCGCCTACTTCTTCGCCGGCCACGAGCTGGTCGGCTGATCCGGGGCGCAAGGCCGTCAACGGGGAATGAAAAAGGCGGCCGGTGAGGGCCGCCTCTTGCACATGCGGTGAACGAGGCGGTCAGCGCCGGATCGCGGCCACGATGGTGAGCGCGACCAGCGCGATGAACATGGCGACGATCACCGACCAGCCCATCTTGGCGACAACGCCGAAGGCGAGGCCCAGCACGATGATCAAAAGGGCCATGATCGTGTAGCCCGTGAGCTTCATGACACCGTCGTAGGTCTCACGGTGCTGGCGCATGTCGAAGTCGGAGTCAGCCATGGGTCTTCCCAACGAAGGCAGTGAACAGATCCGCGGCCGGGCCGCGTCGGGATCGTTATAGCGCTACGGATGCTGCGGTGTCGACGCTCATGGGAGGGTGCCGGCGGCCTCCTCGATCAGGGCGACGATGGCACCGGCTTGCGAGGCGAGCGACGCGTGACTGGCCGCCAAGGTGATGGTCTTGCGGGTGCCCATGCGTTCGGCCATCCAGGCCTCGGTCTGGGGCGGGATCATGCGGTCGGCGTCGGAGACCTGGTACCAGCTCGGCTTGGTCTTCCAGGCCGGTGGGCCGACCTTGTCCTCGAAGCAGCGGCCGGCGATCGGCTTCTGGCTCAGCGCCATCACCAGCGCCTCGGTCTCGTCGAGGTCCTGGCAGAAGCTGTCGCGGAACGCTTCGGGTGCGATCCACAGGAAGCCGTGCTTGTCGGGGCGGATGTTGGCGGCGCCCGGCGGCGGATCCCGCCGTGCGAAAATGCTGCCCAGGCTGTCGCCCTCGTCGGGTGCGAAGGCGGCGACGTAGACCAGGCCGACGACATTCGGGACGTGGCCGGCACCGCTGATCACCGCGCCGCCGTACGAATGGCCCACCAGCAGGGTCGGACCGTCCTGGTCAGCGGCAAGCTTGCTGGTGCGGTCGATGTCGTCGGCCAGCGACGTGAGCGGGTTCTGCACCGCGATGACGCGATAGCCCTTGGCGTGCAGCGGTGGAATGACATGGCGCCAATGCGAGCCATCGCCCCAGGCACCATGGACCAGCAGGATGTTCGGCTTTTCAGGCATCGTATCCTCCCGGGTTTGCACCCGGGGACACTATATCACCCCGTCACCGTCGGCTGGATGACAGCCGCAATCAGCATCGACCACGGCCGGTAGGGCTCGAACGCCAAGGGCGCAACGGCGTCGGCATGCACGGCGGCGTGACCGACATCGAGCGGCACCGGCCGGCCGCCGTCCTCGACCAGGGTGAAGCCACCGCGCGCGGCATAGAGCACGACTGTGCCGCCCGGTTCGCGCAGGCGGCCGGCGCCGGGAAAGCCGAGCAACCGCCCGGTGGTGCGGTCGCGCCGCAGCAGCAGATTGACCACCTGCACGCCGCGGCCGGCGGTCTGCGCATCGAGATCACACGTCGTCGGCGTCGCGCCATCGAAGGCTGTGGCGTCGAAGATCGCGACCGGTGTCGGATCGGCGCCGTCGAACCCGAGCCGCAGTCCCGCGGCCACGGGCAGGAGGATGCGATCGATGCCGGGCAGATGCGAGAACGGGCCGCCCCTGATGATGTCGGTCAGGTCGACGCGCCAGTCGGCGGTATCGAAATCGGCGTCGGGTGGCGACGCGGCGATGGCGCGCGTGGTGCCGCCCTTGTTCTTCCACGGTACCGCCGGCAGGCGGTCGACCCGGATGATATCCATGTCAGGGTCGCCACAGGAGGGCACCATCGGGCGCGATGCCGTCGATGATGACGCGATTGGTCTGCGCAATCCGTACGCGACGTTCGCCGAACCAGCGCAGGACGAGAGGGTAGAGCGCGTGCTCCGCCTCCAGGATGCGCGCGGTCAGCGTGGCCACGCTGTCGCTCGGATGCACCGGTACGGCGGCCTGCGCCACGATCGGGCCGCCATCGAGATCGTTGGTCACCAGGTGCACCGTGGCGCCGCTCACCCGCACGCCGGCGTCGATGGCCTGTTGTTGCACATGCAGGCCCTTGAACGACGGCAGCAACGAGGGATGGATGTTGATGATGCGATTAGCCCAGCGCGCCGGGAACCATGGGCTGAAGATGCGCATGAAGCCCGCGAGGCAGACCAGCTCGACACCGGCGGCCTCGAGCGCAGTGCTCACAGCGCGATCGAAGCTCTCGCGGTCGGCGAAGTCGCGATGCGGCACGACCTTGGTCGGCACACCGAAGCGCGCGGCATGCGCCAGCCCGCCGGCCTCGGCACGATTGCTGACCACCAGTGCGATCTCAGCCGGAAAGTCCGTCGCGGCACAGGCCTCGAGCAATGCCAGCAGGTTGCTGCCGCGGCCCGAGATCAGCACACCCGCCTTCAGCTTCGCCATAGCGCATCAGCGTTGGCGACGACGCAGTCGGCTTCTGCCTGCGGTGCCGTCTCGATGACGCCGACGGTGCAGACGGTTTCGCCAGCGGCGACCAGGCATGCCGTGACGCGTTCGACGTCGGCCGCGGCCACCGCCACGACCATGCCCAGGCCGCTGTTGAAGGTCTGGAGCATGTCGTCGGTCGGCACGTTGCCGACCGCGCGCAGCCAACCGAACACCGCGGGCGGTGTCCACGTCGTGGCGTCGAGCGCTGCACGCAGGCCGTCGGGCAGCATGCGCGGCACGTTGCCGGGCAGGCCGCCGCCAGTGATGTGGGCCAGGCCCTTCACTGCACCGGTGGTGCGAATGGCCGCCAGCATCGAGCGGACATAGATGCGCGTCGGTGTCAGCAGTGCGCGCGCCAGCGGCGTGTCGCTGGCGAAAGGCGCCGGCGCATCCAGCGCCAGACCACTGCGTTCCACGATGCGGCGCACCAGGGAGAAGCCGTTGGAATGCAGGCCCACCGAGGCGACGCCCAGCAGTACGTCGCCGGCCACGATATCGGGCCTGGGCAGCAGCTGGCCGCGCTCGGCGGCGCCGACGGCGAAACCCGCCAGGTCGTAGTCGCCGTCGCCGTACATGCCCGGCATCTCGGCCGTCTCGCCGCCGACCAGGGCGCAGCCGGCCTGCCGGCAACCCTCGGCGATGCCCGCGACCACGGCGCGGCCGGCCGCCACATCGAGGTGCCCGGTGGCGTAGTAGTCGAGGAAGAACAGCGGCTCGGCGCCTTGCACGACGATGTCGTTGACGCACATCGCCACCAGGTCGACGCCGACCGTGTCGGGGATGGCGGCATCGATCGCCAGGCGCAGCTTGGTGCCGACGCCATCGGTGCCCGAGACCAGGATCGGGTCGCTGAAGCCGGCGGCCTTGAGGTCGAACAGGGCGCCGAAGCCGCCCAGCCCGCCCATCACGCCGGGACGCCGCGTCGACTTGGCCAGCGGCTTGATCTGCTCCACCAGCGAATCGCCGGCCTCGATATCCACGCCGGCGTCCTTGTAGGTGAGCGGCGCGTGGTTGTGGTCCTTGGGGAGGTTCAAGAGGCCGCTTTCATGCTAGGAATCGGGCGCGAAAATATCGGAACACGAGGGCTTTGCAATGGCGGTCGCAGCGGCGTTTTCCCCATGGCGGATACGGGAACGCTTGATGATGGGCCTGACGCTGTGGCTGCTGGCCGTGGCAGCGCCGGTTATGGCCCAGCAGCGGCCGGTCGACGACCCGGTATTCACGGTCACCAATGTGCCGGTCGACGTCAGTGCGCCCAACCCTTTGCAGGCCCGTGAAAAAGCTCTGGTGGAGGGCGAGAAGAAGGCGTTCGAAATCCTGGTGCGGCGTCTGGTCGCTGCCGACGATGTCGCCAAGTTTCCGACGCCGTCGGACGCCGACCTGGAAACCATGGTCAAGGGCTTCGAGTTTGCCGAGGAACGCACGGCGCCCGGCCGCTACATCGCGCTGCTGTCGGTGGTCTTCCGCGCCGATCGCATCGCCGGGATGATCCGCGGTGCCGCGGTTCCCTTCGTGGCGTTGTCGGCACCGCCGGTGCTGACCATCCCGTTGCTGCGCACCAGTACGGGCGTCGTGGCGCTGGGCGACAAGACGCCATGGCGCGATGCCTGGGGCACCGTCGTCAAGGCCGGCGGCCTGGTGCCGATGCGGGTGCTGCGCGGCGACGCCGAGGACACCAAGGCGATCGATCCCGAGCAGGCCTTTGTCGGCGACACCGCGGCGCTGGGCCGCGTCGCCGAGCGCTATGGCGTACAGCGCGTGCTGGTCTCGATCGCCACGGGCGAGACCGACGGGCCGTTCGCGGTCTCCGGCACGCTCTACGAGATCGGCCTGGGCGAGAAGGTTGCGATGCCGGCACAGAACGGCGTCGCGCCCGACAAGCTCACCGAGGCCGCGGTGCGACACCGGACCAAGCTGGAGGAGGACTGGAAGTCGGTCGCGGCGCTGTCGCACGACATCGCCGACGCGGTGATCGCCATCGTGCCGATCAAGGACCTGGCCGAATGGGTGAAGGTACGCCGCCGGATTTCGGCTGCCGCCTCGGTGCGCAAGGTGCAGGTGCAGGCGCTGGAGGAGGGACGCGCCGTCGTGCTGGTGAATTTCGTGGGCACGCGCGCCCAACTCGACAAGGCCCTGCAGCAACAGGGCCTGTCCCTGGTTGACGGCGGCGGCGCCGGCCTGTCGATCGTGACTCGATAATCAAGAGGGAGGACCATCATGCGCAGCATCACATCCCTTCGTGCCCTGCCACCGGTCGTGGCCATGGCCGCCACGCTGTTGAGCGCCGGCGCGGCCGTGGCCGAGACGGCGCCGCTCGATGGCCGCATCGATGCGGCGGTGAACGCCGTCGAGTCCAAGGTGATCGCCTGGCGCCGCGACATCCATCAGAATCCCGAACTGGGCTTTCAGGAGGTACGCACCGCCAAGTTGGTGGCCGACCATCTGACAGCACTGGGCTATGAGGTGAAGACCGGTGTCGGCCGCACCGGCGTGGTCGGGCTGCTGCGCGGCGGCAAGCCCGGCCCGGTGGTGGCGCTGCGCGCCGACATGGACGCATTGCCGGTGAAGGAGGAGGTCGACGTTCCGTTCGCCTCCAAGGTGCTGGCGACATGGCGTGGCCAGCAGGTGCCGGTGATGCATGCCTGCGGCCACGACGCGCACGTCGCCATCCTGATGGGGGTGGCCGAGGTGCTGGCGTCGCTGAAGGCGGATCTGCCGGGTACCATCAAGCTGCTGTTCCAGCCGGCGGAAGAGGGCTCCGGCGACGGTGGTGCCGGCGGCGCCACCTCGATGGTGCGCGACGGCGCCATGCAGAACCCCAAGCCCGACGCCATTTTCGGGCTGCACGTCACGTCGGCGATGCGGGTCGGCGATATCGCGCTGAAACCGGCCGGCCTGATGGCGAGCTCGGACAGCCTGCGCATCGAGATCAGAGGCAGCCAGACGCACGGCGCCATGCCGTGGGGCGGTGTCGATCCGATCGTGGCGGCGGCGCAGGTCGTGATGGCACTGCAAACCATTCCCAGCCGGCAGATCGATATCACGCGCTCGCCGGTGGTGGTCACGGTCGGCAGCATCCATGGCGGCAACCGCGGCAACATCATCCCCGACACGGTGGTGATGGAAGGCACTATCCGCTCGCATGACGAGGACATCCGCAACCAGCTGCACACCAAGATCAAGGAGGTCGCCGAAGCCACCGCGCGCGCTGCCGGCACGGAAGCCACGGTGACCATCAACCGCGGTTATCCGGTGACATACAACGACCCGCCGCTGACCGAGTGGGCTGGCGCCAGCCTGCGCCGTGCCGCCGGCACCGAACGGGTGATGGAATCGCGGCCGGTGATGGGTGCCGAGGATTTCTCGCTGCTGGCGCGCGAGGCGCCCGGCGTCTTCTTCTTCCTGGGCATCACCCCGGCCGACAAGCGTCCAGGCGCCACCGGCATGGGCGGTGCCGCACCCAACCACTCGCCGCGCTTCTTCGTTGACGAGTCCGGCCTGAAGCTCGGCGTGCGGGCGCTGTCGTTCCTGGCCGTCGACTATCTCGGACGCGCGAAGTGAAAATGTTGGCGTCTTTTCCTCCCCACGCAGTGGGGAGGTGCCCCGATTCGACGCTTCGACGCGAAGCGTCGAAGCGTCGGTGGGCGGAGGGGACCGCCACGTGGTCTGTGTTACCACGACCGCGTCGGGTCCCCTTCCGCCCTTCGGTCACCTTCCCCACTGCGTGGGGAAGGAAAACACCATGATCGCGCACATCCCCAACCTGCTCAGTCTGGCGCGGCTGGGGGCGGTGCCGATCGTGATCTGGTGTGTGCTCGCCGGCGAGAACGTCGCGGCCTTCTGGATCTTTCTGCTCGCCGGGTTGTCCGACGCGTTGGACGGGCTGATCGCCAAGCGCCTCAACGTCACCAGCCAGTTCGGCGCCTGGCTTGATCCGCTGGCTGACAAGGCGCTGCTGGTCGGCACGTACGTAGCGCTGACGCTGCGCGATGCGCTGCCGATGTGGCTCACCATTCTGGTCGTCTTCCGCGACGCGCTGATCGTGGGTGGCGCCTTGACCGTGCAGGCGCTGACGCAGCGTTTCCATGTCGAGCCGCTGATGATCAGCAAGATCAATACCGCGCTGCAGATCGGCCTGGTGGTCGCCGTGATGGCCGAGCGTGCCTATTTTCCCCTGCCGCCGCACCTCGTCACCTGGGGCGCCGCTCTGGTGGCGGCAACAACAGTGTTGTCGGGCGTGACCTATGCCATAACCTGGTCGCGCCGTGTCACCGAGTGGGAGCGCGAGCGCAAGGAAGGGGAGCAGCCCAAGCAATGACCGCGGGGCGACAGATCCGGTTCTGGCTGATCGGCGCGCTGGGCGCCGGCATTCTCATCTGGCTGCTGCGCGACATGCTGCTGCCGTTTGTCGCCGGCCTGGCGATCGCCTATTTCCTCAATCCCCTGACCGATCGCATCGAGAAGCTGGTCCGCTCGCGCACCTTGGCGACCATCATCATCGTCGTCGTGGCCACGTTGGTGATGATCGGGTTGCTGCTCGCCATCGTGCCTCTGGTGTCGGAGCAGCTGGCGACGCTGGCGCGCAAGCTGCCGGAATACACCGCGCGCCTGTATAACCGGCTGCTGCCCCTCCTGCAGACCTTGCAGGAGCGCTTCGGCGTCGACGCCGGCAACGCCAAGGATTTCGAGAGCGTGCTGGCGGCACGCGCCGGTGACGCGCTGAAGTTCCTGGGGACCGTGCTGGGGTCGGTGCTGACCAGCGGCTTCGCGTTGGTCAACCTGCTGGCGTTGTTGTTCCTGACGCCGGTGATCGCGTTCTACCTGATGCGCGACTGGCCCAAGCTGGTGGCCGCTGTCGACAGCTACCTGCCGCGTGCGCACGCCGATGCGATCCGCGGATTGATGCGCGAGTCCAACATCGCGGTCGCCGGCTACGTGCGGGGCCAGGCGTCGGTCTGCCTGGTGCTGGCCTTCTACTACGGCGCGGCGCTCGCCCTGGTTGGCCTCGATTTCGGGCTCATCATCGGCATCATCATCGGGATGATTTCGTTCATCCCCTATGTCGGCAGTTTCACCGGCGGCGTGCTGGCCATCGGCATGGCGCTGGCGCAGTTCCCGCCCGACTGGCTGAGCGTCGGCAAGGTCGTCGCGGTGTTCGCGGTTGGCCAGTTCATGGAAGGCAACGTGCTGGCGCCCAAGCTCGTGGGCGAGAGCATCGGCATCCATCCGGTCTGGCTGATGTTCGCCCTGCTGGCCGGCGGCACGCTGTTCGGTTTCGTCGGCCTGCTGCTGTCGGTGCCCGTTGCTGCCGTCGTCGGCGTCCTGGTGCGCTTCGCGCTGCGCGAATATCGCGACAGCGCCTACTATCGCGGCACGACCGAGCGGGTGCTGCTGGACGCCGATCATCAGTGAGAGTGCCGAATGCCGCGGCAGCTACCCCTCGATCTGGCCCGCCCGCCATCGTATGGACGGGTCGACTTCCTGCCGGCCGAAGCCAATGCCGCGGCGTTGGCCTGGGTCGACCGCTGGCCCGACTGGCCAGGTCCGGCGTCGGTGCTGGTCGGCCCGGCCGGCAGCGGCAAGACCCACCTGCTGCATCTGTGGGCCGAGCGGGCGCAGGCGTTGCACCTGCACGGCGGCGAGCTCGACCATCTGCAGCTGCCCACCCTGATCGACGTGCTGGGCAACGCGCGGCACGTCGCGTTGGACGAGGCCGATGCCGTGGCCGGGCAGCCCAATGCCGAGCAGCAGCTGTTCCATCTCTACAACTGGCTGCGCGAGCGCGGCGGCGCCTTGCTGCTCGCGGCGCGGGCGGCGCCGGCGCGCTGGCCGCTGCGGCTGCCGGACCTGGCCTCGCGGCTGCGGGCGGCCACGGTGGCGGAGATCGGTGCGCCCGATGACGCGCTGCTGAGCGCCGTGGTGGTCAAGCTGTTCCACGACCGCCAGGTGATGATCACCGAGGAGGTGGTCCAGTATCTGGTGCGCCGCATGGAGCGCTCGCTGTCGGCGGCCGTGGTCATGGTCGATCGCATCGACCGGCGGACCCTGGCCGACAAGCGCGCCGTCTCGGTGAAGCTGCTGCGCGAAATGACGGAGCTGGGGCTGGACGAGGGGTGATACGGTGCGTTCCGCATCCCGGCCGCAGCGCGCGGGAAACCAGGAGGGAAGTCGATGGATCTGGGCATCAGGGGCCGCAAGGCGATCATCTGTGCGGCGAGCAAGGGATTGGGCAAGGGCTGCGCCATGGCGCTGGCCAAGGAAGGTGTCGACGTCGTGATCAACGCACGCACCGCGGACATCCTCGAGAAGACGGCCGAGGAGATCCGCAAGGTGTCCGGCGTCAAGGTCACTGCGATCGCCTGCGACGTCACCACGCCGCAAGGGCGCGAAGCGGTGCTGGCGGCCTGCCCGGAGCCTGATATCGTGATCAACAATGCTGGCGGTCCGCCGCCCGGCGACTTCCGCGACTGGACCCGCGATCACTGGATCGCGGCTGTCGATGCCAACATGCTGACGCCGATCGAGTTCATCAAGGCGACCGTCGACGGCATGATGGCGCGCGGCTTCGGACGCATCGTCAACATCACCTCGAGCTCGGTGAAGGCGCCGATCGACATCCTGGGGCTCAGCAACGGCGCCCGCTCGGGCCTCACCGGTTTCGTCGCCGGCGTGGCGCGCAAGACGGTGAAGAACGGCGTCACCATCAACGGC
>Ga0187894_10004310_pt1 | contig 15343 bp, 13 predicted proteins | sample GBC1701081metaG_FD_136650 | JGI IMG/M metagenome (GOLD analysis project Ga0187894, IMG submission 136650) | White microbial mat communities from a lava cave in the Kipuka Kanohina Cave System on the Island of Hawaii, USA - GBC170108-1 metaG ... | reverse complement strand
GAACAGCGCGATCTTGCGCCGCTCGTTGGGCGGAATTTCGCGATCGCTGCGGCACAGCAGCAGGTCGGGCTGGATACCGACGCTCAGCAGCTCCTTCACCGAGTGCTGGGTCGGCTTGGTCTTCAGCTCGCCCGCGGTCGACACCCACGGCAGCAGGGTCAGATGCACGTACATCGTGCGCTCGCGGCCGAGCTCGTTGCCGAGCTGGCGGATCGCCTCGAGGAACGGCAGGCCTTCGATGTCGCCCACCGTGCCGCCGATCTCGACCAGGACGAAGTCCTCCTTGTCGGTGTCGGCGACGATGAACTCCTTGATGGCATCCGTGATGTGCGGGATCACCTGCACCGTGGCGCCGAGATAATCGCCGCGGCGCTCACGCGCGATCACGGTCGAATAGATCCGCCCGGTAGTGATGTTGTCGCTTTGCCGGGCGTCGACGCCGGTGAAGCGCTCGTAGTGACCGAGGTCGAGGTCGGTTTCGGCACCATCGTCGGTGACGAAGACTTCGCCGTGCTGATACGGGCTCATCGTGCCCGGATCGACGTTGAGGTAGGGGTCGAGTTTGCGCAGCCGGACCCGGTAGCCCCGAGCCTGCAGCAACGCGCCCAGCGCTGCCGACGACAGGCCTTTCCCCAGAGAGGAAACCACGCCGCCTGTAATAAATATAAAGCGTGCCATGGACCTTCTACCTACTACGGGTTGGGTACTAGGTCACGTTCTTTCGATCGCCCCGCGACTGTGGAAAACGGCCGCAGCGCCGCCCGGCAACCGCCAGAAGTGCCCCAAAAAGAAGAGGCGAACGCCGCCAGGCGTTCGCCTCTGGACTGAAAGAGCCGGGTTCAGCGCGTCGGCGTCGTGGGACCCGAGGGTGCCGGCGGCGTGCCCGTGGACGGCGTGCCGGCCGGGGCGCTCTGCCCTGCCGGCGGCTTGCCCTGCTCCATGAATGACGACGGCCGGCTGTGCGTGCCGGCCAGGATCGCAAGGGCAATGCTGGTGGCGAAGAACGTGCCGGCGAGGATGGCGGTGGTGCGGGTGAGCAGGTTGGCCTGGCCGCGCGCGCTCATGAACGAGTCGCTGCGTCCCATGCCCAGTCCACCCCCTTCGCTCCGCTGCAGAAGCACCGTGATGACCAGACTAACGGCGATCAACACGTGGATCGCCAGCACGACATTCTGAATCGCCAGCATGTCCCGGACCTTCGAATCACGCCGAACGCACTTCACTCGGCCATGATTCTCTTCTGCCGCGGGTTCTAGGCTCTTTGATGGCACGATGCCAGCATGATCGTGGCGTTTCGTTTCTTTTCAAAAACGTGTGGTCGAAATGCCACAGCGGTGCTCACGGACTGTTGCAGCGAGGCCACAGATCGTCGCTTCTCGTGATCGCACGAGCGCGCTCAACCCTCAATTGCGATCCGGGTGACTCTGGATCAGGCCGCTGCCGCGATGGCGAGGAAGTCCGCCGCCTTGAGGCTGGCACCGCCGATCAAGCCGCCATCGACATCGGCGATGGCCAGCAACTCGCCGGCGTTGGACGGCTTCATCGAGCCGCCGTAAAGGATACGCACGCCGTCGGCGCCGCTCATCAGCCGGCCCAGCACGGCGCGGATATGACGATGGGCGTCATCGACTTCGGCCACGGTGGGCGTCTTGCCGGTGCCGATCGCCCACACCGGCTCGTAGGCGATCACCAGCCGGGCCGCCGTGGCACTGGATGGCACGCTGCCCGTGAGCTGGGTTTCGAGAACCGCAAGCGTGCGGCCGGCCTCGCGCTCGGCCAAGGTCTCGCCGATGCAGACGATTGCCGTCAGGCCGGCGCGCCACGCTGCCTCGGCCTTCGCCCGGACGCCGGCGTCGGTCTCGCCATGATCGGTGCGCCGCTCGGAATGGCCGAGGATCACGTAGCGCGCGCCGGCGTCGGCCAGCATCTCGGCGCTGACGTCGCCGGTGTGGGCGCCGCTCTCCTTGGCATGACAGTCCTGGCCGCCGACGGCGACCGCAGCGCCTGCCAGCGCCGCGGCGATGCGCGCCACCAGCGTGGCCGGCGGACAAACCAGCAATTCGACGCCGCCGCCGGCGGGCGCACCGGCGGCGATGGCCTTGGCCAGCGCCACGCCGTCGGTCCCCAGGCCATTCATCTTCCAGTTGCCGGCGATCAGTGTGCGGCGGGCCATCGCATTTGCCTCATGGGTCGACTTTTCGAGGCGCCCCCTCTATCACGGCAGCCGGCTGGCTCCAACCGCGGCCCAGAATTCGCCATCATCTTGGCCATGTCGTCGAAGGCCTTGAAATGGCGTGGTGATTCGGCGTTGCCGGCAGTGGTGGGCGGATGTTAGCTATGGCGCGGCTGGCGCCTCCCGTGGCAGGCGGCGCATGTTCGGAGAGTCATGAACAGGTTCAGGAAAATTGCCGGTGCGATCACGCTGACCCTGGTGCTGGGCGTGATCCTGGTCGCCTTCGTGCTGGGCGACGTCGCCGGCGTCGGTGGTGCGTTGCGTATGGCGGGTGCCGATCCCGTCGTCTCCCGGATCGGCGGCTGGCACCTGGGGCCGATCACCCTGGGCGGCACCACGGTCAAAGGCCGCGAGGTGCGCGACCAGTTCAGCCGCGAGTTGGAGCAGATCAACAGCCGCTCGGGGACCCGCCTGACCAACGATCAGGCGATCATGCTGGGCCTGCCGAACCGTGCCCTGCGCAATCTCGAGCAACGCGCGCTGCTCGACCGCGCCATCGCCGACCTTGGCATTGTCGTCTCCGACGAGCAGGTCCGCCAGAACATCGCCGAGACGCCGGCGTTCCAGGGCCCCGACGGCAAATTCAGCCGCGCCCAGTTCCAGGGCTTGCTGCAGAACATGCGCCTCACCGAGGGCCAGTACATCAGCGACCTGCGCCGCGATATCGCGCTGAGCCAGATGCTGGGCATGACCAGCGGCGTCGCGATGCCCAAGATCGTGCGCGATGCGCTCTATCGCTATCGGCGCGAGCAGCGGATCGCGGAGGTGGTGCTGGTCGAGGGCGCCAAGATGACGGACCTGCCGCCGCCCACAGCCGAGCAGATCAAGACGTATTACGACGCCAACGCCAAGCGTTTCGACCTGCCCGAGCGGCGCTCGCTGTCGTTCATTGCGCTGACGCCCGACGACGTCGCCGGCGACGTGCAGATCAGCGAAGAACAGCTGCGCAGCGCCTTCAACGATCGCAAGGCCGATTTCGATAAGCCCGAGAAGCGCGACATCGACCAGGTCCTGGTCAATGACGAGGCGCAGGCCAAGAAGATCGCCGAGCTGGTCGGCGGCGGCAAATCGCTGGAGGACGCCGGCAAGGAAGTCACCGGCAAGGACATCATCAAGCTCGGCACGCTGACGCAGCGCGACCTGCCGGGCGAGCTGGCCAAGGCCGCTTTCGAGCCGAAAGAACCAGGCCTCGCCGCGCCGGTGAAGACCGGCCTGGGCTGGCACGTCGTGCGCATCAACAAGATCGAGCCCGGCCAGACCGCGACCTTCGAGCAGGTCAAGGACCAGCTGGAGAAGGAATACCGCGCCCAGGTCGCCCCCGATCTGCTGGTCAAGCGCATCGAGGAGCTGGAGAAGACGCTGGCCCGGGTCGACAACCTCGATACCGCCGCCGAGCAGCTCCATTTCAAGGTACGCAAGGTCGAGGACGTCGATGCCGAAGGCCGTGATGCGGCCGGCAAGGTCGTGGTCGAGGGTCCGTGGGCGGCCGACCTGCTGGCGGCCGCGTTCCGGCTGCGCGGCGGCGAAACGAGTGGTGTCGGCGAGACCAAGGCCGGCCATCTCTATGTCGTGCGCGCCGACAAGGTGACGCCGAGCCGCACGCCATCGCTCGACGAAGCCAAGGACCGCGTGGTCGCCGCCTGGACCGAGATCGAGCGCCGCAAGGTCGCCGTCACGCGCGCCAAGGAGATCGCCGATCGTGCCAACGCCGTGGCCGAACTGGCGGCGCTGGCCCGCACGGTGCGCTCCGAGGTCAAGACATCGCAGGCGATCAACCGCACCCAGACCGATGCCGGCGCCGGTTTGTCGGGCCCGCTGGTGGCCAAGCTGTTCGAGCTGGAGCTGGGCAAGTCGGCGGCCGTCACCACCGACGACGGCGCCGCCGTCGTGCGCCTGCGCGAGATCGTGCCGGCCGATCCGGCGACGGCGGCTGCCGAGGTCGAGAAGTTGGGCAAGGAACTCGACACCGCGGCGGCCAACGACCTCGCCGGCCAGCTCGTGGCGTCGCTCGAGCGGCGCTACGGCCTGCAGCGCGACACCGCGGCGTTCGCCTCGCTGTTCCGCCCCGAGCAGCAGCAATGACGGCCCTTCCGGTCCGCCTCCTCCCTCATCGATGGCGTTGGTGACGTTTCACGCACCCCAACGCCACGCCGGGAGTCCCGGCTTTCGATGAGATCCGTGTCATGACCGTCTTTCCTGCTTTCGATTCGTTCGCCGCCACCTACAAGGCCGGCACGCCGCAGCTTGTCTGGACTCGCCTGGTCGCCGACCTGGAGACCCCGGTCTCGGCGATGCTCAAGCTCGCCGACGGCCGGCCCAACGCGTTCCTGCTCGAGTCGGTCGAGGGCGGCGCCGTGCGCGGCCGCTACTCGATCCTCGGCTTCAAGCCCGACGTGATCTGGAGGTGCGTGCGCGGCAAGGCCGAGATCAACCGCACGGCACGGGTCGATGCCAACGCCTTCCAGCCGCTCGACGGCAAGCCGCTCGATACGCTGCGGGCGCTGATCGCCGAGTGCCGGATGGACATACCGGCCGAGCTGCCGCCGATGGCATCGGGCCTGTTCGGCTTCCTGGGCTACGACACGGTGCGACAGATGGAGCCGCGCATTCCGGACACGAATCCGGATCCGCTCGATCTGCCGGAAGCGATCATGCTGCGGCCGACGATCATCTGCATCTTCGACCGGCTGGCCGACATGGTGTCGCTGGTGACGCCGGTGTGGCCGACGGCGGATATGGGCGCCGAGGCCGCCTATGCGCTGGCCGGCGAGCGGCTGGCCGACGTGGTGGCCGACCTCGACCGCTCCCTGCCCTATCGCCGCGAGGCGACGGCGGCGACGCACGCCGCGCCCGAGCCGGTCGCCAACATGTCCAAGCAGCAGTTCCAGGACATGGTGGCGCGCTGCAAGGAATACATCCACGCCGGCGATGCCTTCCAGATCGTGCCCTCGCAGCGCTTTGCGGTGCCGTTCCGCCTGCCGCCAATCGCGCTCTACCGCGCGCTGCGGCGCATCAACCCGTCGCCGTTCCTGGTCTATTTCGACTTCGGCGATTTCTCGATCGTCGGCTCCTCGCCCGAGATCCTGGTGCGGCTGCGCGATGGCATCGTCACGGTGCGGCCGCTGGCCGGCACCAAGCCACGCGGCGCCACGCCGGAAGAGGATGCGGCGCTGGCTCACGACCTGCAGACCGATCCCAAGGAACGGGCCGAGCATCTGATGCTGCTCGACCTGGCGCGCAATGACGTCGGGCGCGTCGCCAAGCTCGGTTCGGTCAAGGTGCGCGAGCAGTTCGTCATCGAGAAGTACAGCCACGTGCAGCACTTGAGCTCGCACGTCGAGGGCACGATCGAGGATGGCCTCACGGCGCTGGATGCACTCATCGCCGGCTTCCCAGCCGGCACCTTGTCGGGCGCGCCCAAGGTGCGGGCGATGGAGATCATCGACGAGCTCGAGCCGGTGCGGCGCGGCATCTACGCCGGCGCCGGCGGCTATATCTCGGCCAACGGCTCGATGGACACCTGCATCCTCTTGCGCACCGCGCTGGTCAAGGACGGCACGATGTATGTGCAAGCGGGCGTCGGCGTTGTCGCCGACTCCGACCTCGAGGCCGAATACCAGGAGAGCCTGCAGAAGGCCCGTGCCCTCGTGCGCGCCGCCGAGGAAGCCATCCGCTTCGCCAGCGGACGGTAGTTTTCGGATCGCGCGCAGCGCGAAATGTCGGCGCTGACGCGCCGAGGCGCGCGTGGACGCGCGCGGTCCCAAGCCCTACGCTTTTGGCGTGAAAACGTAGGGAGCCCGACATGTCCGACTGGCAACAGCGCTATCAGCGCCTCGCGTTCGACCGGCCGCATCCGCGCGTACTGCGCGTCACGATGAATCGGCCCGAGCGGCTGAACGCGACCGACGAGATCATGCATCGCGAGCTGGTCGACGTGTGGCGCGACATCGATGCCGACCAGACGGTCAACTGCGCCATCCTGCAGGGCGCCGGCGGCAAGGCCTTTTCGGCCGGCGGCGATTTCGACCTGATCGAAAAGAACATGACCGACTTCAACCAGCTGATGAAGGTTTGGAAGGAGGCGCGCGACATCGTCTACAACGTCATCAACTGCTCCAAGCCGATCGTCAGCGCCATGCGCGGTCCGGCCGTCGGCGCCGGCCTGGTCGCCGGCATCCTGGCCGATGTCTCGATCGCCTCGAAGAAGGCGCGCATCATCGATGGCCATACGCGCTTGGGCGTTGCCGCCGGCGATCACGCCGTCATCGTCTGGCCGCTGCTCTGCGGCATGGCCAAGGCCAAGTACTACCTGTTGCTCTGCGAGTCGGTGAACGGCGAGGAAGCCGAGCGCATCGGCCTGGTGAGCCTGTGCGTGGAGGACGAAGAACTCGAGGCCAAGGCGGTCGAGGTCGCCACCAAGCTGGCCGAAGGCGCCCAGACCGCGATCCGCTTCACCAAATACGCGCTCAACAACTGGCTGCGCATGATGGGGCCGAACTTCGACACCTCGCTGGCCCTGGAGATGCTGGGCTTCCTGGGGCCCGAGGTGAAGGAAGGCCTCGCCTCGCACCTGCAGAAGCGCAAACCGACCTTCCCACCGCACTCGCCGCTGTAGGGTTTCCCTCCCCCACGCAGTGGGGGAGGTGGCCGAAGGGGGACCGCCACGTGGTGCGTCGTCACCGAGACCACGTCGGCTCCCCATCCGCCTTTCGGGCACCCCGGTGGAAGCTCCGCTTCCACCTGACCCCGCAAGCGGGGAAGGGAGATGACTTTGTGAGTGATCACTGGCATTATTGCCGGCAATGAAGCCTGCCCGGTAGCGGGCCGTCAGGGGGAGATCGATGGAGGAGTTCGCGCATTTCTCCGCCAGCATTGTGAAGTTTCTGGCCTACCTGCTGGTGGCGTTGGCGCTCGCCGGTGCGTTCATCATCGCCTACATGCGCGTGACGCCCTACAACGAGATCGAGCTGGTGCGGAAGGGCAACATGGCGGCGGCGCTCAGCATGTCCGGCGCCTTCCTCGGCTTCTGCGCGCCGCTGGCCAGCACCATCGCCCACAGCATCAGCATCCTCGACGTGGTGATCTGGGCGATCGTGGCGATGATCGTGCAGGTGCTGGTTCATTTCGCCTGCCGTTTTCTCATCCCCGGCCTGGTGCGCCTGATCGAGCAGGAAGCCAACGCGGCCGCCGGCGCGCTCAGTGGCGGGTTGGCGTTGGGTATCGGAATCCTGAACGCCGCCTGCCTCACCTACTGAGGGTCCTGAGATGCGCGCCACCTCCCGGATCGCTCTGGCCGTGCTGGGCGTCGGCACGCTGGGCGCCGGCACGGTCGCCATGACCGGCGTGGGCCGCGGTGCGCCGCGCTGTGCCAGCTACGCCTACCCGACGATCGAGGCCTGCCAGCTGCGCCATACCGGCTCGTCGGTCTGCCGGCAGAACCCGCAGACCGGGATGTGGCATCCCGATCGCTGCGGCTCGAGCTCGAGTTCCGGCACCAGCAGCGGCGGCACGGGCGGGCGCACGTATGGTTCGACGGGCTCGGGCTGGTGGTGGTGGGGCGGCGGCCGCGGCGGCGACACGACGACGACGCGTTCACCCTCCTCCAGCTCGCCACCCTCGACCGTGGTCGGCCGCTCTTCGCCGTCATCAGGCGGCTCCACCACGACGAGCTCGCCGGGCTCGACCAGCAGCCGTGGCGGCTTCGGCAGCACCGGCGGTTCGCACTCGTCGGGCAGCTAGCGCATGCAGCGTGAATCCTCGCCGCCGCGCACCGACTGGCAGCAGAAGCTCGAATCGATCGGGTTCACCTACCATCACCTCGGCGGCCAGCCCTATTGGACGGAGGACGCGCGCTACCGGTTCCGGGTCAGCGAGATCGATGCGCTGGAGACCGCGACCGAGGAGCTGCACAAGATCTGCCTGCAGGCCGTCGAGCACGTGGTGGCCAACCAGCTGTGGGACAGGCTGGCGATTCCACCCGCCTTCGGCGACTACATCACGACGAGCTGGAAGCGCAGCGATCCGACGATGGTCGGCCGCTTCGACCTCGCCTACGACGGCTGGAACCCGCCCAAGATGCTCGAGTACAACGCCGACACGCCGACGGCGTTGCTCGAGATGGCGGTGGCGCAGTGGTTCTGGATGAAGGACGTCATCATCGGGGCCGACCAGTTCAACAGCGCGCACGAGAAGCTGATCGATGCCTGGAAGGCGCTGGGCACGCGCATGCCGCCGGGCAGCACGCTCCACTTCGCACGCTCCGAGGAGGATCCGGAGGATTACGCGACGTCCGAGTACCTGCGCGACACCTGCGTGCAGGCCGGCCTCGCCACCAAGACGCTGCGGGTCGAGGACATCGGCTGGAACGGATCCGTCTTTACCGACCTCGACGAGAAGCCGATCGGCTTCCTTCACAAGCTCTATCCGTGGGAATGGATGGTGCGCGAGGCGTTCGGCCAGCACATCCTCACCGACCAGACCGGCTTCCTCGAGCCGCCGTGGAAGATGATCCTGTCCAACAAGGGCATCCTGCCCATCCTGTGGCAGCTCTTCCCCGATCACCCCAACCTGCTGCCCGCCTCCTTCGAGGAAACCGGCGCCGGGCTCGGCCTGCAGTACGTGCGCAAGCCGATGTACAGCCGCGAAGGCAGCAACGTCAGCCTCATCGGCCCGGGACTCGGCCAGAAGACCGAGGGCAGCTACGGCGACGAAGGCTACGTCTACCAGGCCTACAGCAAGCTGCCGGAAAACGACGGCCAGCTCGCAGTGATTGGCTCCTGGGTCATCGCCGGCCAGCCTGCCGGCATCGGCGTGCGCGAGGACCCCTCGCCCATCACGCACAATTTCAGCCGCTTCGTGCCGCACTATTTTTGAAGCCTGGGACCGCGGGCCTCCGGCCCGCATCTGCGCGGAGCGCCGAGACATCAGCGGGCGAGACGCCCGCGCTCCCAGGATTACGGGATCTCGTAGACTGCCAGTTCGCCGGACACGCCCTCGACCGCGCGGCGCTGCGGCATCGGCACCAGCCCGCTGCTCTTGAGCAGCGAGGAGGTGCCCGGGTTGTCGACCACGGGGCCGGTGGCGAAGATCGAGCGCGATACCGCCAGACCCTGCACGCGCGAAGCGATGTTCACCGTCTGCCCGAAATAGTCCTGCCGGTCGTTGAGCACGACGGCCAGGCACGGCCCCTCGTGGATGCCGATCTTCAAGGTCAGGTCCTGGCGCTGGCGCTCGGCGCCCAGATCCTGCATGGCTTCGCGCATGCGGATGGCGGCGGCCACCGCCCGGTCGGGCGTCGGGAACGTCGCCATCACCGCATCGCCGATGGTCTTGACCACGGCCCCCGACTCGGCGGCGACGATGCCATGGAGGACCTGGAAATGGGCTCGCACCAGGTCGTAGGCGGCCAGGTCGCCGACCCGCTCGTAGATCGATGTCGAGCCCTTGAGGTCGGTGAACAGGAATGTGAGGCTGGTGATCTTCAGGCGCTGCTCGATGTCGAGCGTATCGGTGCCGTACACGTCGCGGAACGTCTGGTTGGTCAGCAGGCGCTTGGCCGTGAGGGCCGGCCGGCGCTGATCGAGCAGGTCGTGCAATCGGTGATCGGCGATCCACAGCACCGGCAAGACGCGCTTGCTGCTGCGATTCTCCAGTGACAGGCGCAGCGGCCCCGGCTGCAACTCCAACGGTTCGCCGGCGCCCAGCACGTCGTTGAAGATGATCGACAGGTTCTGGCGATCGCGCGTCGGCTCACCCTTGACGTCGATGTACTGCGTGGCGTGCGTCACCGGGTCGAACAGGATCAGCGCCCCGGCGGGCACCTGCAGCGACAGGAAGGCCTTCTCGCCCGGCGGCAGTTCGACTGTGTCCAGTGCGATGTCCTGGAACCGCCGGTCCGCATCAGGCGGCAGGTCAACGCCGGATCCCAGGAAGACCTGGCGCAAATACTCGAAGGCAGGCAGCGTGTCAGGCTCGTGGCCCCCGATCCGCCGCAGGCGCTGGCTCACCGTGAACGTCACCTCGACCATGTCGTCGAGCGTCGGCTCGACATTCACGGTACAGAACGCACAGTGGTACTGATCCGACCGTACCGACTTCAGGGTTGTGTTCGCATCGAGCACGCCGCCGCAGCTGGGACACAGCACGTTCCATGACATCTCGAACAGGCCCAGCCGCGCCGCATGCACGAACGCGGCGATCACCCGCTCCTCGTTGAGGTCCTTCTTCTTGGCGAAGTCCAGCACGTTGATCCGCGCCAGCGCGTGATCGGGCGCGTCACGCACCAGCGCTTCCATCGCGGTGGTGACATTGCTGTCAACCGACTGTCGCAAGACGCTGAACAGGTTTTCTGCGTCGCTCATGGGTCATGGCTCCTGGCCGGCGCGCACCTTAGGCCAAACCGGCGATGGTCGATACGGCAGACGGACTCCGGCGTCCGCTTTTCGCCAGCGGTCAGCTCCCGGTTCCAGCCGGCATTTTCACGGCGGCATTGCGCCGCTCGTGCATGTTCTCCTCGAAAGCACGCGGATAGCGATGCGGCAGGACGGAGATCGCATCGAGCCGGATGCGCGCCTCGTCCGGCAGCCGCCATCCACCCGCCGCCAGAGTTTCGCGCAGCTGGTCGGCGCTGCGGGCGCCGACGATGGCACTGGTGATGAAGGGCCGGTCCAGAACCCAGCGCAGCGCCACCTGCGCCGGTGACCGATTAAGGTCGCGTGCCGTATCCAGCAGCGCCTTCAGGATCTCATCACGGGTTGGCGCAAAGAAGCGGTCGGGAAACGCCCAGCCCTCCTCCGAGCGCGAGCCGGCGACCTTGCGGTCGCCCGGCTTGTAACGTCCGGCGAGGTAACCGCCGGCCAGGGGCGACCACACGACGACGCCAAGCCCCTTGAGCTCGCAGACCGGCACCAGCTCCTGCTCGATGTCGCGTACGACCAGGCTGTACTGCGGCTGGTAGCAGTCGAAACGGGTCCAGCCTTTGCTGTCGCTGATCCACAGCGCCTCCATCAGGCGCCAAGCCTCGTAATTGCTGCACGCCGTGTAGAGCACCTTGCCCCGGCGCACCAGATCGTCGAGCGCCCACAGCATCTCCTCCAGCGGCGTCTGCGTGTCGACGTGGTGGATGTAGTAGATGTCGATGTAATCCGTCTTCAGGCGCCGCAGGCTGTCCTCGACCGCCTGCATGATGTGCAGTCGCGACATGCCGGAGTCGTTGGGCCCGCCGCCCATCGGATTGAACACCTTGGTAGCGATCACCGCCTCGCGCCGCCGTCCCTTCAAGATATCGCCCAGCATCGCCTCGGACACGCCGCCGTTGTAGGCGTTGGCGGTATCGAAAAGGTTCACGCCGGCATCGAAAGCCGCCGCCACCATGCGGCTCGCCTCGGCCTCGTCGGCGCCATGACCGAAGGTCATCGTGCCCAGGCAGATCTCCGACACCTTGAGTCCGCTGCGACCCATGCGGCGGTATTCCATGCTGCCCTCCCGTCGGGGTACCGCGGTTGTCAGCCTACGATGCGTGACATAGTGTGCGACCACAACAGTCTATCAAGTTGCATTCAGCCATGCCTGACGCCATTCGGCGATGGTCGCTCAAGGGGAAACGTCCGGGAACCCGCTGGTGGGAGTGCCCTCGACGCGTGATGCTGACAGGCGCCCTGTCGGTGGTGCTGTCGGCCGGATCGATACCGGCGTCGGCTCAGCAGACCGACGCGTCAACGCCAGCGACCGTGGACCTCGCCTACATCACACAGCTCGTCGATCGCGCGCCACCGCTGTCGCTGCTCGATACCACGCCCGCCGACGAAGGGCTGCAGGGCGCACGGCTGGGCATCGAGGACAACAACACCACCGGTATCTTCACACAGCAGAAATTTGTGCTGAGCGAAGCGGTCGTGGCGCAAGGCGAGGATGTCGCCGCCGCGTTCCGCAAACTCGCCGCGGCCGGTCACAAGATCTTTATCACCGACCTGCCGGCCGCGACGCTGCTGGCCCTCGCCGACCTGCCGGAGGCCAAGGGCGCCCTGTTCTTCAACGTGCAGGCCCGCGATGACGCGCTGCGCGGCACCGACTGCCGTGCCAACGTCCTGCACGTCACCCCCAACCGCGCCATGCTGGCCGACGCGCTGGCGCAGTACCTGGTCTGGAAGCAGTGGAAGCGCTGGTATCTGCTGGCCGGGACCGGCGACGGCGACAAGCTCTATGCCGAGGCGATCAAACGTGCGGCACAGAAGTTCGGCGCCAAGGTCGTCGAAGAGCGCGCCTACGATGGCGGCTCGACGGCACGACGTACCGACACCGGGCACGCGCTGATCCAGAAGCAGATGCCGGTGCTGACGCAGGGCGCCGACTATGATGTGCTGGTGGTGGCGGACGAAAGCGATCTGTTCGGCGAGTACCTGCCCTATCGCAGTTTCCGGCCGCGGCCGGTCGCCGGCACGCAGGGGCTTGTCGCCACAGCCTGGCACCGCACGCACGAGCAATGGGGTGGCACGCAATTGCAGAACCGGTTCGAGAAACTGGGCCAGCGGCCGATGACCGAGCGCGACTATGCCGCCTGGCTGGCGGTGCGCAGCATCGGCGAGGCGGCAACGCGGACCGCGAAGACGGATGTCACCAGTCTCGACGGCTTCATCCGCGGCAACGACTTCGGCGTCGCCGGCTTCAAGGGGCAAAAGCTGTCGTTCCGCCCGTGGGATGGCCAGTTGCGTCAGCCGGTGCTGCTGGCCGCCGCGCGTACGCTGGTGTCGGTATCGCCTCAGGAAGGTTTCCTGCACCAACGCACGGAGCTCGATACGCTGGGCTTCGACCAGCCCGAGTCGAAATGCCGGTTGAAGCGATGAACGATAACACTTTGACACGTCCTGGGAGCGCGGCGTCCCGCCCGCTCATGTCAGGCGAAAGCAAAGCTTTCGCCCTGATGCGGGCCAGAGGCCCGCGCTCCCAGGACGAATGCAGGGGGAGCGAAAGATGAAAATGGGACTGCTGTCTGCTGCGTCAGCGATGCTGCTCACACTCGCCGCGCCAGCCATTGCCGAGACGATCTACGTCACCAACGAAAAGGGCAACAGCATCAGCGTGGTCGACGGGCAGAGCCTGGCGGTCGTCAAGACCATCGCCGTGGGCAAGCGCCCGCGCGGCATCACGATCAGCCCGGACGGCAAGTGGCTCTATGTCTGTGTCAGCGATGATCACACCATCAAGGTCATCGACGTCGCCAAGCAGCAGGTCGTGCGCACCCTGCCCTCCGGTCCCGATCCCGAGCAGTTCGTTCTGAGCCCGACGGGCAATCCGCTCTACGTCGCCAACGAGGACGACAACCTGGTGACCATCGTCGACGTCGAAAAAGGCGCGATCCTGGGCAAGGTGAAGGTCGGCGTCGAGCCTGAGGGCATGGCCGTCAGCCCCGACGGCAAGACGGTGGTGGTGACCTCGGAAACCACCAGCATGGTGCATTTCATCGACACGGCCACGCGCAGCCTCAGCGGCAACGTGCTGGTCGACAACCGGCCGCGCGCCGCGACCTTCACCGCCGACGGCAAGCAGGTCTGGGCGACAGCGGAAATCGGCAGCAGCGTCAGCGTGATCGATGTCGCCACGCGCAAGGTGATCCGGCGCGTGACGTTCGACATCCCGGGCGTGCGCCGCGACCAGATCCAGCCCGTCGGTGTGCGCATCAGCCGCGACGGCAAGCTGGCGTTCGTGGCCCTCGGTCCGGCCAACCGCGTGGCCGTGATCGACGCCCAGAGCTTCGAGGTGAAGAGCTACCTGCTGGTCGGCCAGCGTGTCTGGCAACTCGCCTTCAATGCCGACGAAACGCGGCTCTACACCACCAACGGTGTCAGCAACGACATCTCCGTGATCGACGTGCCGGCATTGAAGGTGATCAAGTCCGTCACCGTCGGGCAGGCTCCGTGGGGCGTCGCGGTACGGCCGTGATGAGCGATGACCCTGCCGGCACACCGGCGCTGGCGGTTTCGGGCCTCAGCCATTCCTTCGGCAAGATCAAGGCGCTGGACGACGCTTCGTTCAGCGTGCCGGCCGGCCGCTTCGCGGCGCTGCTGGGCCAGAACGGTGCCGGCAAGACCACCCTCTTCTCCCTGATCACGCGGCTCTACAACAACCGCAGCGGATCGATCCGGATCTATGGCGTCGAGGTTCGCGAGCATCCGTCGGTGGCGCTGGCGCAGATGGGCGTCGTCTTCCAGCAGCGCACGCTCGACCTCGACCTCAGCGTCCTGCAGAACCTGCACTACCACGCCGCTCTACACGGCATCGCGCCATCCGTCGCCCGGCCGCGCATCGAGCAAGAACTGGCGCGCACCGGACTGATCGACAAGGCCAAGCAGAAGGTGCGCACGTTGAGCGGCGGCCAGATCCGCCGCGTCGAGATCGCCCGCGCGCTGATCCATCGACCGCGCCTGCTGCTGCTGGACGAACCCACGGTCGGCCTCGATATCGGCAGCCGCCAGGACATCCTCGATCACGCCCGCCAGCTGTGCCGCGAACAGGGCATCGGGCTGCTGTGGGCCACGCACCTGATCGACGAGATCGCCGCAGACGATCAGGTCATCATCCTGCATCGCGGCCGCGTGCTGGCCGACGGTACGGTCGAGGACATCGTGCGCCAGGCTGGCGCCGACACCATCCGAGACGCCTTCACCCGCATGACCGGACCGGCGGCTGGTCCGCGTGCCTCCAGATGACTCGCCGGAAGCGCGCCGTTGTCGTCCTGAGCGAAGCGAAGGACCTGTTATGCCGTCGTTTCGCACGAACGAGGATCACTGAGGCACGAGCGTCATCGCCAGTCCCGTGCGTTTCGACGGCTCAACAGGTCCTTCGCTTCGCTCAGGACGACACCCGGCGCGCTCCCGGAGAGGACGGCAAGCCATGATCGCGGCCTACATCCACTGCCTGCGCGGCATCATCGTCCGCGAGGGGCTGCGCTTCGTGCACCAGCGCGAACGCTTCATCTCGGCGCTGGTGCGTCCGCTGGTCTGGCTGTTCATTTTCGCCGCCGGCTTCCGCGCCGTGCTGGGCGTGTCGATCATGCCGCCGTACGACACCTACGTGCTGTACGAGGTCTATATCGTGCCCGGCCTGGTGGCCATG
>Ga0187894_10004309_pt1 | contig 15345 bp, 11 predicted proteins | sample GBC1701081metaG_FD_136650 | JGI IMG/M metagenome (GOLD analysis project Ga0187894, IMG submission 136650) | White microbial mat communities from a lava cave in the Kipuka Kanohina Cave System on the Island of Hawaii, USA - GBC170108-1 metaG ... | reverse complement strand
GAGCTGGGGAGTCTCAGGCGTCGCACATCTATAAACATTGCGCTCCTCCGGAGCGGGAGAACTTGTGTAGATACCAATGCTAGACAGTTTGCGCTACGTTGGCGACAGACTTCTGTTCTATACCGTCTACTCATTCAAGTGGAAAACGCTGTAATGTTGTTTGGTCTGATTTAGCCCGGTATCATTTTGTCACCACCTCTGCGGACAGCCGGCGTAATTGTTACTCCCTCTCTTACCGTAATCGATCATTTATCGTAACGGCTCAGCCTCAAGGTCACGCCGTAATCGCTCATTTATCGTAATTCCTCAGCCCCAAGGGGGCGGCCTGTGATAGCCCAGCGCAACGCGCTGGGGACAGACCGCATTCCGCCTCAGCCCTATAGCGATGTCAGTTATTGCGCCCTTTCAGGGCTATTGTGAATGGGCGCAATGTTTTCCCAGTGCGTTGCACTGGGCTATTACACGCAGCCCCCTTGGGGCTGAGGAATTACCGCCCTTCTCGTTATTCTCGATCTCAAGGAGAGCGCCGCCCCTTGGGGCTGAGGAATTACCATTTATCATCCTCTGAGACGCGGAATGTAAATTGCCATTATCTCAGCCATCTCGCGGATAGAAGCTCATCCCCCTCATCAGAAGGAAGCTTTATTCGTGGAGTCCCCATATAAGCAGACAATCCGCCGCCCGTAGGCGCCCGCGTTGCTGCTTCTTACACCCCGTACACTATTAACTCTCAGATAAAAGGAGAAATTCACATGTCAAAAACTTGTCAACACACACATGCATTGTTAATCACAGTCGCGCTTGTCTTACTAAGTTCGGTTGCTCTGGCAGCCGATCCCGGCGCTTTGCCCGAGGCAGCGGCGTCGGGCGGACCAAAGCCCGGCTCGATCCTCGTCTATAACTACTATACTTCGAGCGCCATCTATCCGGGCAAAGAGGACACTCAAATCACCCTGACCAACACAGGCGACGCTGGTTCTGTGGCGGTTCACATCTTCCTGATAAACGGAGATGACTGCTCGGTGGCGGATCTGTTTCTTTGTTTGACGGCGAATCAGACGACGAGTTTCCTGGCTTCGGATCTTGACCCGGGAGTAGATGGCTACGCGATCGCCGTGGCCTCCGACCTCGCGACCGGGCGCCCAATCAGCTACAACTTCCTGACTGGGAGCGAATCCGTCAAACTGGCTTCCGGTCATGCGGCCAGCTTGAGCGCGGAAGCTTTCCCGGCCTTGTACCAGGGCGTTTTGCCTGACAGCGCGGCCTCGGGAACCGCTGGCTCAGTTTCGCTCGATTTCAACGGCGTCGAGTATAGCAAGCTTCCGCGCGTGCTGGCATTGGACAAGATTTCCAGTGCCCTTGATGGCGCTTCAACGATCATTGTCGTCAACAGCCTGAACGGCAACCTGGGCGCCCCGGCGGGAGCGCCGTCAATCGGCAATATCTCCGGTCAGCTCTTTGACGACATGGAGAATGGTTTCAGTTTCTCCGCCTCCGCTCGCTGCCAATTCCGGTCACAACTTTCAAATCGCTTCCCCAAAACAACTCCAAAGTTTATGAGCGTGATACCCGCCGGGCGCACCGGCTGGCTGAAGCTCTTTCCGGCGGCGGATCGTGGCGTTACCGGAGCGGCTATCAGCTTCAACCCGCGCGCGGAGCATAGGGTCGGGGCTTTCAACGGCGGCGCCAATCTCAATCACCTGAGGCTTACGGAGGCAGGCACGAGCCTGACCATCCCGGTCTTCCCGCCCTCCTGCTAAATCGTATCCATTATGGCCGCTTGAAGTTTGATTGGAGAAGCCAATGGTAAAGTTTAAACCTCACGTCTATCCATGCGCGCCGTCACACGTCGGGCTAGCCCTATTAAGCCTGATCTTGTTTACCATGCCACTGGTGATCCGAGAGCGAGTCGCGCGTTCAGCGTCTCCTCACGGAGGGCCTCACGGAGCGCCGCACGGAGTGATGGACAGATTCGCCGCGTCCTCAATCGCGCGCGCGCGATTGGAGTCTATCTCGGCGAAACTGCCGCTCAGCTTCGAAGCCAATCAGGGACAGGCCGATTCACGGTTTCAGTTCCTCTCACGCGGCCATGGCTACGATCTCTTTTTAACGCCGACCGAGGCGGTGTTGCGGTTGCGGCGCGCCAATTCAAGATTGCGGATGAAACTCGTTGGCGCTAACCGCCGGTCCCCCTCCGCCGGGCTGCAACCGCTCACCGCCAAGACCAACTACTTCCTCGGCGCCGATCCCAATCGGTGGCAAACCAATGTTGCAACCTTCGGCCAGGTAAAATACGAGGAGGTCTATCCGGGCGTGGACTTGATCTACTACGGCAATCAGCATCGCCTTGAATATGACTTCCGTCTCGCGCCCGGAGCGGACCCGAGACTGATCAAACTCAGCTTCGCCGGGGCGCGACGGATGCGCCTGGATGAAGCGGGCGATCTGATCCTGGAGACGAAAGCAGGTGAAGTGCGGCAGCGCCGCCCGGTCGTGTATCAGGAAATTGACGGACGCCGGCAGGAGGTCGCGGGCCGCTATGCGCTGCTCGGCAAGCGCAGAGTCGGCTTTGAGATCGGGCCTTATGACGCGAGCCGCCCGCTGATCATTGACCCGGTGCTTGATTACGCCACCTTCTTCGGCGGCGGCGGTTTGGACTACGCTCAGAGCAGCGCGGTGGATAACTCCGGCAATATCTACCTGGCCGGACACGCCGAAGGCGCCGACCTGCCCGCGGCCGGCGCTTCAATCCACGATCGCAACGTGAACGGCGGCGCGGCCTTCGTCGCCAAATTCAATCCAGCCGCTAACCGTCTCCTTTATCTTACCTACCTGGGCGGGAGCGATAATGGCGAAGATGTTCCTGGCCTGGCGGTCGACGCGCTCGGCCGCGTCTGTCTGGCCGGGAGGACAACATCACCAGACTTTCCCATCAAAAATGGCGCGCGGAATAGCAGGACCGGCCAAAGTGACGGCTTCATCGCGCAGTTGAGCGCTGACGGCAGTGAGTTGCTCTACTCAACCTATCTTGGCATTGGGAGTCGCATCACCACGCCTGCCGACGTGGCAGTCTACAACTCGACGATCTACACAGTGGGGCACAAGCAGGATAACGAGGACCCTGCCACCGCCTTCGGCTTTGTGTTGAAGATCGATCCAACCAGGACAGGCGGCGGCTCGCTCGCTTACGCTTACGACTTCGGGCGATCCAACGTCCCCAACGACATGGCCGTGGACAGCGCGGGATACATCTATGTCACCGGCAATAGCTATATCGATCAGCAACAGTTGACAGACGCCTTCGTAGCCAAGCTGGACCTGACCAAGACCGGCGATGCGGCGCGCGTCTACTCAACCGCCATCGGCGGAAGTCGCTCCATTGACAGCCTGGGCGTCCTTGGCGGGTACGACGATGGGAAGAGCATCGCGGTGGATGAGTCCGGTAACGCCTACATTGCCGGCGTTACCAGATCCATCGATTTCCCCGTTACTCCCAACGCCATTCAATCGAGCCGATCCTGCGTGGACAGGTCAGGCTGTCAAGACGCCTTCATCGCCAGGCTGGACGCGGAAGGCCGGCAAACCTACGGCTCTTATCTTGGCGGCGGCAATTTTGACGAGGCCAACGGGATTGCGGTGGACGTGCGCGGAATCATATACGTGACGGGCGCAACCAGATCATCCGATTTCCCGACTACGCCGGGAGCGTTGCAACCGGCATTCGGCGGCGGCATATGTGGCGCCCCGGGGTTTACGACCCCCTGCTACGATATCTTCGTGACCAGAATAGATCTTCGCCGAAGCGGGAGAGACGCTTTAACTTATGCCTCTTACCTGGGCGGCAGCGGAGATGACGGCTCCCCCAATTACTATCGAGGGTTCGTCAACATAGCGGTGGACGCTAACGGCAAGGCCCGGCTCATCACTGCTTCGGCATCCGCCGACTTTCCGGTGACCCCTGACGCTTACCAACGCAATAAAGGCGGCAGTTATGACTGCATCATTGTAAAGCTTGACTTCAGCGCAGCCTCCACGCCGACGCCGACACCGACACCGACACCAACTCCGACTCCAACTCCGACGCCAACACCGACGCCGACACCAACACCAACACCAACGCCGACGCCGACGCCGACGCCGACGCCAACGCCGACACCTCGCCTCGTAACGAGCGTCTCAGCCGCGAGCTATGTCGGTTCACCCCTGGCGGCGGAATCGATCATCGCGGCCTTTGGTTCAAACCTCGCCGCTGGCACGCAAGCCGCGAGCGGCGCGCCATTGCCGACCTCGCTCGCGGGCGCAACCGTCAAAGTGCGTGATAGCCTGGGCGCGGAACGCCTTGCTTCGCTCTTCTTCGTCTCGCCAATACAAATCAACTATCTGATCCCAATCGGCACGGCCACCGGGACGGCGACGATCGCCTTTGCCAACAGCGCCAACAATCCATTAATGGAACCGGCAATGGAAACGGTGCGGATCGCCAATGTCGCGCCGGGGCTGTTCACGGCTGATGCGAGCGGGCGCGGCGTAGCGGCGGCGGTCGTGTTGCGCGTCAGGGCCAATGGGACGCCGGACTACGAGCCTCTGGTGAGTTACGACAGTCAACAGAATCGGTTTGTGGCGTTACCGATTGACCTTGGACCGGAGAGCGACCAGGTCTTCCTCATCCTCTTCGGCACCGGGCTACGCAATCACAGCGGTTTGAATAATGTGGTCGCGAGAATCGGCGGAGCGGATGCGCAAGTGATCTTCGCCGGGGCGCAGGCCGGATTTGCCGGACTCGATCAAGTCAATGCGCGACTGCCGCGCGGCCTGATCGGTCGTGGCGCCGTCGATGTCGCGCTGACGGTGGACGGCAAGGCCGCGAACGTCGTCAAAATCAGCGTCAAGTAGTCATGAGGCGGTGTTTTGGCAGCGGTGTTTTGGCGGCGGTGTTTTTGTTCACACCCTGAATTACAAAGGGAGTCGTAATCGCGCTTCGCATCCACGGCCGGTCGCGCGGTTTTCGAGTGTCAGGATTCCGCCGTGGCCTTCGGCGATCTGGCGGCTGAGCGCCAAGCCGATGCCGGAACCGCCCGGCTTTGTCGTAAAGAAAGGCACGAAGAGGTTCGAAGTGTTCGGCAATCCGGGGCCCTCGTCCTCGACCGAAACTTCGAGAAAGGTGTTGTTCACGCGCCAGCTCACCAGCGCGCCTCCGCCGGTCTCCATGGACGCGTCCACGGCGTTGCGGATCAGGTTGATCAGCAACTGTTCCAATTGATCCTGGTCGCCCTTGAACGTCAATTCAGGGCCGGCGATCAGTTCGATCTTCAATCTCGTCTCCAGACTCATCACTCGGCGAATCCAGGCGCCCGCGTCCATCGGTTGCAGATCGGGATGGGGCAATTTCGCCAACTGCGCGTAAGCGGTCATGAAACGGTTCAGCGCCTCCGAGCGTGAAGAGATGATTGAGAGGCCGCGTTGCAAATCTTCTTCCCAATCGGACGGGCGTTCGGCTCGCGCGAGGAGGCTTTCCAAACTTCCGGCGATTGATTTGATCGGGGCGAGCGAGTTGTTCAGTTCGTGACCGAGGACGCGCACCAGGCGTTGCCAGGCCAGGCGTTCTTCCTCACGCAGCGCGCGGCTCAAATCGGCGAGGACGATCAGGTGATGAGGCCTGCCGTCCTGACGGAATACGCTGCGGCGCATTCCCCATCTTCCGGATCGTCCGGCGGATCGTCCGGCGGGTCCTTTGCCCAAACCGCCCGGGAAGCTTCGCTGCAACGTCCGCGCGGGTTCGCCTTCCAGACAATCGGTCAGACGCAACTCCTCCGCAGTGCGGCCCAGGAGTTGTTCGGCGGGACGATCAAGCAGCCGTTCGCCCGCGCGATTGGCCAGACGTAATTTCTGTTCGTGATCGAAGGCGAAGACGGCGACTTCGATTTCGGCCATCACCGTTCGCGCCAGCGCCGTGGCCTCCATCGCGCCCAGACGCTGCGTGCGCAACGTCGAGCCCAGCGCGTTCACTTCACGCACGACGTCGCCCAACGGGTCGTCTTTTTTCGTGGCGCGCCCGCGGATCGAATAATCGCCTTCGCGCAAAGCCGCCAGCAGGTTCGACAACGTTTGCAGCGGCGTCACCACACGCTCGCGCAAGGCCAGCGCGCAGCCGAACCAGAAGCTGAGGATGAAGACCGTCAGCGTCCATTGCGTCTTCGTGGTGAAATCGCCCTTCCACAACAAGGTCAACGCCACAATCGCGGCGGGCAATCCCGTGAAAAACGCCAGCAGCAGGATCCGTTGATCGTAATTGAGCGATTGAGGATGAAAAGCGCGCGGCAGCGGTTTGACCCTGACATTCTGCTCTTCAGGCTGAGAGTATTGCAGAATGCTGAAGTGAGGGGAGTGGGGAGTGGGGAGTGGGGAGTGGGGAGTGTCCGATTGCGGATTTGCGGACTGCGGATTGCGGCCCGCGTGAGAGGACGATTGCGGATTGCCCGAAGCGGATTGCGGATTGTCCTGGGATGAAGTGACTATCGCAATCCCATTGCCATCGGATTGTTTACTGACGGAACCTGGCATGTCCAAATTTTAAGCCGCGAGCGTTTTGGAAAGAAAGCGAACGCCGGGTATCAACTCCCCACTCCCCACTCCCCACTCCCCACTCCTCACAGTCCGAATTTCTCCAACCGGCGGTAAAGCGCGCTGCGGCTCAGTCCCAGAGCTTCGGCGGCTTTGCTGACGTTGCCGTCGAAACGCGCCAGCGTCTTTTTGATCAGGAAGCATTCGACCTCTTCGAGGCTCATGTCTTCCAGGCGCGCCGAGCTGTCAGATGAGTGATAGAGTCCCAGATCGCTGGTTTTGATGATAGTGCCCTGGGCCATCAACACGGCGCGTTCGATGGCGTGATCCAGCTCGCGCACGTTGCCGGGCCAGGGATGCTCCGACAGCGTGTTCATCGCGGCCTGGTCGTAGGTCGTGACCAGTTTGCGATAACGTTCGGAATGCTGTTTCAGAAAATAACCTGCGAGCAGCGGGATGTCTTCCTTGCGGTCGCGCAGCGCGGGCACGCGGATTTCAACCGTGTTCAGACGGAAGAGCAAGTCCTGGCGGAAGCGCCCGGCGGCGACTTCGGCATGCAGGTCGGCGTTGGTGGCCGAGATGATCCGCACGTTGACCTTTCGCGTCTTGGATGAGCCGACGCGCTCGAACTCGCCGGTTTCGAGCACGCGGAGGAGCTTGGCCTGCTGCGGCAGAGAGATGTTCGCGATCTCGTCGAGAAAGAGCGTGCCCTCGTCGGCCATCTCGAAACGGCCCACGCGGTCGGTCTTGGCGTCGGTGAAGGCGCCTTTGATATGACCGAACAACTCGCTTTCGAAGACGCCTTCGGGCAATCCGCCGACGTTGACCGTGACCAGAGGCCGCCCTGAGCGGTGCGAGATCGAATAGAGCGCCTGCGCGATGACGCCTTTGCCCGCGCCGTTCTCGCCGGTGATCATGACGTTGGCGTCCGACGGGCCGACGCGAGAGATCATCTGCAGGATCGGCTGCATCGCGGGCGCCGCCGCGATCAGGTTGGCGCTGCCCTGGTTGCGGAGCAACTGATTTTCGGCTTCGAGCCGCTGTCCTTTGCGCAACGCCTTGCTCAGTTCGGCCTGCGTCAACAGGATCGAAAGCAGCCGTTCGTTCTCCCACGGCTTCTGGACAAAATCGCGCGCCCCCCGGCGCATCGCTTCGACCGCCACGTCAACGCTGCCCCAGGCGGTCATCACCACCACCGGGAGCGTCGAATCGATCGCGTGCATCCGTGTCAACAGGTCGAGCCCTTCCTGGCCCGAAGTCGTGTCGCGCGTGTAATTCAGGTCAACCAGCGCCACGTCGAAATCGCGTGATTCGATGGTTGACATGATCTGTTCGGGCGACGTGGCCGTGTCGATTTGAAAGCCTTCGCTTTTGAGCAATAGACGCAAGGCTTCGATCACGTCCTGCTGATCGTCGGCGATTAAAACTTTAGGGTTTGATGAGCGAGTTGGATTCATACAAGCTTGTTAGATCGATTGATGTTACAATTCGGGCCGTTCTTGAGAGCGACAATCCTCGGCAAGGAGGTGGAATCAATGCAAACTATCAATCCTGAATTTCGTGAGTTGCAGCAACAGGTTTCCGAATTGCGCGATCGTTTGGCGAAAGCTGAAGGTGAGATTCAGCAATTGAATCGGACCTCTTCAGATAACACGCGCCAAACTATCTGGCAATTTGTGATATTTACCATCACAATGGCCGGCGTCGTCATCGGCGCGCTGAATTATCAAACCACCGCATTGAACCGCCAGTTCGATGCGCGGAACCAAGTGCTTGAACAACGAATCACCGACCTTGAAAAACGGCTTGATCAACGTATCGATCAAGCGGAAAAAAGTATAAACGCCCGCTTTGAGGACTTGAAACAAGAGGTCCGTAACCGCAAGTAATGAGTTGGGGATGGAAGTAATAATCCCGCCTCCCACATTTTACTCCCTCACCAGCCACCCATCAGCCAGATTGATAATGCGATGGCTGTAGGCCGCATTCGCCTCCGAATGTGTCACCTGCACAATCGTCGTTCCCTGGTCATTCAACTTTTTGAACAGCTCCATGATCTCCTTCCCTTGCGACGAATGCAGGTTTCCGGTCGGCTCGTCGGCCAGGATCATTTTCGGCTTTGCGATCACCGCTCGCGCGACGCCGACCAGTTGCTGCTGTCCGCCCGAGAGTTGGTTCGGGTAGAGGTCTTTCTTGCCGACGATCTGGAATTTGTCCAGGACGTCTCCGACAATCGCCTCGCGCTCCGATTTCTTGACGTCGCGGTAGGAGAGCGGGATTTCGAGGTTCTCGTAAACAGTCAGGTGATCCAGCAGGTGATAGCTTTGAAAGACGAATCCGATGTTTTTGTTGCGGACCTCGGCGCGATGTTTCGGGTTCATTTTATGGATCGGCTGATCGATGAAGTAATACTCGCCGCTCCAGCCCGAATCGTGCATGCCCATAATGTGCAGGAGCGTTGATTTGCCCGCGCCGGACGGCCCCATGATGGAAACGAAATCGCCTTCTTTGATCTCGATCGAGATGCGGCGCAGCACGTAATATTTTTGGACTCCCTGCGGATAGAACTTCTCTATGCTTTCCATTCTGATCATAGTTAAGACTCCTGGTGATTGTTATTCGTCGTACCGATCCCTGTTGCTTGTGTTATCAAACTCCGTGCCTGTTTTAACCGGATGGCAAGAGGCTGAAGGCGGAGAGTTTAAGCGAACGAAAGAAAGATGTGAAGCGGAGAACGTCCGTTTGTGGGAAGAATTAATCCCAAAAGCGCACAGGAGCAATTAATCTACAGATCGCCGAGCCACTCATTGGCGCCAAAACAGCTTTTACGTTAGCGAGTCAAGACAGAGAAGAGAGAGTACGGAAAAAACGGAAATAACGGAACAGACGGACTCCACTTTGTCCATTTCAAAAATGGACAAAGTGGAGTCCGTTATTTCCGTTTTTTCCGTACTCTCTCTTCACTCACCAACTCGAGGCTCAATCAAAGGAACACGTCATGACAAACCCGCTTCTCAATCTGCCGCCCGAAATCAATGAGCTGTCCGCATGGTACGGCCCCGAAATGCTCGCGCGCCGCGACTGGATCGAACATCTGTCGGGAATCGAAATCGCCGAGGTCGAGCGCGCAACGAAGCGATTGGCCGATGCGCGCGCGGAGATCACCGCCATCCGCCGCGACGATTTCCCGCTGCCTGCGCTCGGCCCGCGCCTTCAGCGAATTTTGGACGATGCGCTCAACGGCCGAGGCTTCGCGCTGATTCGAAGTCTGCCCGTCGAGCGTTGGACGAAGCTCGAATCCGCCATCGCCTTCTTCGGAATAGGCGCGCACATCGGCGCCGCGCGCCCTCAGAACGTCAAGGGCCACGCGCTCGGTCATGTCAAAGACCTGGGGCTTTCGAGCAACGAGCCGAGTACGCGCATCTACCAGACGCGCGAACGACAGACCTATCACACGGATTCCTGCGACGTGGTCGCGCTGCTCTGCCTGCGGCCGGCGAAATCGGGCGGGCTGTCGAGCCTGGTCAGTTCGGTAACGATCTTCAACGAGATGCGGCGGCGGCGGCCCGACCTGGCCGAGGCGTTGTTTGAACCGGTCGAAACGGATCGGCGCGGCGAAATGGACGCGGGGCAAAAACCTTATTTCAGCGTCCCGGTCTTCAACTGGCATGAAGGATTGCTCTCGACGATCTATCAGCGGCAGTACATCGAATCGGCGCGCCGCCTGCCTGAAGTTCCCCCGCTGACGTCGCGACAAATCGAAGCGATGGACCTGTTCGACGCGCTGGCCAACGACGCCGGGTTGAATCTGCAGATGGAGTTTCGTCCCGGCGACGTTCAGTTGGTTCACAACCACACGATTTTGCATGACCGCACTGCGTTCGAAGATTGGCCGGAGCCTGAGCGCAAACGCCATCTGCTGCGACTGTGGCTGGCGCCGGCGAACGCGCGGCCTCTCCCGCCGGTCTTCGCCGAACGATACGGGCGGATCACGCCGGGCGACAGAGGAGGCGTTACGACGCCAGGAATGAAGCTGACAGCCCCGCTCGACGCTGAGTGACTTTCGACTGCAACGAGAAGCTGAAGGAGAACAAACAGGAAAATGTGGGAGAGGAAAATAGGAAGAACAGCAGGTATTGTCTTCTTCCTATTTTCCTCTCCCACATTTTCCTGTTTGTTCTCCTGTTTTCGTTCGAGAGCGGTTGACGGGAACGGGTAATGGTCTATCCATCGCTGATCCTCGCCTGATAATTGTTCAGGCTCGCCATTGTGATTTACTGACTGCGCCAATCTCAAGAGTCACCCATTCGCAATTTCAGATAGCCAAATGGCGTGCCAGGACGCTGGATTACTAAGTGACTGACTCGGTTGGACTGATTCATCGGACATAAGTAGTGTAGCCCTGGCGAGTGTACGCTCCTGGGATTGAGCGATCCCAAAAACGGAATGACGAAGCTTTCCGGCTGAAGCCGGTACTACGAACCTTAGACGCAAATGCAAACTGAGCTAAAACCCAAGACCTATCACCCAACGCCTATAGATTCTTCCCACGATGGCTCAATTAACAGAGAGTTTGAAAGAAAAAGTGGGTGTTGGGTGATAGGTCTTGGGTTTTAGTTCATCAGCAAAAGCCACAATTGCGGTTACAAAAGCCCTGCTTATAGAAGACGGGTTGAGCCGATGCGCCGGATTGATGTGTTAAACTCACCTGCCTGGCGACAAAACAAACGGCATCGGAATAAACCAACATGCTTCTTGGAATTGATTTTGGAACGACCCGCACTGTTGTCGCCGCGGTAGACCGCGGCAATTACCCGATAGTCAGCTTTCAACCTGAAGACGGCGGCACGCTGGAATGGTATCCGTCGGTGGCCGCCGCGCGTGGCGATGAACTCGTCTTCGGTTTCGACGCGGCGCAAAGACAGGGCGAGGCAGGTTGGAGCGTGTTGCGCTCGTTCAAGCGCCAGTTGGGGACGATTGGGCCTGATGAGCGCATCGAAATCGGCGATCACAGGCTGACGGCGCTGGAACTGCTGACGGAGTTTCTCTCGGCGCTGCGGCGCGATCTGCTCGCCCGTTCCAACCTGCGGGTCAAGCGCAACGAGAAGCTGCGGACGATGATCTCGGCGCCGGCCAATTCGAACAGCAACCAGCGATTCATCACGCTCGAGGCGTTTCGCCGCGCGGGCTTCGATGTTCGCGGGATGATGAACGAACCGTCGGCGGCGGGCATCGAATATGCGCATCACCTTTCGGCGGCCGGCGGCGTGGCGAAACGCGAAGTCCTGGTCGTTTATGATCTCGGCGGAGGCACCTTCGACTCTTCAGTCATCAGCCTCGTCGAACGCGATCACGAGGTCTTCAGCAGCGAGGGCATAGCCAAACTCGGCGGCGACAACTTCGACATCATCCTGCTCGACCTGGCGCTCAAGGAGGCTGACATTCATGAGGTTCCCGACACGGCGCTGATCAAGCTGCTCGAAGAATGCCGGCACAAGAAAGAAAGCCTGCGCCCGAACACGCGCCGCATCACGATCGATCTGGGCTCGGGGATTGAAGACGCGGGCGAGGCGCCCGTTTCAGTCAACGATTTTTACGAAGAGTGCCGCCCCCTGATCGAAAGCACCGTCGAGGCGATGGAGAGCGTCATGGAAAAATCGGCGAGCGAAGCCGGATTCGATCTGCACGAATCGGCGGCGGTCTATCTGGTCGGCGGTTCGAGCGACCTGCCGCTGGTGACGCGATTGCTGCGCGAAAAATACGGCAAACAGGTCCGCCGCTCGCCCTATCCGCACGCGGCGACGGCGATAGGACTGGCCATCGCGGCGGACACCGACGCCGGCTACAAACTGCGCGAACGCTTCACCAGACATTTCGGCGTCTGGCGCGAATCGGACGACGGGCGCGCGATTACTTTCGACTCGTTGTTTGAGAAAGACACCATGTTGCCGGCGAAGGGCGAGCAGCCTCTGACGCGCGCGCGGCGATACGCGCCGACGCACAATGTCGGTTACTTCCGTTATCTGGAATGCAGCCGCGTCGATCCTGCAGGACACCCACAGGGCGATATCGCGCCGTGGGATGAAATCCTCTTCCCCTTCGATCCGGCCTTACAATCCACGCTGCAATCCGGTGAGGATTTGAAAGAAGCGTTGATCGCGCGCGGGCGCGACTACGGTAATGTCATCGAAGAGGTCTATTCATGCGATCACAACGGCATCATTGAAGCTGAGATCAAGGACGCGACCAACGGTTTCAGCCGCCGTTACAGATTGCGCGGGAAGTGATTTTTCATGCGGCATTGATCAGGCTCACGCGCTCTTCCCAATAAGGATTCACAGACACAACACCAGCCGGGCCGGCAAGCCCGCCCATATTCCGCGGACATCCCGTGGCAGCCTGGGACATGCGCGAGGCAGGCCGCCACGCGGCAAAAACGACGTCTCTTGATTGACTTGGAGTTAGCGTTCATCTGTCCGCCGGTATGGTAGTTGCAGATTCGCAAAGCGGAAACCACACATCGAATCAGACCGAGAGATATCAATTAATTACCAAGGGCAAAATTTAAGAGAAGATTTCCGTGGATCGCAGAATGAAAATCCTGATCAGCTACGACGGTTCATATCACGCAAACGCCGCGCTCAAAGATCTGCTCAGGGCAGGACTGCCGGTTGAAGCTCAAGCGGTTGTAATGTCCATACCTAAATCCTCGCTTGCGGAAGGCTCTAAAGTTGAGAGAAATGGCCGGACGGAGGCGCCGGCATGTTCAGAGGAAGAAATTGAAGAAGCAGCGGCGATGATCAAACAGGCAAGCGATATACTTCGTGAAAATTTTCCGGCCTGGGAGGTTCGCGCTGATCTGGCCGTAGGTTCGGCCGTGCGGGTTGTCGCGAAGAAAGCCGGCCAATGGAACCCTAATTTAATCGTGCTCGGATTGCAGGGCGACGCGGCGTCCGGTCATCATTATTTCGGCGGCGTCTCACGGCGGATCGCCATAGAAGCGAAATGTTCGGTTCGCGTGGCGCGAGGATTCAACGCCGAACCCGACGGAGCGCCGCGCGTCCTGCTGTGCGTGGATGGCTCGCCGTATACCGAAGCGGCCATACGCGCGGTCGCTTCCCGCGATTGGCCGAAAGGCACGGAAGTGCGAATCCTCACGGTAGTGAATCCGTTCGACTATTCGATCCCGGAATTCGTGGATAAAGCGATGGAACGCGCAAAATCCTTCCATCGAATCATCGCCAATGAACTGGATCGCACCCCAGCCTTTACCTCGTCCGTCGTCCTGGAGGGAGAGCCGGGGAAGCTGATTCTGAAAGTCGCCGAGGAGTGGAAACCGGATTCGATCTTCCTCGCGCCTCGTGGGAGAACCCGGTTCAGCCGTCTTCTGCTAGGCGGCGTCGCGGGAACCGTGGTTGCGCGGGCCAAGTGTACGGTCGAATTGGCGCGAACCGTGAAGCGGAGCGCGCATCACAATTCATTTCTACAAGCGCCCGCCACGTCGCCGGTCTTCGATTAACGAAGCGATTCGTATCGGAGATCGCACGATTTCGACGGAGCAAGGCGCGTGCAGAGCCACAGCCTGCGAAACCGAGCCGAGTAGAAATCGATCCAGCCCGCGCCGCCCATGCGAACCGACTACGATCAGATCAGCCTCCCAGGCTTCAGCCTCATCCAGAATGACCCGCTTGGGAGATCCCTCGACAATATCGCTGACGATCTCGAGATTGTTTCCGCTTCGCCGTAATACTTCCGTCGCGCGGTCTACTGAAGCGCGCGCAACCTTGTATGGATTCTCCGGCCCCGCTTCCTGATGAGTCGGATCGTATGATGTCTCAATCACCGAAACGATCTTTACCGTCGTACGTGGCTCCCATAACCGCCGCGCGACTTCTTCGACAGCAATTTGACTAAAAGACGAATCATCAACGCCGATCAGAATCTTCATTCTCCATCTCCTTGGAAAAAACGGTATGGGGTTCAGCCTTGAGGGCGCTGGGCCTCGATCGCCTCCCGCTCATCGTAAGCCCGGCGGCCTGAAGGCTGAACTCCATACCGTTTCTCATTGTTCAATCTCCGGACGCTTTGGCCAGAGCAATACTGACTTGCGCTTGGCTGGCGTTTTCGCGCTCCCGGTAGCGATGATGCAAATCTTCCCAGGGAACGGTGGCCTGTCCGTCGCGAGCGATATGCTGTTTGCGCCAGTTCGCGATCAGGTCGAGACAGGCATGATCGATGTAACTGAGATGGTCAATCTCAAGGTTGACCTTTGTTCCCGCCGGGATGGACTCCAGCGCCGCCGCCAGCTTGGGCAGCCGGATGAACGTCGCGGCGCCGCGGAGCGAAACCGTCGTCACATCGCTCGCCGGCTCCGTACTCAACCTCACCTCAAGGTGAGAGAACGTGTAGAACAATTTGAGCAGAGCCAGCCCGAGCCCGAGCAAAACGCCGACCAGCAGGTTCGTCGCCACGATGCCGATGAGCGTGGCGAAATAGATGGCCACTTCGGCTTTGCCATAAGGCCTCAGTTCGCGCACCGCTTTCGGCGACACCAGTTTGAATCCGGTGTAGACCAGAATCGCGGCCAACGCCGTGGTCGGAATCTTGCCGAGCAGGGACGGCGCGAGCGCGACCAGGCCCAGAATCCACAAGCCATGCAGGATCGTGGATAAGCGTGTCTTGGCTCCCGCCTCGACGTTTGTCTTGCTGCGGACGATGACGCCTGTCATCGGCAACGCTCCGACCAGGCCGCAGAGGGCGTTTCCAATCCCCTGCGCGAAAAGT
>Ga0187894_10004308_pt1 | contig 15346 bp, 15 predicted proteins | sample GBC1701081metaG_FD_136650 | JGI IMG/M metagenome (GOLD analysis project Ga0187894, IMG submission 136650) | White microbial mat communities from a lava cave in the Kipuka Kanohina Cave System on the Island of Hawaii, USA - GBC170108-1 metaG ... | reverse complement strand
GAGCGCCGACGGATTCCGACAATTTGCCTCCCCCACCGGGAAGATTTGTGCCCAGTGCGGCGGGATCTATCAGTGAGACGGTATATGCTGCTGGTGGGGGAGGGACGGTGGGATTACCGCGGATCGCCGAGAGCATGATAGTGGCGATCAGCACTACATGTATCACTGCGGACAGGGCGACCATGCGGCTCAGGCGATTGCCGCCCTGGGGCTCTCCATCGGTCTGGAACTGGTGAGAGGTCATCGCTCGTCCTTGAGCGGCTCGGTCACCATGCCGAGTTTCCTGACGCCAGCGATGCGGACCGCCGCCATCACTTCAACGACTTTCCCATATGGTACGTTTTTGTCCGCGCGCAAGTATACGTCGCGGTCTGGGCGCTGTTTCATGATGGCCGCCAGTTTCTGGCGTAATTCGTCAACTTTCAAGGGATTGTCGTTTAGTTGTATCTTGCCATCGCGCGTGACAATCACGACCAGTTGTTGTTCATCTTTCCCGGTCAAAGGCCCGGCGGAAACTTCAGGGAGATCCACGCTCACCCCTTGCTGGAGGATCGGAGTGGTAACCATGAAAATGATCAACAGCACTAACATAACATCCACTAACGGGGTGATGTTGATCTGTGAAATGCTGTCGCTGCTCTCTTGCTCGAAAGCCATGGGGTAACCCTGTGGACAACAAGGGCGATTTAGAGAAAGTGACGTTCGGCGATATTAAGAAATTCGGCGGAAAAATTTTCCATCTCCGCGGTTAGCACCCGCACCTGACGGCTAAAATAGTTGAAAGCCATGACCGAGGGAATGGCGGCGGCAAGGCCGATCGCCGTGGCGATCAGAGCCTCGGCGATGCCGGGGGCAACGGCCTGGATGGTGGAAGCCCCCGCGAAGCTGAGCCCGCGAAAGGCATTCATAATGCCCCAGACGGTACCGAACAAGCCGACAAATGGCGCCGTGCTGGCGGTAGTCGCCAGGAAAGTAAGAGCGCGTTCCAGATAAGTAATTTGCTGGCGCATCGCCCGGCGCATCGCTCGTTCCACGTTTTCGATGCCGCCCTCCTCGGGGATACTCTCGCTTTCGCCCGGGTTCGGCTGTTTGCGGAGCCGTGTGAGTCTCATTAACTCCTGATACCCGGCGCGGAATACTTGTGCGACCGGGCTCGATTGCATTTCCAGGCTGGCGGTGTGAATAGCCGAGAGGTTTTTGGTCTCCCAGAACACCACCGTGAATCGTTCCGACTCGTTCCGGGCTTGGCGGATTTGCCGGAACTTGTACAAGACGATGCCCCAGCTGATGACCGAAAAGGATATAAGCAGGTACAGTATGCTCTGAACCACCAGCCCAGAGCCTGTGACCATATCGACAATACTGTCCTGTCGAAGTGAGGGCTCTAGTTGGACAACCATACGCCAGAAAAAGTGTGTCATAAGAAACGATGCCGCAGCCTTACTCAACCACTATACCCAGAAACAAGCCCACAGCGAAGCGGAAGAAGCCTTGTATTCAACTTGTTGGGCTGATTCCCTTCTCCTCCATGCAGAATAGGCCGGTCGACGCGCGGGAGGGAGCTTTAGTAATCGACGGGTAAAGTAATACATGCAGGAACTATGGTGAGTCAATTCTCTCCAGGGACTTCCCTTGACTGAGAGGGCCCAATCGTCAAAGATAAGCGAAATTTTTCGGCAGCGAGAGGAACCTATGGCAGTGCGTGTCGGGATCAACGGATTTGGGCGCATCGGTCGCAACCTCCTGCGTGCCTGCCTCAATGAGACAGGCCTCGATTTTGTCGCAATTAACGACATCACTGATGCGGAAACGCTTGCTCACCTGTTACGCTATGATTCCGTGCATGGACGGTTGGCGGCGGAAGTCAAGGCGGAAAAGGACGCGTTGGTCGTGAACGCGAAGAAGATTCAAGTTCTGCAGGAACGCGATCCTGCGAAACTCCCCTGGAAAAATCTCGGAGTGGATTTGGTTTTGGAGTGCAGCGGTTTGTTTACTGACCGCGAGAAAGCCGCGTTGCACCTGTCCGCCGGGGCTAAGAAAGTGCTCATTTCCGCGCCTGCTAAGGGGGCGGACATCACGCTTTGCTATGGTGTCAACCACATCGCCTATGATACGGCCAGGCATCATATCGTTTCTAATGCTTCCTGCACGACCAACTGCCTGGCACCGGTGGCGAAAGTGCTGCACGAGTCTTTCGGCATCAAGCGCGGACTGATGACAACCGTGCATTCCTACACCAATGACCAGCGTATCCTTGACCTGCCGCACTCGGACATCCGCCGCGCGAGAGCCGCAGCCATGTCCATGATCCCCACAACTACTGGCGCTGCCCGAGCGGTGGGCGAAGTCCTCCCGCAACTCAAAGGCAAACTAGACGGTCTGGCGGTGCGCGTGCCCACCTCCAATGTGTCGGTCGTCGATCTTGTGGCTGAATTGGAAAAGCCGGCAACCGAGGCGACGATAAACACAGCCATGCAAACCGCGGCTGCTGGCCCACTCAAAGGCGTACTCTATTATTGCGACGAAGAACTGGTGTCGGTCGATTTCAACGGCAACCCCTACTCCTCGATCTTCGACGCTCCCCTGACCAAAGTTATGGATCAGAGCCTCATCAAGGTCTTTTCCTGGTACGACAATGAATGGGGCTTTTCCAATCGGATGCGCGATGTGGCGTTGTACATCGGTGGGAAGCTGAGCTGAGCGATGGCAGCGCGTCGTCCTCTCATCGCCGTGAATTGGAAAATGTACGGCACTCGGGTTGAGGCCGAGCAATTGCTCACGGCTCTCAAATCCGCGCTCGCCGGGCCGATCGACAGAGAGGTGGTGGTGGCCCCACCGTTCACCGCCTTGGAGACCGCAGGTCGGCTGCTTGCCGGGTCTTCTATCCGGTTGGCTGGGCAAAATTTGTACTGGGAGCCCCAGGGGGCATTCACCGGCGAGATTTCAGGTCCCATGCTGAAAGACCTTGGTTGTTCGTACGTCATCCTCGGGCACTCCGAGCGGCGACAATATTTTGCCGAAACTGACCAACAAGTCGCGCGTAAAGTGAAGGCTGCCCAGCGCGACGGCCTGATTCCGATCATGTGTGTCGGCGAAACCCTGGAAGAACGGGACCGAGGCGATACGTTAGCCGTCATTCGCCGACAGGTCCACGATGGTCTTCACGGACAGGAAAAAGCCGCGATTGCCGCTCTGGTCATTGCCTATGAACCGGTATGGGCGATTGGCACGGGTCGCACGGCTACTCCAGAACAAGCGCAAGAAGTACACGCAGCGATTCGCGCCACCGTGGCTGAACTGAGTGATTTGCCAACAGCTGGGGCAGTCCGCATCCTCTATGGCGGCAGTGTGAAACCAGACAATGTCGATGGTCTCATGGCTCAGGGCGACATTGATGGTGCGTTAGTAGGTGGAGCCAGTCTCCAAGCCGACTCGTTTGCCCGTATCGTTCACTTCCGCTAGGATCCGCGCCATGTGGTATACATTGCTCACGATTGTTCACGTTCTCTCTTGTTTCTTTCTCATCATTGTTGTCCTGTTACAGCAGGGCAAAGGTGCGGATGTCGGCGCCGTATTTGGCGGGTCAAGCCAGACGCTGTTCGGCAGCTCCGGCGCGGGGACTTTGCTGTCAAAAATGACCAGTGCGATTGCCGGGATTTTTATGTTGACGTCTCTCACGTTGACTTACGGTGCGGCGAAGCAGACCTCCAAAAGCCTCTTTGATGATGCCCCGGTGAGCGCGCCAGCCCCAGCCCCGGCGGAAACCGCACCAACCGAGCCGTCGAGTGCGAGCACAGAAGGTCAAAGCACTGCAACCGCGCCGAGCGGCGAAACTGCTCAACCTGAAACCGTGGCCTCTCCTGCCCCTGGGCAGGCAGTACCAACGGCAGGATCCTCCCAAACCGCGCCGACGGCCACGGCACCTGTGCCACCTGCACCAACTCCTGCGACTACTCCGCCCGAAGCAACGGGCAAATAACCCCTTTCCGGCCACTTGCCCTGGACTGGTTCCGACTTGGTCGAGACCTGTTTTGGCGAGCCCGAGACTTGTTCTTGGGTCCCTCGTTGACCCCCCTGAACCTCGCCGTTACACTACGGCGACCATAAGAAAGGAGCCCAATGCAAGAGCGTACGTTGTCGATTGTGAAGCCCGATGCCGTGGCAAAAAATACTGTCGGCGATATCCTTCGCCGTTTCGAGAATGCGGGACTAAAAATTGCCGCCACCAAGATGATTTCCCTGAGCAAAACTGCCGCCCAGGGGTTCTATGCGGTCCATAAAGAACGTCCCTTCTTCGATAGTTTGACTACATTTATGTCGTCCGGGCCGATTGTGGTTTTGGTCCTGGAAGGCGAAGAAGCAATTCTCACGAACCGTCGGATTATGGGCGCGACCGACCCAGCCAAAGCTGAGGCTGGCACTATTCGCCGAGACTGGGGTACTGATGTGGAGAAGAACGCGGTACACGGGTCGGACGGACCGGATACCGCCCGTTGGGAAATCGCTTATTTCTTCAGTGAACTGGAGATCCAATCACGCTAATACATAATGCGTAAAACGTAAGACAGGAGTCGTGAGCTGCTCCTTATACATTACGTATTACGTTTTAATTTTCATGGACATCAAAGAGTTTACCCAGGCTGATCTCGAAGCGTGGCTCCTGGCACGGGGAGGGCGGCCCTTCCACGCCCGACAAGCACTTAAATGGCTCTATCAGCGGGGAGCAGAGACCTTCGAGGCAATGACTGATCTCTCGCTATCGTTGCGCGCGTTACTGAACCAAGAGTTCTCCATTGATCGCCTGACCTGTTTGCATCTTTCTCCCGCGGCTGATGGTACGCGCAAATTTTTGTTTGCTCTCCACGACCGCCGCCAGATCGAGAGTGTACTCATTCCCGCTGACGACCGCCTGACCTTGTGCCTTTCGTCTCAAGTTGGCTGCGCAATGGGCTGTCGCTTCTGTGCTTCGGCGCAGGTACGACCGGTTCGGGATCTCACTGCTGGCGAGATTGTCTCGCAGGTCTGGGAGGTTCAGCGTACCCTTCCGCCTGGAGAGCGCCTGACCAATCTCGTATTCATGGGCATGGGCGAGGCACTGGCCAACTACGAGCAATTGGTAAAGGCGCTGACCATCGTAACTGCGGAATGGGGGCTGAACTTTTCTCCGCGACGAGTCACCGTCTCGACCGTCGGTTTAGTGCCGCAAATGCACCGTTTGCTCACAGAGACGAACGTCAATCTGACTGTCTCTCTAACCGCAACGACCAACCAGGTCCGTGATGACCTGATGCCGATCAATAAACGGTACCCTCTGGAGCAACTGCTCGCGGCCTGTCGAGATCTCCCTCTGTCACCGCGCAAACGTCTGACATTTGCCTACACCATGCTTCAGGAGATCAATGACGGCGACGAAGATGCCAGGCGCTTGGTGAAACTGCTGCACGGGTTGCGGGTCAAGGTCAATCTCATCCCATTCAATCCTTTTCCAGGTGCCGCCTTTCTTCCTACTCCGCGGCCGCAGATCGAACATTTCCGGCAGCTCCTGCTCGACCGGGGGATTCATGCCACGGTCCGCGAGAGTCGTGGCCAGGAGGTCCAGGCTGCCTGTGGGCAACTTGCGGCTGGTTTTAAGACTAACCTTCAACCGCCGATTCAAGCTTGCTGAAGGGGCATGAAGTGACAATGGCAAGAGAAATTCGCAGAAGCACGGCGTGCCGTGCCTCGCTATTTTCAAGAGGTGCGAACGCGTGACTGTACTCGGCGTTATCGGCGGCAGTGGTCTCTATCAAATGCACGGGCTCGAACGCGGAGAATGGCTCTCAGTTGACACTCCTTTTGGCGCGCCGTCAGATGCTTATTTCATCGGCGACCTGGAAGGCGTGCGGGTCGTCTTTCTCCCACGGCATGGCCGTGGGCATCGTCTCCTTCCCTCGGAGTTGAATTTCCGCGCCAACATCTACGGCATGAAGAAGCTGGGTGTAGAGCAACTGATTGCCGTGAGCGCGGTCGGCAGCCTGAAAAAAGACATCGCTCCCGGTCATCTCGTCGTGCCTGACCAATTTATCGATCGTACCCGCGGTCGCATCAGCACCTTCTTTGGGCGGGGGATCGTGGCGCATGTATCGTTCGCCGATCCCATGTGCAGCGAACTGACTCGTCGGCTCGTGGCGGTGGGCCGAGAGCGTGGCGCCACGATTCACGAAGGCGGCACCTACATCTGCATGGAAGGGCCGCAGTTCTCGACTCGTGCCGAGTCGTTCCTCTATCGCAGTTGGGGTGCGGACATTATTGGCATGACTAATTTGCAAGAGGCAAAACTCGCCCGCGAGGCGGAGATCTGCTTTGCCACTCTTGCGCTGGCCACGGACTATGATTGCTGGAATACCGAATCAAGCGACGTGGTCATTAAAGACGTCCTGGCGATCCTGAACAAGAATGTCGCAATGGCGCAGGACATCATCCACGGCGTGATCAAACAATTGCCGGACGAGCGTGCGTGCCCCTGCGCGCACGCGCTCGCACAGGCCATCATTACGGACCGGGCACAAATTCCCGCGGCAATCAGACAGGAACTGGGAATCATCGTTGGTAAATACCTTGGGGAATAAGGGCGGGGGAGGACGGCATGAGCATCTTGGTCGTTGGGTCGGTTGCCTTCGATACGATTGAAACGCCCAATGGTCGGGCGGACGAAGTGTTGGGTGGCTCGGCCGCCTATTTCGCAGTGGCCGCCAGCTATTTTGCGCCGGTCAAACTCGTGGCGGTCGTCGGTGACGACTTTCCCGCGCACGAACGCGCGTTTCTGGCTTCCCGCGATATCGACCTGACTGGTCTGACTGTGAGCAAAGGCCGGACCTTCCGCTGGACCGGTCGGTATCATGAAGATATGAACGTCCGTGACACCTTGGACTTGCAACTGAATGTCTTTTCCGATTTCTCCCCCGTGCTCCCGGACGGCTTTCGAGATGCGCCTCTCGTATTTCTGGCGAATATCAATCCAGGCTTGCAGGCGGGGGTACTGGACCAGTTGACTCGCCCACAGTTGATCGCCTGCGATACCAGCTCACATTGGATCGAAGGCGCACGACCAGAACTGGAAGCACTGTTAAAGAAGGTCGATATGTTCGTCATCAACGACGAAGAAGCACGGCTGTTGAGTGGGGAACGTAATGTGGTGCGTGCGGCGCGTAAGATTCTGGAGATGGGGCCACGCACGCTGCTGATCAAACGAGGGGAATATGGCGTGCTGCTGTTCTCCCCGAATTCGGTCTTCGCCGTGCCGGCGTACCCGCTGGAGGAAGTATTTGACCCCACCGGTGCGGGTGACTCGTTTGCCGGCGGGTTTCTCGGCTATCTGGCTCACGTCAACGACCTGTCCGAAGCGAGTCTGCGCAAGGCGATCGTCTACGGGAGTGTCGTCGCCTCGTATGTGGTGGAAGATTTCAGCCTGCGCCGACTGCGGACCCTCACCCGCGATGACATCGAGCGACGTTATCGCCAGTTTGTGAGTCTTACGGAATTTTAGGGGCTGGGTGTCGGGAGCCGGGGATCGGTAAAAAAAGAAAAACCGCGACCCAGGTAAACTCGGTCCCCTGACTCCCAGCCTCACCTCGTCAACCCAACTTATGGACCTCTCCGTTGTTGTTCCCATCTATAACGAAGCGGAAAACCTTCGGCCGCTCTGTCAGCGCATCCATGAAGCCCTGGCTTCCACGAACTGGCTGTACGAAGTGGTGCTCGTTGACGATGGAAGCACGGACGGCAGCGCTCAGATTCTGACCCTCCTGCATGCCGAGGACCCTCGACTCAAAGTGTTACGATTTCGTCGCAACTTTGGCCAGACGGCGGCTCTGGCGGCTGGGTTTGCCTATGCACATGGACGGGTGATTGTGTCGTTGGATGGTGACTTACAAAACGACCCTTTTGATATTCCCCGACTGGTGGCCAAGCTTGATGAAGGATATGACCTGGTCAACGGGTGGCGAGTCAATCGTCAAGACCCGTTTCTCCATCGTCGTCTTCCCTCACGGATCGCCAACTGGCTCATCTCTTTGACTACACGGGTCAAATTGCACGACTACGGCTGCACCTTAAAAGCCTTGCGTAGCGAGGTCGCTAAAGAGCTCAAACTCTATGGCGAGATGCACCGCTTTATCCCGGCGCTAGCAGGCGACCTGGGGGCGAGAATCGTGGAAATGCCGGTCACGCACCATCCGCGCCAGCGCGGCCGCTCAAAGTACGGACTCACGCGGACCTTGTGGGTGCTTTTGGATCTGCTGACCGTCAAATTCCTTTCGAGCTATGCAACCCGCCCAAGTCATCTCTTTGGTCTCTGCGGCCTGGTGGCGACGATGCTGGGTGGGGCGATTTCGTTGATCTTGGGTATACAGAAGGTGTTCTTCGGTGTTAAGCTGGCGGACCGACCGTTGTTATTGCTTGGTGTTCTTTTGGTGGTGATCGGGGTTCAGTTTGTGACGTTTGGATTGATCGGCGAAATGTTAGCCCGCACGTACCATGAGAGCCAAGAAAAGCCCATTTATTGGATCAAGGAAGTGTTGGAATAGATAGCAGATGGCATATCGCTTATAGCTCGCTCACTCCGTTCGCTTGATGGCACGCAGGCATTGCTATAAGTCATCTGCCAGTTTTCGAGGAGCAGTCATGAACCTCTGTGTTGTTGGCACTGGCTATGTCGGATTAGTTGCAGGCACTTGCTTTGCCGAGAGCGGGAATGAAGTGATCTGTGTGGATATCGACGAACGAAAAATCGCCGACCTGCGTAGTGGCAAGGTGCCAATCTACGAACCCGGCCTGGAAGAACTGATCCGTCGTAACATTGCCGATGGTCGCCTGCGTTTTACCACCGACCTGGCGACGGCGGTCAAGGAGTCAATGGTCTGCTTCGTCGCCGTTGGGACCCCGTCTGACATCGACGGGTCAGCTGATGTCCGTATGGTTTTGCAAGCGACGGCTGATATCGCACGGGCCATGCCCGGGTATCGCATCATCGTGCTCAAGAGCACGGTGCCGGTAGGGACGGCGGACCGTGTGCGAGAAACGATGTCGGCGACCACCTCTCACCCCTTTGATGTGGTGTCGAACCCGGAGTTCCTCAAAGAAGGTGCGGCGGTCGAGGATTTCATGAAGCCCGACCGGGTAGTGATTGGCGGGAATAGCGAACGAGCGCTGTCGTTAATCAAGGAACTGTACTCGCCATTCGTGCGGACGGAGAACCCGATTCTGGTGATGGACAATCGCAGCGCTGAGGTTACCAAGTACGCCGCCAATGCCTTTCTGGCGACGCGCATCTCCTTCATCAACCAGGTGGCCAACCTTTGTGAAAAAGTCGGGGCCGATGTGGCGGACGTGCGCCGCGGCATCGGTTTCGACCGCCGTATTGGACATTATTTCCTCTTCCCCGGGGTGGGCTACGGCGGCTCGTGTTTTCCAAAAGATGTGCGTGCCGTTATCCGCACGGCGGAAGAGTGCGGCACGGAGTTTTCCTTGCTTCGGGAAGTCGAAGCGGTCAATGAACGCCAGAAGTTTCTCCTGGTGGAGAAAGTCCACGCGCATTTCGGTGCGGACCTGCGCGGTCGCAAATTCGCGGTGTGGGGCCTGGCTTTCAAGCCACGCACCGACGACATGCGCGAAGCGCCGGCGCTGGTAATTGTCGAAGCGTTGTTGAAAGCCGGAGCCGAGATTGCCGTGCACGACCCGGAAGCATTGGGGCGGGCGCGGGAACTGTTTGGTGAGCGAGTGTCGTATCATCGCGCCAACTACGATGCCTTGGCCGATGCTGATGCCCTGCTGATCGTGACCGAATGGAACGAATTTCGCCGCCCGGATTTTAGTCGCATGAAAAGTCTGATGAAGACCCCCATCATTTTTGATGGACGCAATCTCTACGAGCCGTCCGTCATGCAGCAGGAAGGGTTTTCCTACTACCCGATCGGCCGCGCGCCCGTCGTGCGGTAAATCCGCCGGGACTCGGATCGGCGGAAAAGGGAGAGTAACAATGGCGCGGATCTTGATCACCGGTGGTGCGGGGTTTATCGGCTCCCATCTCTGCGAGCGGTTCCTGGCCGAGGGGGATGAAGTCATCTGTATGGATAATTTCATCACCGGCAACGCCGATAACATCGCTCAACTGTTTCCCACTCCACGCTTTTCCTACATTCCCCAGGATGTCACCAATTACATCTATGTGAAGGGACGATTGGACGCGATTCTCCACTTCGCCTCGCCGGCCAGTCCGATCGACTACCTCGAATTACCGATCCAGACCCTCAAGGTCGGCTCGCTCGGTACCCACAAGGCGCTTGGCCTGGCGAAGGAGAAGGGTGCTCGCTTTCTTTTGGCCTCGACCTCGGAGGTATATGGTGATCCGCTCGTCCATCCGCAAAAAGAGACGTACTGGGGAAACGTCAATCCGATCGGCCCACGCGGGGTGTACGACGAAGCCAAACGCTTCGCCGAGGCGATGACGATGGCGTATCATCGCACTCATAAAGTCGAGACGCGCATCGTACGCATTTTCAATACATACGGTCCCCGCATGCGCCTGAATGATGGACGAGTCGTGCCGAATTTCATTGCCCAAGCTTTGCGAGGGGAAGATCTGACCGTTTACGGGGATGGTAACCAAACGAGAAGCTTCTGTTATGTGAGTGACCTTGTGGAAGGACTCACTCGCCTCCTCCGTTCGGATTACAGCGAACCGGTGAACCTTGGCAATCCTCGAGAACTGACAGTCTTGGAATTCGCGCACTGCATTATTGCGTTGACCGGCAGCCGGAGTCGCGTAACGTTCCGCCCCTTACCGGTCGATGATCCCAAGGTGCGGCAGCCGGATATTAGCCTGGCCCAACGCCTTTTAGGCTGGGAGCCACAGGTTTCCCTGGAAGATGGTTTGCGAGAGACGATCGCATACTTTCGTGAGAAACTGGGAGCCTCGTAAAAAGGCGAAAGTCAAAAGAGAGGCACGGGAGCTGTCATGTCCAGTAAGACAACATCTCCCGCGCTTTCCCCGATCAGGAAGGAAAAGATGCGCATATTGGTTTCTGGTGGTGCGGGATTCATAGGGTCACACGTGGTTGACGTTTACGTGGCTGCCGGCCACGAGGTCTTCGTGGTTGATGACCTCTCCACTGGAAAACGAGAGAATCTCAACCCTCAGGCTTATTTCCTCCAGGCCGACATTCAAGATCCGGTCGTGCGGGAACTGATCGTCAAAGAAAAAATTGAGGTCGTGAACCATCATGCGGCGCAGATGGATGTGCGCCGTTCCGTGGCCGATCCGCTCTTCGACGCCCGCGTCAATATCCTCGGCATGCTCAATGTGTTGGAAGGGGCGCGAGAGGTGAAGGTGAAAAAGGTTATCTTTGCTTCTTCGGGGGGCACGGTGTACGGCGAACAAGAACATTTTCCCGCCGACGAGACCCATCCGACGCATCCCATTTGTCCCTATGGAGTAAGCAAACGGACCGGTGAGCATTATCTTCATTTCTATCAGGTCGAGTATGGTATCCCCTACATTGCCTTGCGCTACGCAAACATCTATGGTCCTCGACAGGACCCGCATGGCGAGGCAGGAGTCGTCGCTATTTTTGCATTGCGCTTTCTGTCCGGCCAACAGCCCCTGATCAACGGCGATGGTAAGCAGACCCGGGATTACGTGTTCGTTGGAGATGTCGCTCGTGCCAACCTTGCGGCTCTGCAGGTGGAATATACCGGCCCAGTGAACATTGGCACCGGCGGCGAGACCGACGTGAACCAGCTGTTCCGTACGCTCCGCGAGCTGACCGGCTCGTCAGTGCCCGAGGTTCATGGTTCAGCCAAATCTGGAGAACAACGACGCAGTGTCCTGGCATGGGACCGTGCGGCACGGATCCTGAACTGGCGGCCCGAGGTGGCTTTAGAGGACGGCTTACGACAAACGGTTGCTTACTTTCGCACACGGAATGATCGACACCACTTATATTCGTAATTTCAGTATCATTGCTCACATCGACCACGGCAAATCGACTTTAGCCGACAAGCTGTTGTCATACACCGGGTCTATTAGTGAACGCGAGAGCGGGGCCCAGTTCCTGGATACGATGGATCTCGAGCAGGAACGGGGCATCACCATCAAAGCGCGCACTGTGCGCGTGCGTTATGAAGCCAAGGATGGACAGGTGTACGCTCTCAATTTGATCGACACGCCCGGGCATGTCGATTTTTCCTATGAAGTGTCGCGGAGCCTCTCTGCCTGTGAGGGAGCGATTCTGGTCGTCGATGCGACCCAAGGGGTCGAGGCGCAAACCCTGGCCAATACCTATCTGGCCCTCGATAATCAGTTGGAACTCCTGCCGGTGATCAACAAAATCGACCTGCCCAGCGCCGATCCCGAACGGGTACGAACGGAGATTGAAGAAGTCATCGGTCTTGATGGGAGCGAGGCAATCCTGGCAAGCGCTAAAGAAGGCCGCGGGATCCCGGAAGTATTAGAGGGAATTCTTCGCATTATTCCCCCGCCGCGCGGCGAGGCTCAGGCTCCTCTCAAAGCCCTGCTCTTCGATAGCTGGTTTGATCCCTACCAGGGCGCGGTGATCCTGGTGCGTGTGTTTGACGGAGTGCTCAGGGTGGGAGAACGCGTCCAGCTCATGTCAAGTGGCAAAATCTACGAAGTATCGCGCCTTGGGGTGTTTGCCCCACGGCCACTCATGGTCGAGGCGCTTGGGCCGGGTGAGGTGGGTTTTGTCATGGCCGGCATCAAGGATGTCACCGAAGCCAGGATCGGCGACACCGTGACCGACGCCGAACGCCCAACGTCTGCCCCCTTCCCAGGCTTTAAGGCCGTGAAATCCATGGTGTTCAGTGGGCTGTACCCGATAGAGGCCAACCAGTATGACGCGCTGCGCGACGCAGTGGAAAAACTGCGCCTGAACGATGCCTCGTTCACCTATGAAAAAGAGAGTTCGCTGGCGTTAGGATTTGGCTTTCGCTGTGGATTCCTCGGACTCTTGCACATGGAAATCGTGCAGGAACGTTTGGAACGAGAGTTCGGTCTCGATCTCATCACCACGACCCCGACGGTTGAATACCGCGTGGTGACGACCGCAGGCGAGACGCTGCTCGTCGATAATCCGGCGCTCTTGCCGCCAGAGCAGGAAATCGACCATATCGATGAGCCGTTTATTCTGGCCACGATTCATGTCCCGCTGGAATTTCTCGGAAACGTTTTGCAGCTTTGTCAGGAACGACGCGGAGTGCAGCGCGAGATCAAATATCCGGGCGTGAAGCGGGCTCTCCTGCTTTACGAGTTACCGTTGAACGAGGTGGTCATCGATTTCTATGACCGCCTCAAGTCGGTGAGCCGCGGGTATGCCTCGTTCGACTACGAGATGTTGGAACTCCGCCCTGCCCAACTAGTGAAACTGGACATCCGCATCAACGGGGATCTGGTCGATGCCCTCTCGTTGATCGTTCATCAAGATCAGGCTTATACCCGCGGACGGGAGTTGGTGCAAAAAATGCGGGAACTGATTCCCCGGCAAATGTTCGAGGTGGCCGTTCAGGCGGCGATCGGTGGCAAGATCATCGCCCGGGAGACAGTCAAACCCCTGCGCAAGAACGTCACCGCTAAATGTTATGGCGGGGATATTACCCGCAAGCGAAAACTGCTAGAAAAACAAAAAGAGGGGAAGCGGCGCATGAAGCAGGTCGGACGTGTCGAGATTCCGCAAGAGGCGTTTCTGGCGTTGTTGCGGGTCAGGGATGCGTAATCCATGCGGCATGGCCAGTGCGAAGCAGGTATGTTCAGAGACAAGACGCGAACGGAAGAAGCCTCAGGAGTAGTGCAGCCCTCCTTGCAGGCTAAGAGCCAGGTCGCAGCACAAGTAAAAAGCAAGCCCAAGTCTGTTACTCGCGAGTATGCCGAAGCGTTGATCGTCGCGCTGGTGTTGGCGCTCTTCATTCGGAGCTTCGTCGTGCAAGCGTTCAAGATCCCTTCGGGCTCGATGCTCCCAACATTGCAAATCGGAGACCATATTCTGGTCAACAAATTTCTCTATGGATTGCGTCTCCCTTGGCCCTTCGAGTCGGTGCTGGTCCACTGGGGGCAACCACACCAGGGAGACGTCATTGTTTTTGTGTACCCGAAGGACCGCACGAAAGATTTCATCAAGCGGGTGATTGCGGTCGCTGGAGATACGGTCGAGGTCCGTCATAAACAGGTCTACGTGAATGGGGAAAAATTCGAGATGTCCCAGGCGGCGTATGCCGATGAAGACCGGGAAATCCCCGGATCGCGCGATAATTACGGTCCGATCACCGTGCCGCCGCACAAGCTATTCGTTATGGGAGACAATCGTGACCGCAGCCATGATAGCCGTTTTTGGGGGTTCGTTGACTTCGCTGACGTCAAAGGCAAGGCTTTTTTGATCTACTGGTCGTGGGATGGGCAAGATCGCTGGGTACGCTGGGAGCGCCTTGGCGAATTGATTCACTAAATGAGATGCCGCACCTGACGCTCCTCAAGCCGATCAACATAATTGACTATGGCCCGCTTTGAAGAACTGCTTCTCGGCACCGGTAAGGTCTCGACTGACGACATCCGCAAGGTCCAGCGCGTGCAGCAAGAGCGGGGAGAGCCGTTGGAGCGGTTGTTGGTCGAGTTAGGTTTCCTCTCGGAAGATGACCTGCTGACGCTCCTGGCCGAGTATTACCACGCGCCGATCGTTCACACGCGCGATTTCCCGCAAGAACCTCCGACTCTCGCCAGCATCAATCCCGGCTTTTTCCGGCAGGCCCGCGTATGCCCTTTGGCATTGCACGAGGGGCAGTTGGTGGTGGCGATGGCGGATCCCGGCGACTTCGGGGTGATCGAAGCGGTGGAAAAGGCAACCGGGCTGCCGCTGGTGCTCCGCCTGGCTCGCGAACGGGATATTCTTGATGCCCTTACGACGTATTATGCCGATGGTACGGCCGAGGACCGTCCGGTTGGCGGCGAGGAAGTAGGAGAAGTCGAATACCTGGAAGACGACCAGGAAGATGTCGAACATCTACGCGATCTGGCGAGAGAGGCGCCCGTCATCCGCCTGGTCAATGCGCTGATTGCCCGGGCGCTGGAGCAGCGTGCCTCGGATATTCACATCGAGCCTTTCGAGAAAGAGTTGCGCATCCGCTATCGCATCGATGGCATCCTCCATGATGTGGACGCGCCGCCCCGCAAACTTCAAGCGGCGTTGATTTCGCGCGTCAAGCTGATGGCCAAGCTCAACATTGCCGAGCGTCGCCTCCCACAAGACGGACGGATCAAGCTCCGCATGTTGGGACGTGAAATCGATTTGCGTGTCTCCTCCCT
>Ga0187894_10004307_pt1 | contig 15347 bp, 7 predicted proteins | sample GBC1701081metaG_FD_136650 | JGI IMG/M metagenome (GOLD analysis project Ga0187894, IMG submission 136650) | White microbial mat communities from a lava cave in the Kipuka Kanohina Cave System on the Island of Hawaii, USA - GBC170108-1 metaG ... | reverse complement strand
CGCATCGAGCCGGCGGAGGCTTTCGACATTGACCGTCTTGAGCCGGCGGAGGTAGACCCTACTGAACCAGTGCATCAGGTTCTGAATCTCGCGGAATTCGGACGGCGCGCAGTGAGCCTGCACATCTACTCCAGGCCTATTGACCGGTGTCTGGTGTACTCTCCGACAAAGAACCAATACCGCGAGGTCATGCTGCGCTACACTACCAAGTACGGTAAATTATGTGAAGCCTCTTCTACGAAAGATGTTCACGCGCCTGGCGCGCCGCCAGGGATGAAAAACATCGAGTCATGACCAACAGGCAAGTAGATGTACGCAAAGTGATCGCTTCCCTGCCGATCATCTAATTTGCGGCGTTACTCTCAACGACGGTTTCATTGCCCGCAGGCGCCAGCCATTCGGTGTCGTCGCTGAAGATCTCCGAGATGCGCCGCGCATCGCCACTTGGGAACGCTTTCCACGCGCCATTGACTAAATGATGACTCCGACCGGCTCGCCAAGGCAGGCCAGATCGCCGCCTGCCCGCCAGGCCCGTCTAACTGGGAGATCGAATCGCAAGTGAAAATTTCGCCAGATGAAAAAACTTCCTGATGTCAGGTCTGATTCGCGCGTCATGTGATCAGAGATTATGCTTAGACTTTGGAAAAAAGCGGTGGCGCCCAGCCACGAGGAACTATTCGTCAGGCATTATGAACAGTTCTATGCCTGGGCATTGCGGCTGACCGATCATGATCGGCAACAAGCCGAAGATCTGGTGCATGATGTCTTTATCCAGTTCACGCTCTCGCAGCCCGACCTCGATCAAATCGAAAACCTCGAGGGCTATTTATTCGCCATGCTGCGGAACCTGCTGCGCTCGCAGATGCGCCGCGAGATCCGAAGGCCGGGTGGCGCGCTCAACCTCGTGGATTACGATTCGGCGGAAACGGGCTTGCGCTTCATTGACCCGCGTTATCGGATCCAGGCGCGGGAAGATCTGCGGCGGATCTGCCAATACGCCTGCGCGCGGAAAGAGACTTCCAGGGCGGGCAGCGCGCTGATCCTGCGCTTTTTCCTCGGTTATTATCCGGGCGAAATCGCGCGCGTCTTTCGCAACTCGCCGCACGCCGTCGCTGAACTGATCAATGTCGCGCGCCGTGAAGCCAGGCTGTCTCTGGATCATCCCGGACGTCTCGGCTTTGTGAGCGCACAACCTGCCGCCAGAGCGACCCGGCCCGGCCTCGCTGTTTCGCCGGATGACTTTCTCGGTGAATTGTCAGTCACGGTCTTCCGCGCCTGTCAGGGTGTCTGCCTGCCTGAATGGGAACTGTTGGACTGCTATCGTAGATCAGGCTCAAAGGCCCCGGCACATGCGGACACGAAGACTCTGGCGCACCTGGTGAGTTGTCCGCGCTGTCTCGATCTGGTCAATCGGGAACTGGAGCTGCCGCCGCTCGCGGATCGTTACCCGACCGACACCATCGGCCCGGATCGCCCTGACAGCGGCGGCAAAGACGATTCCGGCGGCGGTCCGACCGATGGCGGAGCAGGCGCGGGTTCAGCGCAGGACGCCGTCAGGAAGTTCCGTCGCCGGTTGCGGGAGGTGGTCGAGCACGAGCCGAAGGAATTGCGCGTCGCGGTCAACGGGCAGATGCTCGGCACGCTGACCGTCAACGCGGAGATAAACCGGCTGAACCTGCACCTTGAAGAGACCGAAAAAATCAGTTTCATCGAGGTCTTCAGCGAACAGGGATTCCGATTATTCTTTCTCAACGTCGCGCCGCCGCCCGAAGGTTCGTTCGAGCAGCAGGCGCGGGCCGTCTTCAGCCATCAGCGCACGCTTCAGGTCGCGCTGGATTTCAATGGGCCGGGGGCCGATCTTGAGGTGGTCTATCAGGCTCAGCCTGAAGCTGCAACCATCCCGACCGCGCTGGCCGCCGTCGAAAAGTCACCTGACGGCAATGAAGATGACGCCGAGCAGACGCCGCATCGCGTGCTCGACTTGTTGCGCTCGCGTCTGTTCAATCCGGGTTTCTGGTTGCGTCCGGGAGTCCTGACCGCCGTCACGTCGGTCGTTCTAATCGCGGCGCTGCTGCTCATCCGTCTGCCGGAAAGCAAGGTTTCAGCCGCCGAGGTGCTGCGTCGAGCGGCGGTTGCAGAAGCCGGTCTGGCCCACCGCGCCGACCTCGCGCTGCGTCATACATTCAGTCTCGAAGAAAACGATCCGGCCAGCGGGCGGATCATTGCGCGCCGTCGCGTCGAGGTCTGGCAGAGCGCCAGGCAAGGCGTCAAGGTTCGCCGTCTTTATGATGAGAAGAACCAACTGATCGCGGGCGAATGGCGAGGGGCCGATGGCGCGCGGACGATCTACCGCAGGGGCGCGAAACCGAATAGCCAGGCAGGTTCAGAGGCCGGCCCGTTGAACCCGCTGGCGAGCATCGAGGACGCCTGGCAGTTGGAGATGGCAAGCAGTGATTTCGCCGCGCTCCTGGAAGATGTCAACCGGGCTGTCGTCGAGGAGGCGCCCGCAACGTACACCATCACCTGGCAGAAGGACGCCGAATCCGACGGCCAGGCAAGCCGATTGATCAGGGCAACGCTCGTCCTGACCAGGCCCGACCTGCGCCCGGTCGAGCAGCGGCTGGTGGTCGAGCGCGAGGGGACGCGGCGCGAGTATCGCTTCATCGAGATAGGCTCTGACCGTTACCCACACGAACTGGTCCCGCCCGCCGCCTTCCAACTGGATCCGGAACTGCTGGGCGCGACCGGAGTCGAACTGCCGCCCGCGACGGAGCCAGTCGCGGCGCCGCCGGAAATTCGCCTGCTGCCGGCCAGCACGCCTGAACCGCCGCACGCGCCGGTCAACGCCTCGCTCGAAGTGAACGTGATCTACCTGCTCGCTCAGGAAAACATCACGCTGGGTGAGCAAGCCGCGCTGCGGCGGGGGCCTGACAGCACATTGACGCTCAGACTGACGGTCGAGAACGAGCGACGCCGGGAGTCAATCCTGCAAACGCTGGCGCCGGCCATGAGCGATCCGGCGCTGACAGTTGAAATCACGGTGGCGCCAGGTGAAGGGGCGGCGCCGGTCAGCCCGTCTTCGCCGGAGAGGGTCGAGGAAGCAGCGGCCCGGCTGATCGCACACACCGCCCGCGCCCGTGCGCATGCCCTCGCGCTCCGGCACACCGGCGGACGATTTTCGCCAGATCAGGCCAACGAAATGGACGCAGAGACGCGCGGGAAATGGTTGACGATGTTGAGCCGGCACGCCGCCGCCTGCGAGTCCGAAATAGTGAGTCTGCGGCGTGAGGTGGAAGCGGCCCCGGGTTTTTCCGCGCCTGCCGGCCTCGATCAGGAGCAAGCGACGGCAATAGACGTGGCTTCGCTGCCGGCAAACATCGAGCGGCTGGTGAAACTGGCGGCAGCGCACGAGACGGCGGTCCGGGCGGCTTTCGCGGCCCCGCGCCCGAAAAAGCAGTCCGCCGTCAGGGAGCGGCAGCTTTACCGCTCGCTGCGCGAGGCCGAGGCTTTGGCGGCAAGCATCCGCGGCCTGGCTGAGCGGCTGCAATAGCGCGGCTTTCATCCTCCATTTGAGATTTGAGATTGGCCATTGCCCCTGAGATTGATCAATGTTCATCGGGCGCTGGCTGAATCAGCTCGCGGGCAATGACAAATGTCAAATCTCAAATGACAAATGTTCTTCCTTCCAAATTCGCGATCTACTGATTATCGGTAATGTCCACTGAACCAGAGGAGATGTCACCATGAAACGACACCTGAGCTTAATCGCACTGCTCGCGCTGGTGTTCGCCTGCGCGCTCCCGGCGGCCTCGCAGGTCATCACCGGAACCATTCTCGGCACGGTCACCGACGCTTCCGGCGCGGTCATCCCGAACGTCCAGGTGGCGATCAGGAACGTCGGCACGAACATTGAAACCAGAGTGGCGACGAACTCTTCGGGCGAATACGTCGTGCCGCTGCTGCCGCCCGGCAACTACGATGTGAGCTTTGAAGGCCAAAGCTTCAAAACTCACAAACAGGTGAATGTCGCACTGACGATTGACGCCAAGGTGCGTGTGGACGCCCAACTGACCATCGGCAACGTCAGCGAGACCGTGGAGGTAGCGGCCAACGCCATTGCGCTTCAGACCGACGCCTCCGACCTCAATACGCCGATCAGCCGGCAGGTCATTCAAAACCTGCCGAACGTCGGGCGCAGCCCGCTGCGCTTCGCGCCGCTGGTGGCGGGCGTGGTCCCGCGCCCGGGCTTCAACAACATCAACAACGTTCCGGTGGGCGAAGATTCGCGGCGCCAGTTCTCGGACTTCACGATCAACGGCGGCCGCCCCGGCGGGACGGAGATCCTGCTCGACGGCGCGCCGAACACGAGCGGCGCCTTCAACGAGATCGCCGTGCTGCCGAACGCCGATGCGGTCGGCGAGTTCAAGCTCATCACCAACGCCTACTCCGCCGAATTCGGGCGCGCCGGGACCGGCGTCGTGCAGTTGTCCACCAGGTCGGGGACCAACGCTTTTCACGGCTCGGCCTACGAATACTTCCGCAACTCGGCGCTCAATGCGAACAGCTTCGGCAACAACGCCTTCGGCATCAGAAAGGGCGTCTTCAACCTGCATCAGTTCGGCGGCTCGTTCTCCGGGCCGGTGCGGCTGCCTGGTTACGACGGCCACAACCGGACGTTCTTCTTTGCTTCCTACGAGGGCATTCGCTTCGCGCGCGACGCGAGCGAATTTCTGACCGTGCCGACCGCGCTCGAACGCGCCGGGGATTTCAGCCAGACCAGAATTCTGCGCGGCGGCCGGCTGATCCCGGTTGACATCTTCAACCCCTCGCCCGCGACCTCGACGCTGACGGCGGCGGGCAACGGGGTCAATCGGCAGCAATTTCAGGACGGCGGCGCGCTCAACAAAATCCCGGCGTCGTTCATCAACCCGACCGCGAGAGCGCTGATCGCGGCCTTCCCGTTGCCCAACCGCCCGTCCCCGAACGGCGATGGGCTGGACAATTTCTTCTTCTCCGGGGTCAATCGCGCGCGCGCCGACCAGTTGATCGTGCGCCTCGATCACAACTTCAACCCGGCGCATCGTGTGAGCTTCCGCTACACCCATGACTGGTCGCGCGATACTCCGCCCAACCCATATGAGAAGACGATCCCGGAGGCCTGGCGGGGCATGCCGACCACGCAGGACAACCCCTCCGGCGCGCTGATCTACACCTGGACGCAGTCGGCCACCAGCCTCTACGAATTCCGCGCCAACGTGGCGCGCATCAATCTGGTCAAGCAGCCGGTGGGCGGGTTCAACCTGGATTTGCGCGGGATCGGCTTCTCGCCGGAAATGGTGGCGACGGCGCGGCTCGGGGCCTACCCGCGCATCTTCCCCGGCCCCGCCGGCAACTCTGTGTCCCTTGGCCATTTTGGCTTCGACGTGCGCAACAATCATTCGACCAACCCTTCGGTCAACGGCAGCTACACGAAGATTCTCAACCGGCTGACGATGAAGTTCGGCGGCGAGTTTCGCGCCTATCTGAACAATTGGCACCAGCCCAACGTCCCGGCCTTCGCCTTTGCGCCGCGCACTCAATTCACGCAAGCCTGCTCCGGCAATGGTTGCTCGCCGGTTCCAGCCGACCAGGTTCAGGGCAACAGCTTCGCGGCCTTCCTGATCGGGGCGTTGGACGGCGACGCCGATGCGGCCAACGGGCAATATGGGACGGGCGATTTCCCCATCGCGCTGGTGGCCAAGTACGCGGGTCTCTACACCCAGAACGACTGGAAGGTGAACAAGCGCCTGACGCTCAACCTGGGGCTGCGCTGGGACTTTTCCACTTCGCTGCGCGAGCGCTATGACCGCCTGTCGCAGTTTGAGTTCAACACGCCGAACATCACCGGCACGCGAGGCCGTTACACTTTCCCGAACTTCCGGGGGAACGGGCCGGGACGCAAGGACGATTCCTTCCGCGACTTCGGACCGCGCATCGGATTCGCCTATCGCCCCTTCGACAAGACCGTGGTGCGCGGCGCCTACGGCATCAGCTACGACCCGATTACCGGAACCGGTTCGGGCATCCTCGGCTTCGGCGCGGACGGCTTCCGCGCGCTGGCCTTCTCGCGCATCCGGCCCGCCACGGGACAGTTCGCGCTGCTGGACGTGCTCGACCGGCCGTTCAACAATTCTTACGCGGGCGGCGGTTTTCCCCTCGGCCAGAATCCCGATGATCCGGGCTACCTGGGCTACAACACGATCGCCGTCGAGCGCAAAGAAGGCGGCAACCCGCAGGTACAGCAGTGGAATCTGACCATCGAGCGCGAGTTGCCCTGGGAAATCAACCTGCAGGCCTCTTACGTGGGCACAAAGGGGACACACCTGCTGGTCAACTTCACCGAGATCAACGGGACGAACGCGATTGACCCGAACCTGCTCGACCAGTGGCGTGCGGCTTTCATCGCAACAGGCGCGAACCCGGCCAACGTGCGCGTGGCCAATCCGTTTTACGTCGCGCCTCCGGGCACGCCGAAGATCGGCTCGGGTAACCCGAACGTCGCCGGGCAAACCATCACGCAGTTGCAACTGAATCGCCCGTACCCGGCCTTCCCGTCGGTGCGCCTGGGCTACCAGCGTTATGGCAGCTCGAGCTATCAGGGCTTCCAGTTGAGCCTGCGCCGCGCCTTCAAAAGCAGCTTCGAGATCGGCGGCAACTACACCTGGTCGAAGAGCATTGACACGACCACCGACAACTCGGTGGGAGCGGGCAACGACAACGCTCCGAGCAACGGCAATTTCACGATCCGGAACCTCAAGCTGGATCGCGCCCCGTCGCGCTTCGACGTCCCGCACCGCGCCGTTATCTACACGGTCATCGAATCGCCTTTCGGCGCGGGCAAACCATGGCTGACGGCGACGCCCGTGCTCAGCCAGGCGCTGGGCGGCTGGCGGTTTTCGTCTTACACGCAATTTCAATCCGGGTTGCCGCTCGGCATCAGCGGCGGCGGCTTCGGGCGGCCCGACCTGGTGGGCGACCCCGTGCTGCCGGAGGAGTTCCGCTGCTTCGGGCCGAAGGTCTGCCCGCTGCCGGGCGGGAGCACGATTTCAGTGCCGGCGGGGCGATTGCTCTACTTCAACCCGAAAGCCTTCCGCAACCGCGTGATTCAATACGGCGCGGGCGCGGGCGCGCTCGCCGGCCGCTTCGCCGATGATATTTACTGGTACGGAACCAGCCCGCGCACCCTGAGCAATCTGCGCGGCCTGGGGACGAACAACACGGACCTTTCCCTCACGCGCAGCTTCAAGCTGCTTGAGCGCACGAACCTGGAATTCCGCGCCGACTTCGTGAATGTCTTCAACCGGAAGAGCTTCGCCGACTTCGGCATCGACAAGAATTTCGGCGCGACGTTCCTACCTTCCGATCCGAACGACCCGGCGCAGCGGGCGCGGGCAGGCGAGTCGCTGAGCGCGACCTTCGGTACGCTCGACATCAGGAGCGGAGGCATCACGCCGCGCTACCTGCAACTGGCGCTGCGGATCGTCTTTTAAGAGCCGGAACGAGAACAGGAGCACTTCAGATGGCTGAACAAAACCAGATACTCAACGAACGCCGAAGGTTTCTTCAAGGCATAGGCGGCGCGAGCCTGCTGACTGCGGCTTCCTACAGCCGCATCCTCGGCGCGAACGACCGCATCCGGATGGCGGTTATCGGCGCGGGATCGCGCGGGCGCAGCGTGATGGGCATTTTCAACAAAGTGGGCGCGGAGCAAGTCGATTTCATTCAGGTCTGCGACGTGTACGAGCCTTACCAGCAGATGGCGCTGAAGCTGGCGCGCGAAAGCGCGAAGGCGACGGTCGAATACCGCGAAGTCCTCAACAACAAGGACGTGGACGCGATCCTCAACGCGACGCCCGACCACTGGCACTCGCAGGTCGTGATTGATGCTGTGCAGGCGGGCAAGGATGTGTATACCGAGAAGCCTTTTGCCCTCTCCATCGAGCAGGGCGCGAAGATCGTCAAGGCCGTTCGCAGCACAAAACAGATCGTGCAGGTCGGCATGCAGCGCCGCAGCTCCGAGGTAGTGCGCGGCGCGAAAAAGCTGGTCGAAGACGGCGCGCTCGGCGAAGTGCGACTGGCCCGCGCGCAATGGTACCGGAATCTCAAGCCGTTTCCAAAAACGATGAAGCTCGAAGGGCCTCTCGACTGGGAACGGTTTCAGGGACCGGCGAAAAAGCGCCGCCCGCTCGACGAGGTGCGCTTCTTCCACTGGCGCAGCTTTTTCGATTATAACGGCGGGCACATGACCGATCAGGGCACGCACCTGATGGATGTCATCCAGTGGTTCTGCAATAACGGCAAACCGCCGAAGGTCGCGCTCTGCCAGGGCCAGACGCTGGTGCAGACGAACGGTGAAGTGCCCGACACCTTCAGCGCGACGTTTGAATACCCGACCTTCCTGGCGACCTGGACGTTGTGTTACGGCAATTCGTATGAGGACGGGTGGAAGATCACTTTGCAGGGCAGCAAGGCGACGATGGTGCTGGATGTTGACGGCTACCGGGTGTATCCCGAAGTCTGGAAGCGTCCCAACATTCCAGTTGCGCCGATTCACGACCTCAAGGGCGGCCTCCCGACCGAGCCGCACGTGCAGAACTTTATCGAATGCGTCAGGTCGCGGCAGGAGCCGAACGCGCCAGTTGAAGCGGGCCATAACGCCGTGACCGGGCCGCACCTGGCAAACCTCGCCCTGCTCCAAAAGAAGCGCGCCGTGCTGAACGACGATGGGATGCCGGCGCGAGCTTAGAGCAGCTTGCTGATGTTCAGGATCTCTGGAAAACAATCGCCGAAGCGTTCGACCTTATCGACACAACGCTTCGATCGGCAGCTGATTTCAAAAACCGTAGTTCCCCCAAACTTCGCAATACTTTTCTCAACTTGAATTCGTGGGCATTAGCGCGCGCGGCGGCGAAACTGCCGCAGGCGCGCAGGATCGTTCGGCACAACGATCCTGCGCTGAGGTGCGGTTTTCGCCGGTTCACGGGTGGCGTGAACCATCGGCGGGGGTGGACGACTCCCCTACAGAGGGGCGCTTGCCACATCCGCATTCCTGCAACTGTGGCCGAGAGGCTACCAATCCATAGGAGACAATTCGGATGAAAGAGAAAAACCATGATCTTGAAGTCAAGGCGACGGAAACTCCGACGGCCAACGGCCCCCTGAGCCGCCGCGGGGCGCTCAGGTGGGGCGGCCTGCTGGCTGGCGGCGGGCTGCTTGCTCTGCTGGGCATCAACCCGCCGTCCGTCCACGCGGCTTGTGACGACAGTTGCTCTCCCGGTTGTGGCGTCGTGTGCCACCGCAGAACGCATTCCTCGTACCGGCTGTCGCTTAGAGTCACGGGGAGCTGGCCCGGTCGTTACAACAACGAATGTATTCGGTACATCTCGGCCGGTTACTGCTCACATACTCAACTACGGGATTGTGACGGTTATTACGTCCCCCTGAACTGCACCTATCGGATTGGAGACCGTTTTGGCCCCATTAGCGGTAGAGGAAGAGCAGGTGGAGATGGATGGGTCAAGATCAGTGACTTTACGACCCATTATATCTGGGACATAGCTTGTAGTTAACCGATCCACGATCACCAAAAGGTTCATATCTGGGACATCCACTGTAACTGGCAGTTCCACACTTGACTGTGGTCGCCAGTGAACAGCCCGTAGCTGTTGACTCTACGCCGGTAACGCGAATCAAGAGATGAAACGGCACTTGACCAGATAAGCTTTCTTCGTTTCGTGCGTTCTTTGCAGCTGAAATCGTCAGCAAACTGCAATTGACGCAAAGAAGTTTTCAGCTCTTGATTCGCATTGTTAAGTAGAAGATAAAAAGTTCCTTGACAAAAATTTGCTGGAGGGCCATTGAAAACAAGCTCTCCGCGAGTGTGATTTGTCAAGAAATTATTTGTCACCTACTTAGTAAAGATTGCGCACAGGCAAATGGCTTCGGTTGCGTTCGTTTGAGAGCATTCATAGAAGGGACGTAACCGTTCAACTCAACCATTCAAACCAAACTGAAAGGGAGAAAAATCATGTTGAGACAAATCAGGTTAAGAAAAGTCGTTCGGTTGAGCATTTTGATGGCGTTTTTGATGGTCGGTTGGACGTTATGTGCGCCGGATGCGTTGGCGCAGCGACCGAATTGCTCTCAGTTCCTCGATCCACCTCGAAAAGAAGGCGGGAATATCGTCGTAGGCGCATCGTTTTTCTGTGACAGAATACAACAGAAAATAGAAATGCACATCGCTATTAGACGTGAATCTCCCCGGACAACTTTCACGTGTGTGACTGGTGGCAGGAATACCTCAGGAATCAGCGGGGTAAGGTGCATTATTCGCGATATCCCCAACGGGCAGTTGTATTGCCCTAGTATGAATACCTTCGTCACGGGCTATGATGGGATCACTGACATTTTCAATGTTCCTCTAAACAACGGACGCTGCAGGATTCTTTGATAATCGCACTCGCCCTTCCGGGATGGGTCCAGATTCAGAGGCTTTCAAACCTTTCAGTGGTCGCGGCGGCGTCGGTTCGCAAGCTTTTGTCTCGCAGGAAATCAGGAGGAAAAATGTTGTCTTCTCTCTTCTTTCTCTTCGCGTGGGCGGTGGGGATTTTTACCGGCACGACGGCGGCTGTCGGATCGGACGCTCGCGTTCGATTCGACCAGGACCCTCCGGCCATTGGGCCAATCATTCAGGGTTCCGTCATTGACGCCGTCACCCGGGCCCCCATCGCCGGCGTGGAGGTCGTCGCACAGCCGGGCGGCGCTGATGCCGGAGCGAAGCGCACGGTGCAAACTGACCAGTGGGGACGCTTCCGCTTCGACGGGCTGCCTCCCCGAAGCTTTTCGATCACGGCCGCCGGAAAAGGCTACCTTCCTTCACTGCCGCGCGCGGTGACGCTCCGGGCTGGAGAAACAGAGACGCTCGCGCTCGCGCTCGAACCGATGGCCCGGCTCTCCGGTCGTGTGCTGGATGAGTCGCGGCGCCCGCTCGGCGAGATCATCCTGAAGGTTCTGCGGAAGGGGGAACGCGGAACCGAAGGGATGCCGTCAGGTCCTGGCGTTTCCCTGCACAACGCCAGGACCGACGCCAAAGGTACCTTCGATCTCTTCGTGCCCGCGGGCGCGCTGACGCTGCTGGCGCAGTCCGGCGGCTACGTCGTCGCGCGCGAATCCGGCCTCAGGCTCAAGCCGGGCGAAATCCGATCGGGGCTGTTGCTGCGGCTGCGCCGAGGGTTGGAAGCTACCGGGTCGGTGGTTGCGGAAGATGGGAAGGCGATCAAAGGCGTCACCGTGGCCGCGCACCTCGAACGCGGGGAAGGCGCGCCGGGCGGGTTTGCCGAAGAGGACACGCTCGCGGCCTCGGCGACCACGGGCGATGATGGATCGTTCCGGCTCAGGGGACTCGAAGCCGCAACCTATCGCCTGGTGGCGAGCCATCCCGCTCACGTGCGCCAGGTCGTCTCCGGTGTCGAGATCAAAGCGCCCGGCCCGAATCAGATCGCCCGGGTTGAGAAGATCGAGCGGATCGTTCTCGCTCCCGCCGTCGCCATCAGCGGACGCGTCAGCAACCAGTCGGGCGATCCGATCCCCGGCGCCGAGATCAGAGTCTTCAGAATCTACGGCGAGGAGGGGGTTGAGGAACAGGCCAGGACCGATGATGCGGGACGCTTCACCCTCGCGCGGTTCGGATCTGGAGAGCGCCTCGCGGTATCGGCGCGAGCGCCTGGCTACAACCCGGCCCACCTCGAAGCGACGGCGCCGGAGAAGGACATTGCGCTGACGCTGGAACGCCAGGGAGCGCTGCGCGGGCGGGTGGAGGATGCCGAATCAAGACTGCCGGTCACAGACTTTCGCCTCGGCCTTGTCTTTCGATCCGCGGAAGAACTGGTAGAGCCGGAAATCCCCGGGGCGCGCTCGTTTCACTCCGCCGACGGAAGCTTTGAGTGGGCCGATGCGCCGCCCACCGTCTGGACGGTGGTTGCGCGGGCGGACGGCTACCAGACGGCCGAGTTGCACGAGATCGAGGTTCGTTCGGGAGAAGTGAGGGACAAGATTGTCTTTTCCTTGAAGAGAGGCGTGAAGTTGCAGGGGCGGGTGGTGGCGGCGTCGAGCGGCCTGCCCGTCCCCGACGCCACCGTCAGCCATCGTGAGGCGGGCGAGCCGGAGACGGATGGGCGGATTGCTGGGATTGAAGATTCCGTTCACACCGACGCCGAAGGCAATTTCACGCTCGATGGGCTTCCACCGAAGAAGCTCACTCTCACGGCGCGCGAGGCCTCCCACACGGAAGCCTCGCGCGACGTGGAGGCCGGCAAAGAGAGCTTTGTCGAGTTGAAACTCGGCGCCGGAGCGACGATCTCCGGTCAGGCGCTGCTCTCCGACCGGCGCACACCGGCAACCGGCGTGGAAGTAATAATCTCGGCTGCCGGGGCGAGCCTCGCCGGCGCGGAGACCGCGGCGCGGACTGACGGCGCGGGCAGGTTCTCCTTCGCCCGCCTGCAATCGGGACGCTACCGCCTGAGCGCGCAGGGAGAGCAGGGGGTGGCCGCGACTCAGGAGTTGATGCTGCAGGAAGGCAAGCCTCGCAGCGGAGTGACGCTGGTGCTCATCGCCGGCAGCACGCTGCGCGGGACGGTTCGGGGGCTGGCCGCCGGCGAACTGGCGAACGTGCAGATTTCGGCTTTGGCCGATGAGGGTTTCCGCGCCATGACCTTTACCAACCAGGCGGGTGAATTCATGATCCGGGGCGTGCCGGCGGGGACGGCCGAGATCACCGCCGGCCTCTTGTCCCCGCAGCGATCCGTCGCCAGAACAGTGGAGATTCCCGAAGGGACGCCCGAGATGGCGGTCGAGATCGAGTTCCCCGCCGGGGGGCGGCTTTCGGGCAGAGTCACGCGCGGAGGCCAGCCCGTGGCCCGGCACAGCGTGAGCGCCACGGCGGTCAACCAGGAGGGCAACTTCGGCGTCGCCCAGACTGATGAATCGGGCGGCTATCTCATCCGGGGCCTGAGCCGGGGTGAGTATCTGGTGGAGGCCGGCGCGGGCAAGGCGCGGCGAGTGCGGGTTGAGGGCGATGTGCAACTCGATCTCGAACTGCCTTCAGCCTCCCTCTCCGGCAGGGTCGGGCAATCAGGATCGGGCGAGCCGGTCGCGGATGCGCAGGTGGAATTGCAGGCAGCGGGCCAGCCCTCATTCAACGCCATATCAGACGGAGCCGGGCGCTTCCGGCTTGCCGCCCTGGATGAGGGCAGTTACCGCATGAGCGTTCATAAGCGAGGCTTCAAAGTCCACACCGAGACCGTTTCAATCTCCGGCACGGGCAGCGAGGTCGGCGTCACGCTGGAACGGGCGGAAGGGACGATCATCGAGGTGAAGGATGAGATCACGGGCGCGCCGCTGCGCGACGTCCGGATCGAGGCCTACTCCGGCGCCGGCCGGCTCTCGCTCGGCCAGGTGACGCTTGATCAGGCCGGGCGGGGAGAACTGCCGCAACTGTCGCCGGGACGCTATGGCTTCCTGGTCACGGCGGATGGATACGCGCCGCGGCGACTGGACGAGGTGAGCGTGCCCGGGCCGCCGATCCGGATTCCGATGACGGCGGGAGGGAGCCTGGAAATCCGCCTCGATCCGAGCCGGCTGGGCGTTGAGGCCGGACTGGTGGATGCCGGGGGGAGACCGGCTCTCGGCGAACAGGCGTTTACGCTCTCGCGGTCGAGGATCGTACTGCGGTACATTGCGCCCGGAAACTACAGCCTGTGGGTCGCCTTCCCCGAAGGCAGGAGAACCTACCCGGCCAGGGTTGTGGAGGGAACGACGACCATCATCGAGGCGCGATAGGAGAATGAACGATGTCAAATAACAGTTGGTGGGGCGCAATAGATCTGGCGCTTTTGGCCTGCCGCTTCCTCCTGGCCGGGATCTTTCTGGTCGCCGGAGCGGCGAAGCTGGCCGATGCGGCTGATTTCGCCACCGCGGTGGCCAATTACCAGTTGCTGCCCGAACGATTCGTCGGACTTGTGGCCGCGTGGCTGCCGCGCCTGGAGCTGGCGGGCGGCATCTTGCTGGCGCTGGGCGTGATGGTCGCTCCGGCGAGCGCCGCGCTGAGTTTGATGTTGCTGGTCCTGACGCTCGCCGTGAGCATCAACCTGTTGCGCGGGCGGGAGATGGATTGCGGGTGCCTGGGCCAGTCGGCGCCGCGCAAAATAACCTGGTGGACTGTGGGGCGTAACCTGGCGTTGCTGGCAATGGGCGTCGGGGTGAGCTTACGACCTCCATCCGCGCTCGCGCTGCTGCCGGACTGGGGGCCGGGCCTGGGAATGGGTTCGCGGGGCACGGTCGCGACGACAGACGCCCTCGCCATACTGGTCGCGACTACGGTCGCGCTCATCACATTGCGGATGGCCGTGGAGGGCGTCCGGCTGAAACGAGCCGCCCGCGCTTTTTCCAGGGCCAGAAAGGAGACGATTCAATGACTGCCGCATGGGTTATAGCATTCTGCGCGTTGTGGGTGTTTGTGCTCGTCCTGGGGTTGGCCTTGCTGGGACTGCTGCGGCGGATCGCGCCGGTGCTGGAGACGGCCGAGAGGGCGATCCGGCAGTATGAGGGGACAGCCATTGACGGCCTGCCCGTGGGGGCCATGGTTCCGGACTTCAGCGCCGAAACCACGAGCGGGGAGAAGGTTGGCGCGGCCGAGCTGCGAGGCGCGGGAGCGGTCTTCGTGCTGATGAAGGAGGGCTGCACGCCGTGCGACATCCTGAAAGCCGAGATGAGGCGGATAGGCGAGCTGGGGATGGCGGCGCCGCTGATCCTGATCGGGGAGGCGGGCGCCGGCGGGTACGAAGAGCTGCCGGCGGGTGCGAGGGTGGTGTTCCAGCGCGAGCGCGAGGTCTTCATCGCGTTCGAAACCCAGGCCACGCCGGTCGGTTTCGCCATTGACGGCAATGGCGAGGTGGTGGCCAGCAGAGCAGTAAACAACATCGCCGCCTTGCGGACGCTCGCCAGGCGACTGAAAGACAAGCCGGCGTCGCAAGTGCGGACCGGCGCCGCGGGCGAGAATCAACAGCCAGTAAAAGACGCGCTGCCAATGCCGTCCGGCAATGTTTGATGAGGGGGCGGGCTTCATCGCCCGCCCTTCCACAACAAGGAAAATAGCTGGATAACGGTCTCCACGGGGAAAAATATGAGACAAACGACTTGTGCTAGTTGAAAAATGATGTTTTGTGGCTGTGAAAGTTGCAGCCAGCCTCCCATGCGGGTAAATGGGGAAGTCTCTAACGCTTCACCATTTTCACTACACAGGAGGCTAAAAT
>Ga0187894_10004306_pt1 | contig 15348 bp, 13 predicted proteins | sample GBC1701081metaG_FD_136650 | JGI IMG/M metagenome (GOLD analysis project Ga0187894, IMG submission 136650) | White microbial mat communities from a lava cave in the Kipuka Kanohina Cave System on the Island of Hawaii, USA - GBC170108-1 metaG ... | reverse complement strand
TTCACCGCAAACTGGTCGAGTTGCGCGACGCGGGCGCCGCCGTGTTGCTGGTCTCCGCTGAACTCGAGGAAGTTCTCTCGCTCGCGGATCGTGTGCTGGTGATGTATCAGGGAAGAATTGTCGGGGAAGTTGATCCACAGCGGGTTGATCAGGAAGAGATAGGGCTGATGATGACCGGCGGAAAGAAATCCTGAGGCGGAAGAGAGAGTACGGAAAAGACGGAGGGACAGAGGGACAGAGGGACAGAGGGACGGAGAGATCAGAAACTTTCTCCCCGTCTCCCTGTTCCTCCGTCCCTCCGTCCCTCCGTCCCTCCGTCCCTCCGTCCCTCTGTCCCTCTAGAGCAGCCGCATTGAAATCATTGTGTCCGTCAGTCGCTCGATCACCGTAACCAGCATTTTGCCTGCCTCGTCATATCGTCCCGCCGTCGCAAGCCGCTCCGCGTTGGCCGCGGCTTCAGTCGCGTAAGACAGTTTCAAATACTGCACCTGCAAACGCGGATTGGCCTGAAAGCTCCTCGTCACGTTCTCCAGTCCGGCTCGCAAACCGTTGATGCTGGCTATCAGCGCGTCTTTACTCTTTTTGTTCTTGGCCTGTATTTCGGGCGAGGTCTGATTACGCTTCGCCTGATCCTCCGCGACTTCAAGGGTATTGACGATCTTGCCGAAGACGTAAATAAAATTCGAGACGTTTTTGATCTGCGTGGCCACTTGCGTCGCCTCGGGGCGCATGTCGGGCACAGGCGTGGGCGCCGGCTTTGCGCGGCTCGCGGGCTTTTTCTTCTGAGCGAGCGAAGGCGGTTGCGGCGCGCAGATGAGCGCCATCAGGACAGCTACGACAAAAATTGAAATGCGTTTCAATCAATTCCTCCAAGGCGTTTTCAATCGGCCCCTGCGTCCGCCGTCGCATCGCGCCGCTTCAACTGGCCGATTTGCGTTTAGAAAGAGAGTCATTTTTAGCATTGCCGATGCGCCCGCCGCAAGCAACCCGATTTAATAAAACGAAGAGAAGGCAGCGCGCGCGGCGGTATTGCTTGCCGCCTTTTCCATTTGATGCTCAAATCTTGCCGGTTCGACTCCGGCGCAACCAGGACGGCAGGTTTCACGTATGAGCCTGTGGCCGGTGGATTGAAAGCCCGGCTCGGATTCCTGAATAGACACTCCTGATCGTGATTAATCGTCGGAATTAAGATTTCAAACACCAAGCTCAAACAGAAGATCGCCGCGGATCGGTTGCGGTCTTTTGTAATCCCTCGGAGGAAAGCAAGATGACACATCGTCGTTACAAACGGGCCATGGCCCCGATCGCTGCGGTCCTGATCTTCTGTCTGACCGTCAGCGCGCAGGTCGCTCAGGTCGAAAAAGTAGACCTGGAGATGATGAAGAAGATTCGTGAAGAAGGCTTGCAGCGTTCGCAGGTGATGGAGACGCTGAGCTGGATGACAGACGTCAACGGCCCGCGTCTGAGCGGTTCGCCGGGAATGAAGGCGGCCAACGAATGGACCAGGAACAAACTGACCGAATGGGGGTTGCAGAACGCCCATCTGGAAGGATTTGAATTCGGGCGCGGCTGGTCATTCGAATATAGCTCGGCGCACATGATCGAGCCGAATTACGCGCCGCTTATCGCTTACCCGAAAGCCTGGACGCCGGGAACCAATGGCGTGGTCAAGGGCGAGGTCGTGTTGCTGGAGGTCAAAACGGCGGATGACCTGGAGAAATATCGTGGCAAGCTGAAAGGCGCGATCGTCTTCGTCGCTCCGGCGCGCGAGGTCAAGGCCCAGTTTAAACCGCAGGGCGAGCGATTGACCGACGAGCAGTTGTTGAAAATGGCCAACGCCGACGCGCCGGGCGGTCCAATGGGACGCAACATGAACGAGGACGTGATGAGGCGCATCCGCGAGACGATGGAGCTTCAGCGCAAGCGCGACGAGTTTTTCCGCAGCGAAGCGCCTGCCGTGATTATCGAACCGAGCCGCCCGGGCAGAAGTCTCTCGGGCGATCAGATGGGCGACGGCGGCACGGTCTTTGTGCAAGGTGGCGGCCCGCGCGACAAGAACGCCCCGCAGGCGATGCCTTCGATGGTGATGGCCGTCGAGCACTACAACCGAATCGTGCGAATGATCCAGAAAGGCCAGAAGGTGAAGCTGGAGGTCAACGTCGCCGCGAGGTTCCACGACGAAGACACGAAGACATACAACACCATCGCCGAAATTCCGGGGACGGATTTGAAAGACGAGGTCGTGATGCTGGGCGGCCATCTGGATTCGTGGCACGCTGGAACGGGCGCCACTGACAACGCCGCCGGTTGCGCGGTCACGATGGAGGCCGTGCGCATCCTGAAAACTCTGGGCGTCCAGCCTCGCCGCACGATCCGCATCGCGCTGTGGAGCGGCGAAGAGCAAGGCCTGCTCGGATCGCGCGCTTACGTCAGCGAGCATTTCGCCTCGCGCCAGGCGCAACCGGGCGCGCAGAACGATCCGATCGCAATGATGCGCTCGATGAACTCGGGGCCGTTGACGATCAAACCCGAACACTCGAAGATTTCGGCCTACTTCAACCTGGACAACGGCACCGGCAAGATCCGTGGAGTCTACTTGCAAGGCAACGAAGCCGTACGTTCGATCTTCCGCGCGTGGCTCGCGCCGTTCCGCGACCTGGGCGCCGAGACGCTGACTATTCAGAACACTGGCGGCACCGACCACCAGGCGTTCGACGGCGTCGGCATCCCCGGCTTCCAGTTCATCCAGGACGAGGTCGAATACGACGCCCGCACGCATCATTCGAACATGGACGTGTGGGATCGCATCCAGGCCGATGACATGAAACAGGCTTCGGTGATCATGGCCGCGTTCGTTTACAACACCGCAATGCGCGACGAGAAATTGCCGCGCAAACCCGCGCCAGGCGCGAACCAGGCTGCGAACAGATAGGCTGAAAGACAGAAGATAGACACGGAACAAACGGAAAAGGGCGGAACAAGCGGAAAGAGAGTTGGGACATCCCTTCGATACTTTCGTCTGTTCCGTCCTTTTCCGTTTGTTCCATCCTCTTCCTTCTTCCCGGTTGGGCAATTACCGCGCATTTTTGAAACGCCGGTTTTGTGCTACGATTCGCCGCGTTCAATGATCAATCATTCTCAACAATAAAGAAGCCGAGTCAGTACCGCGAGCGGTAGCGAGCGTTGCTCCGATGGCGAGGCGCCCTGAGAGCAACGCTCGCTACCGCTCGCGGTACTGACTCGTTTTAGGAGGGAAGAAGGGAAACGATGGCTATCACCTTGCGCCAAGCCTTGCGGGTTGGCTCGTATATCTTCAAACAAAAACTGAAAGGCAATAAACGTTATCCATTGGTGCTGATGCTGGAACCGCTGTTCCGATGCAACCTGGCATGCGTCGGTTGCGGCAAGATTCAATATCCGGGCGACATTCTGAAGAAGAACATGTCGCCGGAGGACGCCTTCCGCGCGGCGGAGGAATGTGGAGCGCCAGTCGTGGTGATTGCGGGCGGCGAGCCGCTGATGCATCCCGAAATCGACGTGATCGCGAAAGGGATGATCGAGCGCAAGAAGTTCGTCTATCTCTGCACCAACGCCATTCTGCTCGAAAAGAACCTGGACAGGTTCACGCCTTCGCCTTATCTCACATTCAACGTTCACCTCGATGGCCTGCGCGAAACCCATGACAAATGCGTTGACCGGGACGGGACGTTCGACAAAGCCGTAAGCGCCATCAAGGCGGCCAAAGCGCGCGGCTTCCGCGTGAACACCAACACCACGGTCTTTGACGGCGAAGATCCGAAAGAGTTTCACGAGATGTTCGACGCGATGATGGAGCTGGGCGTGGACGGGATGACGATCTCGCCAGGGTACAGTTACGCATGGGCGCCCGACCAGGATCACTTCCTCAGACGCGAGCAGACCAAAGCGCTCTTCAAGGAGATCCTCGGCCCGCTGCGCACGCCGCGCGGCAAGCGGTGGCAATTCAATCAATCGGTCTTCTTCCTGAAATTTCTGATGGGCGAGGTCGATTATGAATGCACGCCGTGGGGCAATCCGAATTACAACATCTTCGGCTGGCAGAAACCCTGTTACCTGCTGAATGACGGTTACGCGCAGTCGTTCAAGGAACTGATCGAAGACACCGAGTGGGAAAAATACGGCCACAAGAGCGGCAACCCGCGCTGCCGCGATTGCATGGTGCATTGCGGCCACGAACCGACGGCCGTGATCGACGCGACGAGCAGTTTGAAAAACATGCTGGTTTCGATCCGCCCCCTGAATTGAGAGTAAGAAGAGAGAGTACGGAAAAGACGGAAATAACGGAACAGACGGAAAAGAAGAGAATGGACAAATGAACTTTGTTTACCATTCTTTTTCCATTTGTTCCGTTATTTCCGTCTTTTCCGTACTCTCTCTTCGCTTCAGGAATTGAATGATTAAGGCAGCGCCTTGATCCTGACGTTGCGGAATTCGACCAGCGAGCCATGGCCGAGGAATCCGATGTGGCCCGATTTATTCTTCAGTCCCGGATGCTTTTTGATCACTGCTTCTTCGCGCACGTTGTTCAGATCGGCGTCGAGGATGATCACACCGTTGAGCGTCACGCGAATGCGGCTGCCATTGGCCATAATCTCTTCCTCATTCCATTCGCCCGCCGGTTTCAGGTAGCCGGTGCGCGCCGGGATCACGTCATAAACCGATCCGTGATGCTGCTCCGATTTGATCTTGCCTTTATATTTTTCGTGCCCATCATCGAGGATTTGAATCTCCATTCCCTGGTAAGCCGCGTCGCCTTCGAGCGGAGCGCGAACGCCCACGCCATTGTTGCCGCCTGGCTCGGTCTTGAATTCAAAGCGAAAGACGAAGTTTGAATATTGCTTTTCGGTGAAGAGATTCCCGCCGCCTTCCAGCGGGCAGACGAGCGTGCCGTCTTTTACGACGTAGCCTGGGCCGCGCCCGCGTACCAGCTTCCATCCATTCAGGCTTTTGCCGTCAAACAATGTGACAAACCCCTTTTCGCCGGATTTGGTTTTTGCGTCCTGCGCCCTCGCCTCCGCGGTAAACATCAATAGGCAAACAGCAATCAGTAAGACCGATAATTTCATCATCATTCTCCGTAGTATGGTTTTATAACTCGCCGCGCCTTCGCCGTTCGGCGATGTAACGCGCGCCGCGAACGGCCAGCGCGGCAATCGTCAGTGTGGGATTCTTTTCGGAAAAAGTCGTGAAGCAACTGCCGTCAACCACAAACAGGTTCTTGATCTCGTGCGACTGACAGTAGGAGTTCAACACCGAAGTCTTCGCGCTCACGCCCATTCGGCAGGTTCCGACCTCGTGGCTGGCGAAACCGCCGGGGCGTTCGTCCCGGTTGATGACCGTCTCGACTCCACAGGTGTCCAGAACTTCCGTCACGCTCTCGCGCATGTCTTTGTAGAGCTTCAAATCGTTGTCGCCCCAATTGAATTGAACGACGGGGATCGGGATGCCGAACCTATCGAGCTTCTTCGGATCAATGGTGACGCGGTTGTCAGCGCGGTGTTCGACCTTGCCCCACGCGCCGATCTGAAACATCGCCGGCTGCAATTCGCGCACGCGGCGTTTGTAGCTCGATCCGAATCCGGCGACCGATTTCACGTGGTGCGGCCATCGCCAGGTGACGTAATTCATCTGCATTCCCCAGCCGCCCACATAATCACGTTTGCCCTGCGATTGCCCTCTCGCATGATTGAATCGCGGGATGTAGGCGTGATCGGTCGCGCCGTCGCCGGTGAATGTGTCTTTGCCGATCAAATCCTTCAAGTAGCCGATGGCGCCCGAGGTGATATGTCCGCTCAGGTATCGTCCGACCATGTCGTTCGAGTTGGCCAGTCCGTTCGGGTATTTCTCGCATGCGGAATTGAGCAGCAGGCGTGGCGATTCGATTGCCGCGCAGCAGACGACAACGATGCGCGCGTGAATCTCCTCCTCCTTCCCCGTCACGCGGTTGACAACCGAAACTCCGGAAACGAGGCCGTCTTTGCCCGCCAGAATTTTCCTGGCCGGAGAGTTCAACCGCAGCGTCAACTTGCCGGTCGCCATGGCCTCGGGAATCACTGTGATGTCGCTCGACCAGACCGCGCGCACGTCGCACACGTCCATGCAATGGCCGCAATAATGGCATGCGCCGCGGCCCTTCCGACTTTTCAGCAACACGGCTTTGCGAACGGGAATCAGCTTGATACCGGCCCTGGCCAGCCTCTTTTGCGCGACGGTCTCCGAGCAGCGCAGGCGCGGCGATTCGGCGACGAAATCGCCGTCGGGCAATTGCGGCAGGTTTTCGCGCGTGCCGAAGACATGCATCTGGCGCTCGACGTAGCTGTAAAACGGCGCGATCTCTTCATAGTTCAGAGGCCAGTCCTCTTCGATGCCGTGCAGCGATCGCTCGCGGAAGTCATCAGCCGAAAACCGCAGGCAGACGGCGTTCCAGTGAAATGTGCGCCCGCCGAGGGTGCGAATGCGATCGACGCCGATCCTGTCTCCGCGATACTCGATTGCGTTCCCGATGTCATCGCCATAAAGCGAAGCCTGCTTGAACAGGCCGAAGCCGCGCTTCGGCAGATCGTAAGGCCAGTCGTGGATATAGAGGTCTTCGAGACGGCCTTTGCTTCCGGCTTCGATCAGAATCGTGTCCGCGCCCGCCGCGGTCAGCTCTTTAGCCATAAAGCCGCCCGCGGCGCCGGAGCCGATGACGCACACGTCGTAGATCTTCTTTTTGGCGAGGTTCATTTTGCTTTGAGGCTTTCGCGATACCTGTTTTCGTTGTAAGACCATAAGTAAAGCCCTAGCAGGAATCCGATGGGATAATTGATCACGGCCCTCACCAGAAGGCTTCCAAGGCTGAAAGTTTGGCTGCCGAGAAAATGGCCGGTAAGCGACGACACGACAACCATAATCGTGCCCCACCAGAGCATCACGCGAATCGCATACTGCGCTCTTCCTTTGCCTTTGGCTCTTTCCCAATCCGCTACTTGTTTACGCGTCCAGGGCTCCCCGATAAATAGCTGCTTAAGCTTGTTTCCCATAGCTGTTTTTATTTGTTTTGGAGAAAAACAAATACCCCCTTTTTATTCGATGTCACGATGTCTTGCAGTCTGTCGCGGTTGATGTCGGCGACGACGAATTGCGTGCCCACGCCGCTGTCGTTATCAATCTCGCGCTTGATCCATCGCGCTTCTCGCCCCTTGCGTTGGAGCTCGAACCAGACGACCACCGCCGGGTCGCCGGGGTCGATGTCGCCCGCCGGCCCATGCGCCCAAAACCTTTTGCCGGTGACGATGTCTTTCAACCCGTCGCCGTTGATGTCCGCCAATTCGAGCGAGTGCGATTGCGAGAAGCCGCTGTCAATCGTGTGCGTGATGAACCTGCCGTCCGGCTGTTGTTCATGCCACCAGACGCCGATCTTATGCGCCGAGCTGCTGATCACGTCGTTGCGGCCATCGCCGTTCACGTCGTAAACATGCATCTGCGCGCATTCGTCGCCCAAATTGGCCGGGACGAATTTCCAATTCGCCTGTCGCGGGTCAGCGGGCGCTTCCCAGTAACCGGCGCGGATGATCACGTCATTGCGGCCGTCGCCGTTGACGTCGCCGACTCCGAGTCCGTGCGAGTATCGAAACACGCCACCGTCTTTCGCCTGCTCCTTCGCGAACTTTTCGCTGATGGGATGCGCCGTGAATTCGGCGTTCGCATCCTTGTTTGGTTCGTACCAGGCCATTTGCGAATCGTCGAACGAAAAGACCATCACGGGATTCCTGCCGGCGCCGGACAGCGCCGCGAACGCCGGGCTTTCGTTGCAGGCGTTACGGAACAGCGTGTGTTCAACCCAATGCTGATTTTTGCCTTTCGGGTTTTCGCTCCATACGACGCGATGCGTGCCGGGCATGTCGATGCGAACCTGATCCGCCCATCCGTCGCGGTTGATGTCCGCGGCGAAGTTGACGAAGCTGTTGCTATACCCTTTGGCCGCGTCGAATTGTTTAACAGGTTGGATCTCGCGCGGCGTCCAGTTCGGCGCCTCGTACCACAGATTTCCCGCGATCACGTCAATTCGGCCGTCGCGATTGACATCGGCTACGGCTACGCCTTCGGAACGAAACTCACGGTCAAGGACAATCTTCTTGAATTGGACCTCGCGCGCCGTCGCCGATGATCGGATTTGGCGCGACGCCGTCAGCCCCAACGAAACGGCGCAGAGCGCCAGCGAAAAAAGGATCAATCGCCGCATTTTTCTTCTCCTGAATATCTTCGATTCAGTACCGCGAGCGGTAGCGAGCGTGGCTTCCTGAGCCGGTCATTGATGAAACCACGCTCGCTACCGCTCGCGGTACTGAATCATCCGCGCCTCCGATTGTTTGTCACGAAGAATTTGAGACTGTTGAAAACTTGCGCTCAACATTTACAGCCTTTATCTTTGCCGCGCAAGCTTTCGCGATCAATTCGCGCAATCAGAATCGAAATTGAAAAAGATGAAAAGCTCCGCGCGTCGATGTCCGACAAACTTCAGTTTGTCGGAGGCTCCCGGAGGTAACGTCTTATCGAGCAACCGACAAACTGAAGTTTGTCGGACATTTTTCAGAGGAGAAGACCGCTCATGCAGAAAACCGCACTGATCCTTTCGCTCACCTTGTTATTATTTTTTCCCGCGACGGCCAACCCTCAGGCTGATCCGACCGCACGCTCGTGGAATCAGCCGGTCAAACCTTATCGCATTATCGGCAATGTCTGGTACGTCGGCGCTTCGGGCGTCACGTCGTTTCTGATCACCACGTCGAAAGGCCACATCCTGCTAGACAGCGGGTTGCCTGAGACCGTGCCGCTGATCAAGCAGAACGTCGCGCAGCTAGGCTTCAAGTTGAGCGACATCAAAATCCTGCTTAACAGCCATGCGCACTACGACCACGCGGGCGGATTGGCTGAATTGAAAGAGTTGACCGGCGCGAAGCTGATGGCGACCGAGGCGGACGCGGAATTGATGGCGCGCGGCGGCAAAGACGATTTTCAGTGGGGCGACCGGTTCGCTTACCGCGCCGTCAACGCCGACCGCGTGTTGCGCGACGGCGATCGGGTCGAACTCGGCGAAGTTACGCTGACCGCGCGCTTGACGCCCGGCCACACCAAAGGCAGCACGACGTGGACGATGAAGGTGAAGGATGGCGGCAAACAGTACGACGTGGTCTTCGCCACCAGCGTTTCGGCGCCGGGGTACAACCTGGTGAACAACGACAAATACCCGCGGATCGTCGATGATTACGCGCGCACATTTCAGATCTTGAAATCGCTGCCGTGCGACGTCTTCGTTGGTCCACACGCCGAATTCTTTTCGATGAAAGAGAAGATGGAGCGATTGGAGAAAGGCGCGAAATCGAATCCGTTCATTGACCCGGCGGGCTATCGCGAGTATCTGGCCAACGGCGAGAAAGACTTTCAGAAGATTGTGGAGACTCAGACTCAGGAGCGGAAAAAAAGGGCAGGCCAATGAATCGTTGATCCCGTGAAGAGATGCGCCGCGGCTATTCTCTAATTCGTCTCGGCCGTGCGCGTGAAGTAGAGGAAAAGCAGGGTGGTTGCCCAAATGAACGCGGCCAGGGCCTTGCCGTAAAAAGGCGCGAACGCGCCGGTCACAATCAGCGTCACCGTCACCATTCCGGCGATGCGCCATTTCTGCGCGCGCGTCAGCCCGCGTTTATCTCGGAAGGCTAAAATGTAAGGGCTCAATGCCGGGTGCGTCATCAGCCAGCGGTGCCACCGTTCGCTGCCGCGCGCGAAGAAAAAGGCCGCCAGCAGCAAAAACGGCGTCGTCGGGAGTAGCGGCATCGGGATGCCGATCACGCCAAGCGCCACACATCCGAAACCCGCCGCGATGTAGATTTTGGATTTCACCCGCATACACCGCACTCTAAGCGAGAAGCCGGCGCTTGCCAAGTGGGCGAAACGCCCGCGTCCCGGGCCTCCGCCAGGTTTTCGCTTGAACCGTCTACCCGCCGGGCTTAGGATTGCGGCGCGTTTTACCGGAAAGCCATTTCACCAGAGAGGCCGTAATGCCAATCGAAGTCGTTCAAGTCTTCGTCAGCTCCACGTGGCTCGATTTGCAGCCAGAAAGGCAGGCCGTCGAGGCTACGCTGCAGCGAATGCATGAGACGAAGTTCGTCGGGATGGAGTATTTCGGCAGCCGAGACGAGACCACGCGGCGGACCTCGCTCGACGAGGTTGACCGCAGCCGCGTCTACATCGGCATTATCGCCGGGCGCTACGGATCAGGAATCACGGAAGATGAATACCGGCGGGCGCGCGAATTGAAACTGCCCTGCTTCGTCTATTTCAAACGCGATTCCGACATCCGGCCCGAGTGGCGCGATTCCGACCCGGAGAAGGCGGCGAAGCTCCTTACGTTCCGGCAGGAGTTGAAGCGCAATCACATCATCACCGAGTTCACCAGCCCAGGCGACCTTGCCGCGCGCGTTACCACCGACCTGCACAACTGGCTTGTTAAAGAGTATCTGACCCCGCGACTCGCGGACGCCGCGCAGAGCCGGATGCCGCGCGAGCAGGCGCGAGAACTGCTCGCGGCGATCAAGGACGAAAGCGGACTCGACGCCGGATTGCTCGCGACGGCGCGCAAGATCGTCATCGCCAGCGGCGCGGGCAGTGTGGCCATAGGCGGCAGCGTGGACAGGTCCAACATCATCACCGGCAGCGGCAACGTCATCGGCAATCAAGCGGGAGGCGATCTGGTTTTCGGCGACAAGCACGAGTTAGTCATTCACAAATCGCCGTTGCTCGTGGCGATCGCGGTCACCGCCGCTGCGCTGATCGTCACACTCGTCACCTATCTCTACTTCAACCGCAGTGATGGTGTCTACCGCGTGCGGGTGACGGTGATGAATGAGCAGGACGTGCTAGTTGAAGACGCCAGGGTCTGGTCGTTAGCGGGCGGTGAGCCAAAGAAAGTCGCTAGCGGATGGGAGTTTGACATTCCCGCCGCGACCAAGCCGCTTGACGGCAAAGTCTCCTTCTCCGCCGAGAAGGAGACCGCTTTTCTCAAGGGCCGGGCTGAACTGACGCTGGGCGATAACCTCAATCCGACGGTCACGATTAAGTTGGTGCGCGACACTTCGGCGAGAGTGCGCGGGCGGGTAACGGACGGTAGGGGGCGCGGCGTGGCTGGAGCGCGCGTGTTTGTTACCGGCTACGGAGCCGAAGCGGTGATTACGAAGGAAGGTGGCGATTTTGAGCTCCCTGCGCATGCGGCGGAGAATCAACTGGTAGAGGTCATTGCGGAAAAAGCGGGCGTCGGCGTCGCCCGATTGTGGCATCCGGCGGGCGACGCGCCGGTTCAACTGGAACTTCATAGGTGACGGCTATGTTTAAAACAAACGGCTTGGTCTTGGTTTGAACTCAAACTCCGGAGGCGACTACGATGCGTTCTATCTTTCGATCCTCGGCATTTTTACTTGGCCTGCTGCTGGCCGACGGCATTGCGCGGGCGGAAAAGAGCATCCTGATCGTCAAGGTGATGGACTTGAAGAACAATCCGGTGCGCGGCGTCAGACTCGCTCTGGAAGAGCCTGGCTGCGTGGCGCTCGGTCCTTCTGACGACAGAGGCGTTCTGAGAATCAAGCTGGCGCCGGGAATCAACCCGCATAGTTGGGTGACGCTGGAACTGACCAGCGCCAGATACGCTCTCTTGCAACCCTATGACCGCCGGGCTCAAGTCCCAGCCTTCGAGAATGAAGCCGTCAATTACCTGCGCGTCTTCCTGATGAGCAAAGGCGACCGCGCGGCTCTGGAGAGCGGCAAGTTCGCCGTGCAGATGGCTGCCCAGTTCAACTCCAAACTCACGCCCCAACTGAAGGTCGAATTGAAACCCGAAGCCGTCACTGAAGAGCAGCGCAAAACCGCGCTGGCCGAGTTGGCCGCCAGCGTGGGGTTGAAGCCCGATGAGATAGACAAAGCCATCCGCGCGTATGGAGCCAAGACGGCTGATCCTTACGAAGCGGGCGTCATTGCCTTGTACGAGCGGAACTATGCCAAAGCCACGGCGGAACTGATCCGCTCCTACAAAATGCGCGAGCAGGCGTTGGACAAGGCGCAGGAAGAAATGATCGCAGTCGCGCTTTCTCTCGGCCAATCTCTTCACGGACAGGGCAATTACCGCGAGGCCGCGCTGAAGTTCAAAAAAGCCAACGCCCTTAAACCGGACGACGCAGTGACCCTCAGTTGGCTTGGATTGAGCCTACACGACGCTGGCCAATACGCCGAAGCCGAGTCGCTTTACAAGCGTGCGCTCGACATCAGCGAGAAGGCGCTGGGCAAAGATCATCCCGAAACCGCCACGAGCCTCAACAACTTGGCGGTACTCTACAACTCGCAAGGCAAGTACGCGGAAGCCGAGCCGCTCCACAAGCGTGCGCTCGACATCAGCGAGAAGGCGCTGGGCAAAGATCATCCCGAAACCGCCATGCGCCTCAACAACTTGGCGTTACTCTACAACTCGCAAGGCAGGTACGCGGAAGCCGAACCACTCTGCAAGCGTGCGCTCGACATCCACGAGAAGGCGCTGGGCAAAGATCATCCCTCCACCGCTATGAGCCTCAACAACCTGGCGTTACTCTACGACTCGCAAGGCAAGTACGCGGAAGCCGAGCCACTCTACAAGCGTGCGCTCAACATCTGCGAGAAGGCGCTGGGCAAAGATCATCCCTCGACCGCCACGAGCCTCGACAACCTGGCGGGACTCTACTACTCGCAAGGCAAGTACGCGGAAGCCGAGCCGCTCTACAAGCGTGCGCTCGACATCAGCGAGAAGGCGCTGGGCAAAGATCATCCCTCCACCGCTATGAGCCTCAACAACCTGGCATTACTCTACGACTCGCAAGGCAAGTACGCGGAAGCCGAGCCGCTCCACAAGCGTGCGCTCGACATCAAAGAGAAGGCGCTGGGCAAAGATCATCCCTCGACCGCCACGAGCCTCAGCAACTTGGCTAGACTCTACAAATCACAAGGCAAGTACGCGGAAGCCGGGCCACTCTACAAGCGTGCGCTCAACATCTGCGAGAAGGTATCGGGTAGAGATCACCCCAATACCGCTACAAGCCTCAACAACCTGGCATTACTCTACAAATCACAAGGCAAGTACGCGGAAGCCGAGCCGCTCTACAAGCGTGCGCTCGACATCAAAGAGAAGGCGCTGGGCAAAGATCATCCCGACACCGCCACGAGCCTAAACAACCTGGCGGTACTTTACTACTCGCAAGGCAAGTACGCGGAAGCCGAGCCGCTCTTCAAGAGGGTGTTGATTATCCTTGAGGCCGCTCTTGGCCCTGCGTATCCCAACGTGGCCACAGCGCTGGAGAGCTACGCGATTCTGTTGCGTAAAATGAACCGTGCGGATGAGGCTGCCAAGCTGGAAGCTCGCGCCAAGGAGATTCGCGCCAAGGCCAAGTGAGCGAGAGATGGCACAGGATTGGGTTATGTGGGAACGTCTTGCTATAGTTGTCAGGGCTGCGGAAAAGAGGATCAATTATGTTCGCATTAACGCCGCGCTATTTCATCGAGAGTCTGCGCGAATACAATCCGGCTGTGATCTGGGCGTCTTTTTTCATCAATCCATCTATCGCCCTGATGGATTCTTATCGTCTCAAGCCTTTCCCCTGCGCGGTTGCTTACGAGAACGTCGTTTCTGCCAGGCTGGATCAAACAGAGGGTGAGATGAGAGTGGAATTCGATTGGCTGGCAGAGACGTTCCCTGATTGCCAGCGTCTCTTTCAGACCTTGCAGCGCGAAAGCATCGTGGAGTACGCCGCTGTAGCAACGGCTTTTTTGATCATGGCCAACCTGGCGCAGAAGAATATCTCGGAGGTGACATTACGCGGCAGTAAGGCGGATTATTTTGTGGAGGGGCGAAAATATCTCCTGGAAATCAGTGGAACGGAGAGCGCGGAGCATCTGGCTTCGCGTCACGGTGAAAAAGTACGTCAATTGCAAGCCAATCCTTTCGGAAAAGACGGCTACGTTTTTGTCTGCTGCTTTTCCAATCAGCAGGCAAAACTCTCTTTCCACACTTCGAACCAGCGTGAACAATAGAGGTCATATGAACGATATTTCGATGAATGAAAACTCTGTCGGTGATCTGTCACACAGGAAATCGCTCTTGATTATTCAGGCGCAATTTCAGCAGGCGATAGGACAGCATGCGGAAGCGACGCGCCTTTTCCTCGAAGCCGCAGCGCTAGAGGAGAGGCTGGCGGACGGCTTTCGGCAGGCGGGCGATGACGAAGACGCCGCCATCAGCCTCTTCAGCGCCGCCTCTTGTTACAAAAATGCGGGGCGGGCGCCGGAAGCCGTCGCCTGCGCGGAAGCGGCTTTGTCTTTGACCGGCGCCGGAGGCTTGGCTGAAGAGCTTCGGCGATTCCGTGACGAATGTCAGAAAACGCCCGGCCTGACCAGTCAACGCACGCTTCGTGGAATCGTGCGCAATGGCGCGGTTTATCCCTTCGAGCCAGGCGTTTTGACGGAAGGTGAATTGGTGACGATCACAACGGCCTGAGAGAGAACGGAAGTGGTTTTTCCGATAGAAGACACACAGGTGGCGACCAACGCTTAGCGCAATTCGAGAGCGTGTTTGCCGACCAGGTCCGAATAAGATTTATACCCGCCGCTCGAATATTCCTTGACGAAGCTCTCCATCGTTTGCAGAAGCTGCGTGCTGTAATACCCGCTGACCGATTGCGGGTGTTCGTATCCCCAGGTGCCGTTGAAATAGCTGCGGATGATGACGCTGCGTTCATCGCGCGGCAGCAGGCCGACGCTCTCGGCGAAGCGGCTGAACTCGTCATCTCTGAAACCGCGCATGAGGTAGAACTCCACATTGGAAGTGTAGAGCGCCGAGACTCGTTCGCCTCTTTCGTTGAGGTATTGCGCGATAGTCTTCAACGTGTGATCGCCGGCCAGGTTGGCCACGACCGGGATGATCAGGTTACGCTCTTCGAGCGAGCGCAGGAAGCGGAAGTCGTCTTCGCTGACCAGGTAGTTGCACTGTTTGCCCGTCAGGTCTTTTTCGAGCAGCAGGTCGCGGTAGCTCGGATAGTACCAGCGCGGCGGGCGATTGCGGCTGGTGAATTTCAGGTCCGGGCCGGCGTCGAAAAACGCCGTATGGATGCGGCTGATGGTTTCAATCTCCGATGGGTCGAGCTTCACGCCGAGGCCCTTCACCTTCGATTGAATGTCGGCTTTCGTCTTTTCAAACAGCTCGCGTTTCGACGGCGTTTTGTCGAGATAGGCGACGATCTCCTGGATGGGGCGCGAGTCCCA
>Ga0187894_10004305_pt1 | contig 15350 bp, 13 predicted proteins | sample GBC1701081metaG_FD_136650 | JGI IMG/M metagenome (GOLD analysis project Ga0187894, IMG submission 136650) | White microbial mat communities from a lava cave in the Kipuka Kanohina Cave System on the Island of Hawaii, USA - GBC170108-1 metaG ... | reverse complement strand
GACGAGCGCGATGGCCATCGCGAGGGCGGCGACGAGCGCCGCGCCGACGAACGCCAATTGAAACGCCGCCATGAACCCGCTCGCGGCGACACGCGCGTCGAACAGCGCCGCCGTGGCCTGCACGCCGGCCGCGCTCCCGAGGGCTCGCGAGAGAAAGGCGAGGCCCCCCGCGGTGCCCTGCTGGGCGCGCGGAAAAGCCGTCATCATGTCGGTCAGATTCGCCACCTGGAACACGCCGACGCCGAGACCGACGAGCACGAGCCCCACGACGACCGCCGCGAGCGCCGTCTCCGCGGTGAGTCGGCTGATGATCGCGAGCCCGACCATCTCGATGGCGAGGCCACCGGCGACGAGCCAACGCGTCCCGATGCGGTCCGTCGCCCAGCCGGCGACGGGCGCTGCCACCGCCGTCCCGAGGGGCGATAGGGTGAACAGCACGCCGCCGACGCTGGGAGTGATTGCCCGTGCCGACACCAGATAAAACGGAATCAGGAGCCACACGGAGAATTGGGCGAAGGTTGCGAGGAACGAGAGCGCGGCGGCACGCAACGCGGCGGGTCGCGCCATGTCCCGCACCGGCCAGTGCCGCGCCGAACTGCCGGGTGGGTCGACGCGGGACGAGCCAGCGTCTCCACGGCTCTCCTCGAGTCGAGACGGCCCGGACGGCCGCGGCCCGTCTCGCCGATCGTCATGGCCAGCCCGGGGAGGCGGACCGTGCCTGCGGCCGGCCAGTTCGCTCGCCGTGAGCATCGCCACGGCCAGTCCCAGCGCCACGGCCAGCGGCGCGCGATAGAGGAACACCCAGCGCCAGCCGCCGCCCTCGACGAGAAGGCCGCCGATGATCGGGCCGATCGCCACGCCGATACCGAGGCCCAGGCTCATCACGCCGAGCCCGCGGCCGTGACGCTCGCGGGGCAACGCCTGCGTGACGAGCACGGACGCCGTGCCGTAGATGAATCCGCCGCTCACGCCCTGGGCGACCCGACAGGCGAGGACCATACCGAACGACGGCGCCGCCCAGTACGCGGCGAACACGAGCGCGGACAACCACAGCCCCGCCGTGAAGACGCGCAGCGCACCGACGCGGTCAGCAAGCAGCCCCGCCGCGAATGCGGTCAGCGCGTACGTGGCGACGTAGCAGATGATCATCCAGCGAACCACGCCCGGGCCGATGCCGAACGCGTCCGCGACGGCGGGGAGCGCGATGTTGAGGGAGGCGTCGAGGGAGACGAGGAGAGCGCCGAGGGCCGCCAGCACCACGGGCGCGGGCATTGGCCGAGTATACGCGGGAGCGCAGGATCCTGTGGCCGGCCGACTCGATCAGAGGAGACCTGCCGACGCCGGGCGTCGAGCACGGCCCAGATGCGCGGCGGCGCCCGAAGGCTGCACGCGAGGCGCAGTCGATCTACGTTGAGCGGGGCCGTCGAGGGCGCCAACGAGGCCGCTGGCCCGTCATCGACGGCCGGCGAGGAAGTCGCGGAGCGCCGCGGTCGTCGATGGGAACGCGAGCTCGTCCCATGGGATCTGCTCGGGCGTCACCCACTCCACGCAGTCGTTCTCGTGGCAGACGCGGATCTCGCCGCCGGTGACGCGCGCGTGGTAGACGATGACGACGACCGGCGCCTGGGGGAATGAGTAGACCCCGACGAGCCCGTCGAGATCCACCTCGAGGCCCGTCTCCTCGTACGTCTCGCGAATCGCCGCCACGTCGACCGGTTCGCCCCAGTCCACGTAGCCGCCCGGGAACGTCCATTTGCCGTGCGCCGGATGGATGGCGCGCCGGGTGAGCAGCACGCGCCCGTCCTCGGCGGGAATCGTGCCGGCGACCACCTTCTGGCTCAGGTAGTAGACGAAGTCGCAGCCCGTGCACACGCTCTCGATCTTGTGCTCCGGCGGAACCGGACGGCGCTCGAGTCGATGCCCGCAGAGCGGGCAGAACCGGATGCGATCGGGAGAGAGATGGCTGCTGCTCGAGGCGTTGTCACTCATCGCGGAAGTAGAGTCTAGCACGCGGATCTGGCGCGCTCCGCCGGCCGTGACGACCTTGACACCCGGTGGGAGTCGGGCGAGTCTGTGGGCCATGCATTGGGCCACCGCGACGAGCGGATTCGACGAGGTGTTCGACGGCGGAGGCCAGCCGCGAACGCACTACGCGCCGCTCATCTCGATCCTCGAGTCGTTCACCCGCGAGGACGTCGATCGCCGCGAGCGCCTGCAGAAGCTCGCGCTGATGAACCAGGGCATCACGTTCACGGTGTACGGAGAGAAGGAAGGGCTCGAGCGCATCTTCCCCTTCGACTTCGTGCCCCGCATCATCCCCGCGTCGGAATGGAAGACCATCCAGGACGGCCTCATCCAGCGCATCACCACGCTCAATCTGTTCCTGCTCGACGTCTATCACGAACAGCGCTGCTTGAAGGACGGCGTCATCCCGCCCGAGCTGGTCCTCTCGCGCAAGGAGTACAAGCGCGAGCTGCTCGGGGTGACGCCGCCGCGCAAGGTGTTCACCCACGTCGTGGGGACCGACCTGATCCGGAGCGAGACCGGCGAGTATCTCGTGCTCGAGGACAACTGCCGCTGTCCGAGCGGCGTGTCGTACGTGCTCGAGAACCGCGCGCTCCTCAACCGCGTGTTCCCGGAATTCTTCGCCTCGTATCCGGTGCGGCCGGTGAAGGAGTACCCGACGCTCCTGCTCGACTCCTTGCTCTACGTGGCGCCGCGCCCGAGCCAGAGCCCGGTCGTCGTCGTGCTGAGCCCTGGCATCCACAACTCCGCGTACTTCGAGCACTCGTTCCTCGCGCGCGAGATGGGTGTGCCCCTCGTCGAGGGACGCGATCTCCTCGTCGAGGGCAACCACGTGTTCATGCGCCGCACGCACGGCAAGCGGCAGATCGACGTGATCTACCGGCGCATCGACGACGACTTCCTCGATCCACTCGCGTTCCGCCGCGACAGCCTGCTGGGCGTGCCCGGCCTCGTGAACGTCTACCGCGAGGGCAACGTCGCGCTCGCGAACGCGCCGGGCGCCGGCGTGGCGGACGACAAGGCCGTGTACGCGTTCATGCCGGAGCTGATCCGCTATTACCTGGGCGAGGAGCCGCTGCTCGGCCAGGTGCCGACCTACGTCGGCTTCCGGAAAGACGACTTCAAGTACATGACCGAGCATCTCGACGAGCTCGTCGTGAAGACCACCGGTGACGCCGGCGGGTACGGGATGCTGATGGGCCCGTTCGCGAGCAAGAAGGAGCGCGAGAGCTACCTCGCCCAGATGAAGAAGGACCCGGGCAACCACATCGGCCAGCCGCTGGTGCACTTCTCCTCGCACCCGACGCACGTGCACGGGCGCTACGAGCCGCGCCGCATCGATCTCCGACCGTTCATCCTCTACGGCGACCGCCTCCGCGTCCTGCCCGGCGGCCTCACGCGGGTCGCGCTCCGGCCGGGTTCGTTCGTCGTCAACTCGTCCCAGGGCGGCGGCAGCAAGGACACCTGGGTGCTCGCTCCGCGCGACGCATGATCCTCTCGCGCGTCGCCGACGCGCTCTACTGGATGGGGCGCTATCTCGAGCGCGCCGAGAACATCACCCGGCTCCTCGTCGTCACCGAGGAGATGGCGAGCGAGGTGGTCGGCCTCGACGAGGAGGTGGCCCGCGCGGAGTGGACCGAGCTGCGGACGATCTTCCCGGGCGCCGAAGGCGGCGAGCCGCCCCGCTCGCTCCGCGCGCTCGCGCAGGCCGCGCTCTTCGAGCTGTCCATCGATCCCGGCCACTCGCACTCGATCTTCTTCTCGCTCAAGAAGGCGCGCGACAATGCTCGCACGGTGCGCGAGGCCCTCACCATCGAGGTCTTCGTGTCGCTCAACGAGACCTATCGGGAGCTGGAGGCGTACACGCGCCGCCAGATGGCGGACCCGCCCACGTTCCGCAGCGCGCTCGCCGCAACCCAGCGCGGCATCCTCTCGACCGCGGGCGCGATCGAGCAGACCCTCGCCCGCGATCCGGGCTGGCTGTTCCTGCAGCTCGGCGAATCGATGGAGCGCGTGTTTCGCACGGCGGTGGTCCTGCGCGTGAAGCTGCCGACCCTGCTCGCCCAGGAGCCCAAGATCGACCTGCCGCTCTTCTACACGCGCTGGCGCGGCCTCCTGCGCGGGCTCTCCTCGCTCGAGAACTACCGGAAGGTGCATGGGGCCCGCATGGAGCCGGCCGACGCGCTCCACTTCCTCTTGTTCGATCCGCACACGCCGCGCTCGCTTCGCTACGGCACCACCGCCGTCAAGGAGCTGCTCGAGCAGATCTCCGGCGGCAACCAGCTCTCGCTGCCCGCGCGGATCATGGGCAAGCTCGCCGCCGACCTCGCGTACCAGGGGCAGGACGTGCTGCGCGACAGCCAGACGCTCGGCTTCCTCGACCAGATCCTCACCGAGCTGACTCGCTGCCACGACTCCGTGTCCACCACCTATTTCGGCACCTGAGCGCTGCGCCATGTTCCTCGAGATCGAGCACCGGCTGTCGTTCGTGTACGACACCTTCATCCGCGAGTCGTTCCTCGAGCTGCGGATGCAGCCGAAGACCACGGCGCGCCAGACGCTCCAGTCGTTCGTCCTCGCCGTCGGCCCGCCGACCAAGGTCTCGCGCTACCGCGACTGGAACGACAACGTGGTCCACCACTTCACGATCGTGAACTTCCACGACCGCATCGAGGTCAGCGCGCGCTCGCTCGTGAGCACGGAGCCAGTGGGCGCGGGACTGGTGGCCGCCACCGAGGTCCGGCCCGGTGCCGACATCGCCTACCCGCTCCTCGACTTCCTCGACTTCGGCGGCCCGGTTCAGAACAGCACCGCGCTCCGCCGATTCTCCCAGGGCGTCGCCACGCCAGCCACCGCCCCCCTCGGCGAGCAGGTCGCGGCCTGCGGCCGGCACATGCGCGGACGGTTCGCCTACAAGAGGAACGTCACGCGCTACGACTCGACGACCGACGACTTCCTCGACGTGGGCGCGGGCGTGTGCCAGGACTTCGCGCACCTGATGCTCGCGCTCCTCAGGCTCCGCCAGATCCCGTGTCGCTACGTGAGCGGCTATCTCCACGTGGAGCCGAGCAACGGCGAGACGGCCCAGAGCCACGCGTGGATCGAGTTCCACTCGCCGACGGCCGGATGGATTCCGTTCGACCCGACGCACAACCGGGAGATCGACGAGCGCTACGTCGTCGTCGGCCACGGCCGGCACTACGACGACGTGCCTCCGAACAAGGGCATCTACCGGGGCAACGCCGACGAAGGACTGGGGGCGCACGTGGTGACGCGCGTCTCGGCGCGCAAACCGATCTCGACCCTGTACGAGGAAATGGAGCACATCGACGTGCCCGTCTATCCGGAGATTCCCGAGCGGCGGCGCGACCGTGGGATCGTCGTGATCGAGGATGCCGCCGAGCAACAACAGCAGCAGCAGCAGCAGCAGCAGCAGCAGCAGCAATAGCCGCGTGGCCTCGCCCGTCTTTCCGCTCCGGGCCGTCGCCGCCTTGTTCATCGAGCGGCAGCATCTCACCCGGCCGCGCGCCCGGCTGTTCTCCGCGGCCCGCGTCGGGCGCTTCATCGCCGACGCGGGCGGGCTCCAGCTCGACTCCATCAACGTGATCGACCGCGCCCACTACCTCACGGTGTGGAGCCGGTTCGGCGCGTACGACCGCCGGGCGCTGGACCGCCTCGCCTATGAGCGGCGCCGTCTCTTCGAGTACTGGGCTCACGCGGCGTGTCTCGTGCCGACCGAGCACTTCCCGGCGTGGCGGCGCGCCATGCTCGACTACCACACGCGCAGCCGCGGCTGGGCGCGCTGGCTCAAGAAGAACCGCCCGACGCTCGCCGCCGTCGAGCAGGCGATCCGCGAGGGCGGCCCGCTCGGCAGCGCGGACTTCGCCCATCGGCGGCGGCCCAAGGGCGAGGCGGGCTGGTGGAACTGGAAACCGACCACACACGCGCTCGACTATCTCTGGATGAGCGGCCGGACGCTCGTCCACTCGCGCCGGCACTTTCACAAGCGCTTCGACCTGGCCGAGCGGCTGATGCCCGAGGCGCTCGCGCGCGAGGCCTTGAGCGGCGACGACTTCCAGCGCTGGCACCTCACCCGTTCGCTCCACGCGATGGGCGCCGCCACCGAGCTGGATCTCAGGATGTACCTCTCGTTTCCGCGCGTCGGCGCGCCGGAGCGCCGGCGCTGGCTCAAGCGGATGATCGAGGAAGGCGAGGTCGTAGAGGTCGGCGTGGAGCCCTCATGTGGCCGCACGCGCACGACGTGGTACGCGCTCGCCGCGGACCGGCCCGCCCTGGCCGCGGCGGACCGCAGGGGCGCGGCTGCCCACGGCACGACGCTCTTCGCGCCGTTCGATTCCTTCCTCTGGCACCGCGACCGGACGTATCGCCTCTTCGGATTCCGCTACACGATCGAGGTCTACACGCCGGGCCACAAACGCGTGCACGGCTACTACACGCTGCCGATCTTCCACGACGGCCAGCTCATCGGCCGGGTCGACCCGAAGATCCACCGCGCGGAGCGCCGCCTCGAGATCAAGTGGGTCCACTTCGAGCCATGGTTCGCGCGAGGACACGCGCCGCCGGCCGCGTCGTGGGGCCGGCTCGACCAGGACGCTGCGCTGGCGGGGCTGGCCGACGCGTTCCGCTCGCTGGCGGAATTCGTCCACGCGGACGCGATCGACCTCGGCCAGGTCTCGCCGTCCCGCTTCCGCGCGGCCCTCCGCGCGCTCCTACACGCAGCGCCAATCGCACGCACCGACCGGCCGGAAGGTCGACGTGCGGGTGGTGAGCGGGTCGACCGGCCACGCGGCCAGGCTAGAGGTCTTCGGCAGTATCCTGATGGCCCCCCGTCCCTTCAGGCTTGATCAGGCGGACGCTACCGCAGTCCGGGGAACCGGGCGAAGTCGGTGTCGGCAGTCGCGCGTGCGCGCCGAGGCAGGTTCACGAAAGATGTCCCGGTGTCTCGGCCCCGGGCGGAACAGGTGACGGTGAACCGCTTGGGTGTTGCACCGAGGCGGTGAACACCGGTTGGCTCGCCGTCGCTCCTGGAGGCTGTACGGCCCTCGAAAGAAGTGGTCGTGGGCGTCGGGATTCCCGAGGATCGGATGTGACACACACTTGAGCTCGGACGCGCAGCGTCGTGATGATATGATGACCACATCATTGTGACCACAATCACACGCGGGGCAACCATGGCGACGATGGTTGGAGTGCGCGAGCTTCGTGACGGATTGACTCGTCACCTGAGACGTGTCCGTCGAGGGGCTCGGGTGGTCGTGTCGGACCGCGGCAAACCCATCGCGCTCCTCATTCCGTACCGGAAACGGGACGCGGGAAGCCGAGCCGAGCGACTGGCCACCCTGCTTCAGAGCGGTCACGTCCAGCCGGCGGAGCGGCCCTTCCTCCGGCAGCCGCCGCTGGTGCGCGGTCGCGGGCGCGCCGCCTCCGAACTGATCGTCGAAGGCCGGCGATGATCTATGTGGACGCGAGCGTGATCGTCAAGCGGTACTACGACGAAGCAGGAAGCGATCGAGTGCGAGCGGGCTGGGAATCGAGCGAGCGCGTCTTCACTTCGCGCGTGGCCTACGCGGAGGTCCACGCTGCCTTCGCCCGCAAGCGCCGCGACGGGGAACTGTCGACAGCCGCCTTTCGCGAGAGCGCCGCGACGTTCGAGACCGAATGGCCAGCGTACGATCAGGTCCTCGTGGCCGAGCAGACGCTCATGGACGTCCGCCGCCTAGTCCAGCGCCACGGGTTGCGAGGATTCGATGCGATTCACCTCGCTGCTGCCCTCTGGGTGAAACGGCAGCTGGGCGCTCCGCTGGAATTCTGGGTCGCTGACGAGCGGCTCGAGACCGCCGCGCGACGGGAGCGCCTGGTCATCGTGAATCCTGGCAACGACTGACTTCGAGGCGAGGATCAAGCGGCGGGTCCCGACGACTCCTAGTGCCCTCTTCGGACCGGGGTCACGCTCAGGCGCGCCACCACCGGCAAGTGGTCGGACGCCACTCGGGCGAGGCGGCTTCGGTGCACGTGGAATCCCTGACTGTGGAGCCGGCGGTCCCAGTAGATACGATCGAGCGCGAAGAGGGGCAGCGGCGCCGGGTGCGTGCGGCGGATGCGCGGACCGTGCAGCTCGCGGCGCAGCGTCCGCCCGACGGCGCCGGGGAACCACTCGTTGAGGTCGCCCATCACGACGCAGGGGCCTGAGAGGTCGCCGTGGAGCACGTGCTCGCGGACCAGCGCGGCCACTTGTTCGCGGCGCTCACGGATCTTGAGGCCGAAGTGCACGTTGAAGACGTGCAGGAGGCCCTCGCCCACCACCGTGTCGAGGCGGATGCCGCCGCGCGGCTCCCGGGGCGGCCGGGTGAGATCGAAGGGCTTCGAGCCGTGGACCTCGAAGCGCGTGAACACGGCGTTGCCGTACGGGCCCTCCTGGCGCTGTCGCGTCACGCCCATCGCGACGCGCATCTCGAGCTGATCGGCGAGCGCCTCGGCCTGGGGCTCGAAGATCTCCTGAATGCCGATCATGTCGGCATCGATCTCCCTGAGTACATCGGCGATCCGAGAGAGATCCACGCGGCCGTCGAGGCCCTCGGCCTTGTGGATGTTGTAGCTCGCGACGGTGACGTTCACTCGGTCCCTCCCCCAGCCATGCAGCATACGAGGCGGAGCGCCGCCGAGCAAATCTCACCGAGGTTCCGGGCACGAGCCGGCTCCGCGGCACGAGCGTCGCTTGCAATCGCCGCGGAGCGTTTGCTAGGCTCTGCCCGAGCTTGCCGTCGAGCCCACTCGCGAGGTCGTCCGTGATTCGAAACACTCTCCCGTCGGCGCATCCGATCGTGGCATCGGTGCGCGAGTTCGTGCGCGTCGAGGTCCAGCCGGCCGCGCCAGCGCTCGAGCACGCCGACGCCTACCCGCACGCGCTCGTCGCGAGGATGCGCGAGCTGGGGCTCTTCGGGGCGCTGGTGCCGCGCGCACACGGCGGGCTCGGGCTCGACGTCACCACGTACGCGCAGGTCATCGAGGAGATCTGCCGCGGCTTCATGTCGCTGGCCGGTGTCCTCAACAGCCACACGATGGCCGCGCTGATCGTGCTCCACCACGGCACCGACGAGCAGCGTCTGCGGCTCCTGCCCCGCTTCGCTCGCGGCGAAGCGCGCGGCGGGCTGTGCCTGACCGAGCCTCACGCGGGGTCGGACGTGCAGGCCATCCGCACGGTGGCGCGGCGCGAGGGCGACCACTACCTCATCTCGGGCTCGAAGATGTTCGTGACCAACGGCCGCGAGGGCAATACCTTCGCGCTGCTCGCGCTGACCGACCCCGGCGCCTCGCCCCGCCATCGCGGCATGTCGTGCTTCATCGTCGAGAAGGGGCATCCGAGGCTCCAGGTGGTCAAGTCGATCGCGAAGCTCGGGTACAAGGGCGTGGATACCGCCGAGCTGGTCTTCGACGACTTCCCGTGTCCGGCGTCGAATCTCGTCGGCGGCATCGAAGGCCGCGGGTTCAAGCACGTCATGTCGGGGCTCGAAACCGGGCGGATCAACATCGCGGCGCGGGCGGTCGGCGTGGCCCGGTCGGCCCTCGACCACGCGCTCGGGGCCGCGGTCGACGGGCGCGAGGCGTCCGGCGCGCTCGGCGACATCGCAACGCGCGTCGAGACCGCCCGCCTGCTCACCTACTGGGCGGCCGGAATGAAGGACCGCAGCGAGCGCTGCGATCTCGAGGCCGGCATGGCCAAGCTCTTCGCCTCGGAAGCAGCGCAGGAGGCGGCCGTCTCCGCCATGCGCATCGCCGGCCCCGCGAGCCAGCTCGCCGATCTCGGCTTCGAGCGGCTCTATCGCGACACGCCGCTCATGATCATCGGCGAGGGCACCAACGAGATTCAGCGGTTGATCATCGCGCGCACCCTGCTCGACCGGTACGGCGAGCGGCCGGGCGCGCTCACCTCGCGCGATGCCGAGGCCGAGGAGCGGCGGCAGATCGTCCTCGCGGTGCGGCAGTTCGTCGACAAGGACGTCCTGTCCGGCGTCGCCGAGTGGGACGCGAGCGGTCGCTACCCGGCGCCGCTCATGGAGCGCGTGGCCGAGCTGGGAGTGCTTGGCTCGCTCACGTCGCCCGATCTCGGCGGGCTCGGGCTCGATCTGGTCACCTACACGATGATCGTCGAGGAGCTCGCGCGCGGCTGGAGCACGGTCGCCGCGCTGGTCGGGGCCCAGGCGACGACCGCGCATCTGTTCGAGCGCTTCGGCCCGTCGTCGGCGGGGCGGCGGATCGTGCCCGAGATGACGCGGGGAGAGCGCTGGGGCACGACGGCGCTCGGCGGGCTCGTCAGCGCTCGCGCCAGCGGCGACGGCTGGGCGCTCGGGGGCCACGTCCCGCTCGTGGACAATGCCGAGCGCAGCGACCACTTCGTGGTGGCGGCTCGAACGAGCGAAGGCCACGAGGGGTGCTTCCTGGTCGGCCGCGACGCGCATCGACTCGCCGTGGGCGGGGCGGCGCCCACGCTGGGCGCGCGCGGCCTCGGTGCGGCGGATCTGGTTCTCGATGGCGTCCTCGTCGACGAGTCGGCGCGCCTTGCCGACGGGACCCTGCAGAGGGCGAACGCGCTCGCGCACCTCGCGATCGCCGCCACCGCAGTCGGGCTCGCCCAGGCGGCCTTCGAGGCGGCGCTGCGCTACTCGCAGCAGCGGTCCGCCTTCGGCCAGCCGATCTGCCAGCACCAGGCCGTGCAGCTCAAGCTCGCGGACATGGCGACGCGCATCACGGCCGCTCGGCTCCTGACGTATCGCGCCGCCGAGCGGCTCGGGGCTGACGCCGCCGACGACGCGGCATCCGCCATGGCCAAGGTCGAGGCTTCGGAGACGGCGCTCGCCGTGACGCTCGATGCCATGCGAATCCACGGCGGCTACGGCTACACCGCCGAGTTTCCTGTGGAGCGCCTCTATCGGGACGCGGCGCGCCTCCTCGTGACGCCCACCGGGAACGAGGCCCTGAGGCGCGTCGTCGCCCACCGGCTGGTTCAGGACGAGCGCGTGCGGGCATGAGCTACGGCCGCTACTTCGAGGAGTTCTCCGTCGGCCAGGTCTTCAAGCATTGGCCCGGGCGCACCATCACCGAGGCCGACTGCACGTGGTTCGCCTTGCTCACGATGAATCAGCATCCGCTTCACTCCGACGCCCACTACGCCGAGACGTACACCCAGCACAAGCAGCGCGTCGTCCTGGGGCCCCTGGTGTTCAGCATCGTCATCGGCATGACGGTGGCGGATGTGTCTGGCCGCGCCATCGCGAATCTCGAGGTGGACCGCCTGAAGCACGAGCAGCCCACGTTCATCGGCGACACGCTCTACGCGACGAGCACCGTGACCGGGCTCTCCGAATCGAAGCAGGGCGACCGCGGGGTCGTGACGGTCGAGACGATCGCGACCAACCAGCGCGGCGACCGCGTCTGCTCCTACACCCGCCACGTCCTCGTCCCCAAGCGCAATCACGGGACGCTCGGGGAAGGCAAGCTGCCGTACTGAGATGGCGCGCCGCCGGGCACCGGGAGTCGCCGGGGTAAAGGACGAGGACCTGGACGCAATCGACGTCGTGGCCGCTGCTCGTCTCGCGACCCCCACCGAGCTGCCGGACGTCGAGGAGATCGACGAGACCGACGTCGCCGTCGCGCCGCCCTGGATGACGATCCTGCACAACTGCGACTGCCACACGTTCGAGGAAGTCGTGCGGCAGCTCATGAAGGCGATCGCGTGCTCGGAGGAGAAGGGCTGGGAGCTGGCCTGGCAGGTGCACAACACCGGCAAGGCCGTCGTCAAGGTCGGCCCCGAGACCGAGTGCGTCCGCGTCGGGAACATCCTGGCCTCGATCGGCCTCGTCGTCACCGTGACGCAGTCGTAGCGCGCCCCGTCTCCTGGGCGTCCCGGCTCTGTTCCTCTGCCCCGGGCGTCCCGAGAGGGCCGCTCGCGTGCGAATTTTTGCATCCAAGAGCAATTTTTCGTTGCCCTCGTCTGAATTCCTGCGAGCGAAAACGGGCGACGACCTGTCGGATCAGCCGTTTGCACGCAGGGCCTCGGCTGGCATCGCGGTTGCTGACTCATCGTTCAGTCGAGGAGGGGCGCGTACACGTGTGGAAGCGAGCATTCGAGGCCATCGGGGCCGCGGGATCGTCGTCAGGTGACCCGTGGTATCGCCGGCCCGACGTCTGGGTGGTCGTCGGGACCGTGGTGCTGCCGTTTGGCTGGGTGCTCCCGCTCGGGCGCGCGGCCTGGGCATACCTCGAGTCGCGCCGAACCCGCGTCGACTAGCCGCCCAGGCGCGCCAACGACGCTGCGCGCCATTGACAATCCCTCGCGTTACTGGGTACTCTCGGGGACCTTCTCCACGCTTTTTCGTCGATCGCTGTGGCCATGGCCTCTTCATGGGAGAGGAGGATCGAGCGGTGAGCAGACGATGCCCCGGATAGGCAGTCGCCCCGAGGCTCCAGGCGGAACCCGGGGGGTGTGAGATGCGCCGGTACGTCCTCCGGCGGCTCAGCTATTCCGTGGTGTCGCTGGTGCTGCTCTCGCTCACCATCTTCTTCTTCGTGCGCGTCACGGGCGACCCCGCGGTGCTCCTCGTCGAGCCCGGCGCGAGCAAGGCTGACCTCGATCAGATCCGCGAGCAGTTCGGACTCGACCGGCCCCTGTTCGTCCAGTACGGAGCCTTCGTCTCGAGCCTCCTGCGCGGCGACTTCGGCCAGTCGTTCTACTACCGGACGCCGGTCCTCGAGCTGTACCTCTCCCGGCTGCCGAACTCGCTCATGCTGGCGGCGGCCGCGATGACGCTCTCGCTCCTGATCGGCATCCCCTCCGGCATCCTCGCGGCGGTGCGTGTCAACGGCTGGTGGGACCGCGTGGGCAAGATCTTCGCGCTGCTCGGGCTGTCGCTGCCGCCCTTCTGGGTCGGGCTCGTGATGATCCTGTTCTTCTCGGTGTACCTCGGCTGGCTCCCATCCTCGGGCGCCGGCTCGATCTGGCATCTGGTCATGCCCGCCTTCTCCCTGGGCTGGTTCTTCGCCGCCGCCCACATGCGGCTCACGCGGTCGTCCATGCTCGAGGTGATGGGCAGCGAATACGTGAAGCTCGCGCGGCTCAAGGGATTGCCGGAGGCCATGGTCATCGCCAAGCATGCGTTCAAGAACGCCTTGATTCCGGTGCTCACGCTGGCCGGGATCAACCTCGTCATCATGGTGAACGTGGCCGTGATCGTGGAGACGGTCTTCGCCTGGCCCGGCATCGGCCGCCTGATGTACGAAGGCATCGCCTTCCGAGACTTCCCGGTGGTGCAGGCGACCGTGCTGCTCGGCGGCGTCATGATCGTGGTCGTCAACCTGCTGGTGGACATCCTCTACGCAATGATCGACCCGAGGATTCGTCTGGAGCGCTGACATGGCCATCAATACGCGCACTGCGACGTTCACGACGCTGCCCGGACGCCTCGCCGGCCTCCGGCTCAGCGGATTCCCGATCATCCCCGCGGCCATCCTCGCCGGGATCGCGTTCCTCGCGATCTTTGCCGAAGTGATCGCGCCCTACAATCCGGAGATCGGCTCGCTCGGGGATCGGTTCCGTCCGCCGTTCTGGCAGGCCGGAGGGAGCGAAGCGCACCTGCTCGGCACGGACCATCTCGGGCGCGACGTGCTGTCCCGGCTCATTTTCGGGGCGCGGGTCTCGATGGTGGTCGGCATCACCGCCGTCCTGATCGCGGGCACGATCGGCACCGTGCTCGGCATCATCTCCGGGTACATCGGCGGCTGGGTCGACCAGGCCATCATGCGCCTGACCGACACGTGGCTCGCCCTGCCCGCCTTGACGTTCGCCATCTTCCTCGCCGCCATCACGGGCCCCAGCGAGCTGAACATCATCATCATCATGGCGGTCGTGTACTGGACGCGGTATGCGCGCGTCATCCGGGGCGAGGTCCTGTCCCTCAAGGAGCGCGAGTTCGTGCGCCTCGCGATCGTCGCGGGGTGCTCGAAGCGCACGATCATGCGCAAGCACATCCTGCCCAACGTCGTGAACTCGGCGGTCGTGCTGGCCACGCTCATGATCGGCGTCGTCATCGTCACCGAGGCCTCGCTCTCGTTCCTCGGCGTCGGCGTTCCGCCGCCGAAGCCGGCCTGGGGGCTGATGCTCGCGGACGGCAAGAAAGGCATGATGGCCGGCTACTGGTGGCTCACGGTGCTGCCAGGGTGCTGCATCATGCTCATGGTGCTGTCGGCGAACCTCCTCGGGGACTGGCTGCGCGTCAAGCTGGATCCTCAGCTGCGCCAGCTCTGAGCCGTTCGACCTCTGTGACCGTTCCGATCGGCCAGCGCCCGGACCTTCGCGCATGACCACGGCTCCGCTGCTCGACATCCAGAATCTGTCCACGCACTTCGTGAGCGCGGGCGGCACGCGTGTGGTGCGCGCGGTCAACGATGTGTCGTTCACGCTGCGCGCCGGGGAGACGCTCGGCATCGTCGGCGAGTCCGGCTCGGGCAAGAGCACGCTGGCGCTCACGATCCTGCGCCTCCTGCCGAAGGCCGCCCGCATCGTCGAGGGCAAGATCAACTTCGAGGGCGAGAACCTCCTCGACAAGTCCGACGGCGAGATGCGCCACGTCCGCGGCAAGCGGATCGCGATGATCCTGCAGGATCCCATGGCCTCCCTGAACCCGCTGTTCACGATCGGGGACCAGGTCGCCGAGCCGATGCGGGTCCACGAGCACATGCCGCGCGGCGGCGCCTGGACGAAGGCGCGCGATCTCCTCCGCGCGGTGCGGATCTCGGCGCCCGACACGCGAGTCCGCGAGTACCCGCATCAGATGTCGGGCGGGATGCGCCAGCGCATCGTGGGCGCCATCGCGATCTCGTGCGAGCCGTCGCTCCTGATCGCCGATGAGCCGACCACGAGCCTCGACGTGACCATCCAGGCGCAGTACCTGAACCTGCTGCGCGACCTGCAGCGCGCGCATCACCTCGCGCTGATCTTCATCACCCACAACCTCGGCATCGTCGCCAAGATGTGCGACCAGGTGGCCGTCATGTACGCCGGGCGCATGGTCGAGGTGGGCCCCGTGCGGCAGATCTTCAATCGCCCTGCGCACCCCTACACCGAGGCGCTCCTGTCGTCGATTCCGCGTCTCAGCGACAACCGCGAGCGGCTCACGGCCATCGAGGGGCAGCCGCCGGACCTGGCGACGCCGCCCCAGGGATGCGCGTTCCACCCCCGGTGTCCGAAGGTGATCGAGCGCTGCCGGGACCAGGATCCGCCGACCTTTGCCGTCGCCGACATGCAGCGCGCG
>Ga0187894_10004304_pt1 | contig 15350 bp, 16 predicted proteins | sample GBC1701081metaG_FD_136650 | JGI IMG/M metagenome (GOLD analysis project Ga0187894, IMG submission 136650) | White microbial mat communities from a lava cave in the Kipuka Kanohina Cave System on the Island of Hawaii, USA - GBC170108-1 metaG ... | reverse complement strand
TCCTGCGGCCCGGACAGCTCGTAGGCCTTGCCTTCGTGACCCGAGGTCGTGAGCACGCGCGCCGCGACGCGCGCGATGTCTCGTGCATCGATGTGGCTGACCCGCGTGTCGGCTGCCGGCAGATGGATCGCCCGTGTCGATGCGATGCCCAGCTCGAGGAAGTTCTGCATGAACCCGTTCGGCCGCAGGAACGTCCACGCCAGACCGGAGGCTTCGATGGCACTCTCGATTTCTCGATGGAAGCGCCCGATAAGAAACCGGCCGTTGGCCGCGCCCCAGCTCGACAGCTTCACCAGCCGCCGCACTCCCGCGGCCTTGACGGCGTCGACGACGTTGCGCTCTCGCTCGACCTGACCGAGGATGCCGGTGCCGAGCAGGAACACCGCGTCGATGCCGGCGAGCGCCGGTGCGAGCGAGCCGGGTTGCCCGAAGTCGAGTGGAACGGCGTCAACGCCGGCCTGCTTCGCTTTCTCGGCCTTCTGTGGCGAGTGATACGCGGCGCGGAACGCATGTCGCTGCGCCTTCAGTTGCTCGACGAGTGCGGTACCGACGGTACCGCCCGCGCCAGTGACGAGAATCATGGTGATCTCAAGTGGTCAATGCGGACCACTCTAGACAAACACCGGCGGATGGTGAATGCTTGGAACGGCTCATTTCTTAATCGATCGTTCCAGTTATGGACCTTCTCAGTGATGTCATGCGGGACCTGCGGCTCGAGAGCGTGGTGCTCAGCACCAGCGAGCTGCGCGCGCCATGGGGATTCGACAAAGGCACCGTCCGCGGCGCCGCACCGTTTCACGTCATCGTCGAAGGGCGTTGTCGACTCGACATCCCGGAGCGCCCGACGATCGAGCTCGCGGTCGGCGACTTGGTGGTGTTTCCTCACGGCGATCGGCATTCGCTGTCTTCGGAGGCGGATGCTTCACGCGTGCCGTTCAGCACCATCCTCGAAGCGAGCGGCCTGCGAAGCGGTTGGACACCGGGGCACCGACTCGAGCGGGTGGATGAGATCCGCTACGGTGGCCACGGCACATTGACGCGCATGATCAACGGCTTGTTCGTGTTCCGCGATCGGCGATCGAACCCGCTCGTCGAGTCGCTGCCCGCTGTCCTCCACGTCCAGGGGCGGATGGGGCGAGGACCGGACTGGCTGCAGAGTTCGTTGAGCCTTCTGATCGACGAGACGTTGTCGGGACGCCCCGGCTTCCAGACGCTCACCGAACGGCTGGCCGACATCGTCTTCGTGCAGGCGGTACGCAACCACATGTCCGCGGCCCCGAGCGATACGGCAGGGTGGCTGCGCGGCCTTAGCGATCCGCAGGTCGCGCGCGCCTTGTCGCTGATCCACGCGCGGCCTGGCGAACCGTGGACGGTCGCGTCGCTCGCCAGCTCGGTGGCCTTGTCGCGCACCGCCTTCGCGCGCCGCTTTCGCGAGCTGCTCGGCTCGAGCGTGATGGAGTACGTGGCGGCGCGGCGGATGCACGCGGCCGCCGGCCTGCTGGCGGAGTCGACGCATGCGATGAATGCGATCGCCAGCGCCGTCGGCTATGAGTCCGAGATTTCGTTCAACAAGGCGTTCAAGCGCTGGGCCGGCGTCCCGCCGGGGCAGTACCGGCGGCAATCGAAAAGACATCCGGCATCGCCCGAGCGCGCGTTCCGAGTGGCCGATCATGCTCCACCGACGTAGACATGCGCGAAGCTACGCGGCGCGAAAGCCTCAGGCGACCCAACGGCACCGCTGGGCAAGCGCTCTTTGGCTGGAAACGCAGCCACAGCCAGGCGATCTCCACGATCATGGCGCGCACGCGGCGATTGCCCGCCTTGGCCAGATGCCCTGGTCGCGTTCGGATTCGCCGCCGTTGTAGGGCGTGCCCGCCGATCCGGCGAGGGCGGCGGCTTCGCGCCGATTGCGCAAGGCTCGCCAACCGAAGAACTCCTTCACCAGGAGCCAGGCGCTGGTCGGGCCGATCGCGCGCAGCCGCATCAGATGAACCACCCTGCGCTCGGCCTCGGAGCAAGGGCTCTGTAGCCGTTCGCGCCGCGTGCCGCTCTTCCTCGGCGACGCCTAAAGCCCGCTCGAAGGGGCTGCCGGGCCGCATCTGCCCGAGTCACCTGATCATGTCGTTTTCGACCGCAATGACCGGCGACCTCTTCAGCGGCAGCATCATCGCGCTGCGGGCGATCCGCGACGCGGAATTCCTCGGCATGGTGCGGCCCGGCGACACCATCCGCACCGAGGTCGAGATCGTGGAGAAACGCCCCGCAAGCAACCCCGACCGCGGCGTGGTGGTCGTCAGCGACCACGTCTACAACCAGGACGACAGCGAAGTCTTCCGCAACGACAAGATCGCGCTCGTCCGGCGGCGTTCCCGGCCTAACGCAGCCCGTCTTTGTCCTGGATGTCCTTTGCGGCGAGGCCGCCGAGCCGCGCGTGCAGGCGGCCGCGGGTGGCGGCGCAGAAGATCACCGCGATCTCGCGCGACCCCGGCGCGTCGTGCAGCGTGATGCTCATCGTGTCGTAGTGCGAACGCACGTAGAGCGCGTCCTTGTGCGCGAGCGGCACGTCGATCGTGCTGCCAGGGCCGCCGCGCTTGCCGCTTGAGGAGATCCACGCCTTGCCGCCGCCGACGGCGTCGCGCACCGGGTCGGCGAAGGCGGTGGTGACGAGCGCATTGCCATGCTCGTATTCGCCTTCGACGCCGACTATGCAGGCCTTTCCATAGCTTGCGATCTTCGAAGAACCGGAAAGTGCAGCCAGCCGGCGTCCGAATTCCTTGCCCAGCTCGCCCGACTCCTTGAGGAGCAGCGAAAGGTCCTGGCTGAAGCGGCCGGCATAGGGGTTCTCCAGCACGCAGACCACCGCGAACTTGCGCACCGGCTCGCCGTCGGCGGCCTGCCCGGTCTCATTGGCGAGGATTTCCTCCGAAAAGGCCTGCCATCTGCGGATCTTGTAGTTCATCAGTGCGCGGCTCCGGAAAAGTCCATGGGCAGGCGGCATTCGGCGACGCGGATCCTCCGATTCGGCGCCGGGGTGTTGCGGCTGCGGCCGACGAAGCGCGGCACGCCGTCGGTGATCACGGCGCCGACGGCGGCGATGTCGCCGTTCCTCAGGGCGTCGAGCGCGGTCTTCTTCGAGCCGCCGACGCAGGCGTCCAGCAGCACGACATCCGCATCTTTTCCAGCTCGCAAATATCCAGAATTAAGGCGATAAACGGTGGCGTTGTTCCCCGTCGCCGCCGCGATGGCGGTCTCCACCGGCATGTCGGTGAGGCTGGCGAGGTGCGTGATGGTGTACATCATGCCGAGCGGCATGATGCCCGAGCCGGTCGGCGTGTCGGTGGCGATGAGGAAGCGGTCGACCTGCTTCGCCTCCTTCGTCAGCTTCCACAGGAGCAGCGTGGTGCGAAGGTTGCCGGCGGTGCAGACCTGCAGGTTGATCTTCGACTCGTTGACGATCCGCGGAAAGTCCTCGTCGGGCATCGCCACCGGGCCGCCGTTGACGTGGAACGAGACGTCGGGCTGGATCTTGATCAGGTGGTCGGCCCAGATGCCGGAAGAGCCGGGAATCGACGAGCCGCCGGTATGCACCATGGTCACCATGCCGTGCTTCTTGGCCCAGGCGATCATCGGGCCATAGTCGTACGGCGTCTTCACCGCGCCGAAGCCCGCCTTGGCGAGCCACACGCCCTGCCGCGCGATCTCCTCGAAGTCGCCCTCGACCAGGCCCGGCTCCATGATGATCGAGCCGGCATGCACCCGCATGCCGCCCGGGCGGAAATTCTCGAAGCACTTCTTCGCCGCCACCGCGAGCGCCTTCACCCCGGCGGGATCCTTCGGCCGCCCCGGCACGTGCACCTCCGAGGCGCTGATCGCCGTGGTCGTGCCGCCGTGCGTGTAGCTCTCCAGGAAGCCCACGGTCTTCTGCCGCGGCGTCCAGTCGCCGAAGGTGTTGTGCACCTGCGAGTCGATCAGGCCCGGTATGGCGGTGGCGCCGTCGGCGTCGATGACGACGTCGAAGTCCTTCAGCGAGGGGGGCGCGGTGCCGACCGCGGTGATCTTTCCCCCGTCCATGAGGATGGCGTCGCCCTTCGCGTGCGGATCGCGCCAGTCGCCGGTGACGATGGTGCCGAGGTTGACGATCGCGGTCTTCATAGCTTCCTCGCTATCCAGTCGGCGCAGATCTGCAGCGCCGGGAGGTGATTGTCCCACTGCGTGTGCGCGGCGCCGCCGTTCTCGCCGGTGAACACCACCATTTCCTTGTCGGTGGAGCCGATGGCGCCGAACATGGCGTGCGCGTCCTCCATCAGCACCTGCTGGTCCTCGGCGCCGTGCATGATGAGGAACGGGCACTTGATCCGCGCCGCGTAGTCGGCGAGGCGGAAGTCCTTCACCTTCTCGACCGCCGCCTCCAGGGTGTCGGTCCCGGTGATGAACATGAGCTGGAAGCGGGGCGCGGCGATGATGCCCTTACCCTCGATACGCTTTTTCCAGACCCGGTGGTAGTCGAAGATCGCCCCCCACGCGACGGCCGCCTTGAGCCGCGGCTCGTAGGCGGCCGCGCGCGACACGTAGTAGCCGCCGAGGCTGGAGCCGACGATGCCGATGCGCTTCGGGTCGACGCTCTTGCGCTTCTCCAGCCAGTCGATGGCCGCGCCGACCGGCTTCTCGTAGTCGTAGCGCGTGACGAGCTTCTGCAGCCGCAGCGCCTCGCCGACGCCCGGCGTGTCGATGAAGAGCGCAGAGACGCCCCGCTGCGCGAACTGCTGCCGCGCGCGCAGGTACCAGAGCTCCTTTGTCGTATCCAGGCCGCAGATGAAGATCGCCACCGGCCGCGGGCCGTCGGCCATGCCGGGCACGAAGTACGCAGGAAGCGTCGTGCCTTCGAAGGGCACCAGCACCCGCTCGACCGGATAGCTCGAGTTTTCCCTTCCCTTGTCGAAAACCCGGAGCACCTCCCGGTACGACGCGAGGCGGTCGGGAGACGCCGGCGGGATGAAATGCTCGGAGATCGTGTGATAGAGGGCCGAGAGGAAGTAGTTCTCCGAGGCGGTGAAGCGCGAGCCCGCCTTCGCCCGCTTCTCCAGGATTTCCGCGAGGCGCGCCCACTCATGGTGCCAGGTGGCGTCGTCGCCGACCTTCGCCCGCAGCTGCTTCTCGATCAGCGTGAAGTCGCCCAGCTGCCCGCCGGCCGCGAACGCGAGCAGCGTGTTGTACGACCAGCGGTAGTGGCCGGGAAAGAACTCGAACATGTTGAAGCCCGAGTTGCCCTTGTCGTCCAGCTTTGCTTCCAGTTTTGCGCTCATGGGTTCCGATGTTAGTCGTCTTGCAGAAGCCGCGGGAGCCATACCGAGACCACCGCCGGCACGCCGGCGCGGACCTTATCCAGCCCGCGGCGCAGCGCCGCGGCGACCTCGCCGGGCTCCCGCACATTCTCGCCGTGCGCGCCGGCGGCCTGCGCCTCCAGCGCGAAATCCATCGGCGGGTCGAAGTAGCCGCCGTCCAGCCCGCCGCGCACCGCGTGCCCGTCCGGATACAGCGCGGCGGTGGCCCGCGTCCCGGTGCTGTAGCTGCGGTTCTGGAATATCACCGAGAGGAACGGCGCGCCGTATTTGCACGCGCTCCATAGCGCGGCGGTGGGCGAGCCGTACATCCAGAAGCCGTCGCCCGTCACCATCACCACGTCACGTTGCGGCATGCCGAGCTTCACGCCAAGCGCCACGCCCGGCCCCCAGCCGCCGGCGCTACCGGGATTGTGGAAGTAGCGCGCGGCGCCGCCGAGGCAGTGGAGGTAGCCGTACATGGGGTTGTGGGTGAGCGTATCGTCGACCAGCACGCAGTTCTCGTCGAGCAGCTCGCCGATGCATGAGGCCAGATGGAGCGGGTCGATCGGGCTCTTCATGGCGACGGCCCGCGCCTCCGCGCGCGCCTTGTCCTTGCGGGCCTGCGAGGCGCCCGCCCAGCGCTCCGCGCGGTTCCCGTTTTTTTCCACGCCGAGGTTCCGCACCGCGCGAAGCAGCGCACGCAAGGCGCCCGTGGCGTTCGCCGTGACTCGCACGCTCGCCTGAAACTCGTACGTCGGGATTTTCAGCTTGACCGGATCCTCGTCGATCACCGCCACGTACGCCTTCGCCGACGGCGCCTTCGGTCCGGGCATCCACGGCACCTCGGCGTCGAGCGCCACCACGACATCCATATCGTTCAGCGGGATGGTCGCCTGGTAGAGCGGATGGTCCATCGGGAAGGAGTGGTACGAACGCGAGCTCGAGTCGACCACCGCCATGCCGAGGAGCTCGGCGAGCTCGACGAGGAGCGGCACGCTCGCCGGGTCGCGACCGGAGCCCGATACGACGATCGCGGGGTTGGCTGCGGCGACGAGCCGCTTCGCGAGCTCCTCGATCGCCTCCGGGTCCGGCGCGGCGGGCCGCGCGATGCCGAGCTCGTCGGCGGTCGGGAACTCTATTTCGCCCTGCGGCGCGAGCGCGACCTCGCGCGGCAGGCTGAGGTACACCGGCCCGCACGGCGCGGTGCGCGCTACCTGCAGCGCGCGGCTGGTGGCGAGCCCCGGGTTGTCCTGCATCTCGAGCCGATGCTCCCATTTCATGTACTGCCGCACGATGCCGTTCTGGTCGTAGAGGTCCTGCACCCAGAAGTGGCTGGCATCGCGCGCGCCGCGGCGCGTGCCGGGAAGGCCCACCGGCGGCGCGCCGGCGGTGATCAGCACCGGCAGGCCGCCGCGCATCGCGCTGTGGATGGCCGAGCCGTAGTGCTGCGTGCCGACGTCGACGTGCGCCGCGGTCGCCGCCGGCCGCCCGGTCGCGGCGGCGTAGCCGAGCGCGGCGTTGAGCGCCGGCACTTCGTGCGTCAGCAGCACCAGGCGCGGCGCCGTGCGCCCCTGCGCGCGCGCCCGGGCGATGGCCTCCTGGTAGAAGGCGAGCTCGGAGCCGGAGGTGAAGAACAGCACCTCGACCCCGCCGGCGGTCATCGCCGCCACTACCGCCTCGCCCGCGTCCGCGGAGTCGATTTTCACAGTATGATTATTTTTGCTTCTGGCTGGCGGTCAAATGAAATCGATCGATAGGGCGCATTAGGCCCCGTTATCGCCCGCCGCGCAAGGAGGATCCATGGAAATCAAGCAGCTGCGGGCGCTGCGCGAGAAGCGCAGCGGCGCGCAGATCCTGCGTACGCTCGACCCCGATCGCCAGGACCGCGCGCTGATGCGCAAGCTCTTTGCCGAACACGGCGGCGCGGTGCTCTCGCGCTATGCCGAGCGCATGGGCCGCGACGAGGGCACGATGCTCAACCCGCCCGAAGACCGCTCGAAGGTCGACGATTTCGCCGCCGCCGGCGCCGCAAGCGCGGAGGAGTTCGCGCGGCAGTTCGTCGACGGCTTCTGCTTCGGCTGCGAAGGCGGGGAGCGCGCCACCGTCATGGCCTTCGACCGGCGGCTCAACCACTTCGGCCACCAGCTCAACGCCGTCTTCAGCTCCGACCTCGGCCACTGGGACGTGCCTGAGATGGCGCACGTCCTCGGCGAAACCTACGAGCTGGTGGAGGACGAGCTGCTGTCGCCGGAGGACTTCCGCAAGTTCACCTTCTCCAACGTGGCGCGGATGTATACCACCATGAACCCCGGCTTCTTCACGGGCACGGCGGTCGAGGCCGCCGTCGCGAAGGAAATCTCCTAGGCCGGGACGGCAGCCAGCAGGTCGATCTCGACCAGGAACTGCGGGTCGGAGAGCCGCGACACCTGGACCGACGTGCTGCCCGGCATGTTGTCGGCGTTCCAGTACTTCGGCAGCGAAGGGTCCTTGCGGATGCGCAGGTACTCGTCCATGTCGAGCACGAACGTGCGCCGGAAGATGACATCCCCCCAGCCGGCGCCGGCGTCCTTGAGCTGGATCTCCAAGTTCTTCATCACGTGCAGGTACTGCGCCTTGAGGTCGCCGGGCGCCACGCACCTGTAGTTCTCGTCCGAGGCCGTCTGGCCGGCGACGAAGATGAAGCGTGTCGGCCCCTCGACGGTGACGACCCGCGTGAACCCGGGGTGCCGGAAAACGCCCGCCGGGTTCCTGTAGGCCTTCTTCATGCCCTACTCCGCCTTGATCCCGGCGTCCTGCGCCAGCTTCTTCTTGCGCTCGAGCTCGCCGTGCACGAAGCGCGTAAAGACATCCGGGCTCGTGGGCGCGGGCTCCATGCCCAGCTTGCTCAGCCGTTCGCGCACATCGCCCTGGCTGAGCGCCCACGCCACGTCGGCGGCGATCTTGTCCACGATCGGGCGCGGCGTGCCGCCCGGCGCGAGGAGGCCATACCAGAGCTCGAGGTCGAACGCCGGGTACCCCCGCTCGGCGAACGTCGGCACCTCCGGCCAGTAGCTCATGCGCTTCTCGCTGCCCACGGCAAGCGCCCGCAGCCGTCCCGCGCCCACCAGCGGGATCGCGCCGTTCGAGGCGAGGAACGCCGCGTTGAGCCGCCCTTCGATGAGGTCGTTCTGCATCTGTCCCGGGCCGCCGCCGTAAGGGACGTGCACCATGTCGAGCCCCGCGATATGGGCGAACTTGGCCATGAACATGTGGTGCGTGCTGCCGTTCCCGGCGGACCCGTAGGCGACTTTCTTCGGGTTATTCTTGACGTAGTCGACGAACTCGGCCACGGTCTTCACCGGCATCGAGGGGTGCACGGAAAGCACCATGGCGCCGAGCGCCACCTGGGTGACGGGCGTAATGTCCTTCACCGGGTCGAACGGCACCTTGAGCAGCGCCGGGATATTGGCGAAGGCGTCCGGCACCAGCACGAGGTTGTAGCCGTCGGGCGGCGACTTCGCCACGTCGGCAGTGCCGATCATGGTTCCCGCGCCGAGCTTGTTGACGATCACCACCTGCTGCCCCCAGCGTTCGGCGAGCTTTGCGCCGACCGTGCGCGCGAGCAGGTCGGGGCCCGAGCCGACGTTGGTCGGCGCGACGATCTGCACCGGCTTGGTCGGGTAGTTCTGGGCGTTGGCTGCTGCGGCCAGCGCCATCGCGGCGAGCGGCGCCAGGAATCTGGCAAGAGCAGTCGACTTCACGCGTCCTCCTTGTGGTCCTCCCGGAAAGTAACAGGCTGCATGGCGGCGTTGCCGTCCCCGGTCCAATGAAAAAAAGTCATCGGCGCGATGAGGGAGCGTCATCCGAGACCGAAGGCTCCAGGGCCGCAAGCCGCCACCAGGACGAGGCCGCCGACGACGGCGAGGTTCTTGAGGAAATGCTGAACGACCTCGGGGTCGCGCAGGTCGCGATAGTAGTACCAGGTCGAAACCAGTGTGAAGACGATGAGCGCCGCGGCCGCCCAGGCGACCGCTATGCCGGCGGCGAGCGCCGACCCGGCGACGACCTCAATCGCAATGCCGATCGGCAACGACACTTGCGGCCATGGCATGCCTTGCGCGGCCATATTCTGGCGCACGCGCTCGCGCCGGACGAACTGGCGCCAGGCCGAGACGAGGAAGAGGAGCGCGAGGAGAAGCCTGCCGGCGAGCGCGGCGAAGTCGGCGCCCATTCAGGCCAGCGGCGGGTACGTTGTGTAGCCGCGTTCGTCCGCGCCGTAGAACGTCGTGAAGTCGCCCGGCGCCAGCGGCGCGCCGGCGGCGAAGCGCGCCGGCAGGTCTGGATTGGAGATGAACGGCTTGCCGAAGGACACCAGGTCCGCGGTGCCGGCGGCGATGACTGCGTTGCCGCTCTCGAGCGCGTAACCGACGTTGGTGATCATCGCGCCGCTGAACATGCGCCGCAGCGCGCGCGTCGGGTCGCGCAGGATGACGCTGCCGGTCTTCAGGTCGACCTCGCTCGGCTCCATCGCGTGCACGTAGCCGACGTTCAAGCGACTAAGCTCGCGCATGAGCGTGCCGAACGTGGCGAGCGGATCCGAGTCCATCATGTCGTTGTTGCGCGTCGAAGGCGAGATCTTGATGCCGGTGCGTTGCGCGCCCCAGACGTCGGCCAGGGCTTCCATGACTTCGATCGCGAAGCGGCAACGATTGAGGACCGAGCCGCCGTAGCGGTCGGCGCGCTGGTTGGACCCGTCCTGCAGGAATTCATCGACCAGGTAGCCGTTGGCGGCGTGCAGCTCGACGCCGTCGAATCCCGCCTCGCGGGCGTTGCGCGCCGCCCGTCGAAAATCTTCCACGACGCCCGCGACCTCGGCGGTGCCGAGCGCGCGCGGCACCTCGAGGTCCTGGGGACCCTGGGGCGTCCTCGCCTTGGCGCGGGCGGCGATCGCCGAGGGCGCAACGGGCAGCGCGCCGCCGCGAATGGCGGAGTGGCCGGTGCGGCCCGCATGCCAGAGCTGCTGGTAGATGCGGCCGCCGGCGCCGTGCACCGCCGCCACGACCGCCTCCCAGGCCGCGACCTGCGGCGCCGTGTGGACGCCCGGCGCGCAGTAAATGCCGCGCGCCTGCTCCGAAATCTCCGTGCACTCGGTGACGATCAGCCCGGCGGAAGCGCGCTGCGCGTAATACTGCGCGACGACGGGCTTCGGCACGCCGTCGGCGCTCGCCCGGGTGCGCGTCATGGGCGCCATGACGATGCGGTTCGGCAGGCCGAGCCCGCCGAGGTGGAACGGGGAGAGCAGGATATCGCTCATGGCGCTACCGGGTCATGAGCCCGGGCAAGAACATCACCGTGGCCGGCACGAAGATGAAGAGGGCGAGCCGCAGCACATCGGCCGCAAGAAAAGGCATCACGCCGCGAAAGATGGTGGTCACGGGGACCTCCGGCAGCACTGCACGGATGACGAACACATTCATGCCCACCGGCGGCGAGATGAGGCTGATCTCGGTGACGATGACGATGATGATGCCGAACCAGATGACGTCGAAGCCGAGTGCCTGCACCACGGGGAAGAAGATCGGCACGGTGAGCAGGATCATGGAGAAGCTCTCCAGGATGCAACCCAGCACCAGGTAGATCGCCACGATCACGAGGAACACCATGATGGGCGACAGGCCCATGCCCTGCACCCAGGCGGCGGCAAGCTGCGGCATGCGCGCCACGTTGATGAAATTGTTGAAGATCATCGCGCCGAAGAGCACCACGAACATCATCGCGGTGGTGCGCCCCGTGTCGGTCAGCACGTCGACGTGGTCGGCGAAGCGCATGTTGCGGCGTAGCAGGGCGAAGAAGAACGCGCCCGCGGCGCCGATGCCCGCGGCCTCGGTCGGGGTGCACACGCCGAGGTAGATCACGCCCATCACCAGGAGGAACAGCGCGAGCACGCCCCAGATGCGCTTCAGGGTTCCGAACCGCTCCACCCAGCCCGAGACCGGCGCGGCCGGCCCGAGCGACGGGTTCAGCGCGCTCACCACGGCAACCGCCAGGATGTACAGGACGACCGTGATGATTCCGGGAATCACCCCGGCGATCATCAGCTTGCCGATGTCGGCGTTGGTCATGATGCCGTAGATCACCATGATGGTGCTCGGCGGAATCAGGATGCCGAGCGTGCCCCCGGCCGCGATCGAGCCGGTGGCAAGCGAGTCCGCGTATCCGTACTGGCGCATGGGCGGCATCGCCACCTTCGACATGGTTGCCGCGGTGGCGAGCGACGAGCCGCAAACCGCGCTGAATCCGCCGCAGGCGAGCACGGTCGCCATCGCCAGCCCGCCGCGAAAGTGACCGAGGAAGGCGCGCGACATCCGGTACAGGTCGCCGGACAGCCCCGAGCGCGCAACGTAGTTTCCCATCAGGACGAACAGCGGCAATACCGCGTACTCGAAGTTGCCGGCGTTCTCGAACACCGTCTGGCCGACCATCGACATCGCCGCATTCGGGTTCACCAGGATCGCGAAGCCGGCAAAGCCGACCACCGCCATGCCGACGGCGATCGGCACCCCCGAGAACAGCAGCAGGAAAACGCAGGCGAATCCGATCAGCGTAGGCAGGAGCGACTGCACGCGGTCAGCCCCGCAACGCCCTGACCAGCCGCACCAGGAACATCAGCCCGGCGAGCGCGATCAGCACCGATTCGAGCCACGCCGGAGCCGAGAAGGGCACGCGGGTGATCATCGTCGTCTCGTTGTTGCGCGCGTAGTTGAGCGCCTCGATCGCCAGGCGCCAGGAAATGAAGAAGAAAGATGCCGCGCCCAGCGTGTTGACCACCACGGCCTGCGCCGCCCGCGCCGCGGGCGCCCGGAACCAGCGGTCGAACAGATCGACGCGGATATGCTCGCCGCGCGCAGTGCAAAGCGGCAGCCCGAGGAAGATCACCGCTCCCATGGCGAGGCCGATGATCTCGTAGCTGCCCTTGATCGGCGCGTTGAAGAAATAGCGCCCGACCACGTCCGCCGTCATGGCGGCCATGATGAGAAACATCAGGGCCGCAAGCAGCGGCCCCAGAAGCTTCTCGACGAGCCGGATCAAGGCTTGTAGCGACCGACTTCCTCGCGATAGGCCCGCATCACCGCGGCCCCGTCCACCCCGCGACTCTTGATCTTCTCGACCCAGTCGCGCTCGGCCGGCGCCAGTTCCTTGCGGGCGTGCTCGAGCTCGGCGCCATCGAGCCAGGAAATCTTCACGCCGCGCTTGGCCATCAGGTCCTCGGCGCCCTTCGCCTCTTCGTCCCAGATGCTCCCCGCCAGGCGCGCGAACGCCTCGCCGGAGACCGCGTCGATCGCCTTCTGGTCGGCGGGCGAGAGCGCGTCCCACTTGCCGCGGCCGACGGCGAGGAAGAACGAGGTGGTGTAGAACCCGCCGCGCACGCGCATCCAGTGCTGGACGTGCTGGTGCAGGTTGTAGGACACCACGGCATAAGTGTCGAAGAAGGTGGCGTCGGTGACGCCGGAAGACAGCATCTCGTAGACCTTGGTCGACGGCGCCGGCACCGGCACCATGCCGAACTTCTCCGCGATCAGGGTGGTAGTGGCCGATACCGAGCGGATCTTCTGCCCCTTCAGGTCGGCCAGGCGCGCGGCCGGCTTGCGGCTGTAGATTTCGCCCGGCGGATGCACGTGCAGCGAGAGCAGCTTGATGCGCTTCTCGTCGCCCGCCTCCTGCTTCGCATAGAACTTGTCGTACACCCGCCAGTAGGCGACCGAGGCCGCCTCGCCGCTGACGCCGAGGAACGGCAGCGTGACGAAGTCATGGAACGGGAAGCGACCCGGCGTGATGGCGTGCGGACCCCACACCACGTCGGCCACGCCTTCGCCCGCCATATCGTACTGGCGGTTGGGCGCGCCGAGCGAGGAACCGGTGAACTCGACCTTGACGCGACCGCCGGTCGCCTTGGTCACCTCGTTGCCCCACGCGGTCCAGACCCGCGGGATGAGGAAGTGGCTCGCCGGCAGCCACTGGTTAAAGCGCCAGGTCTGGGTCTGCGCGAGCGCCGGTTGCGCGCCGCACAGGAGTGCCGCGAGCAGCGCCGCGATGCTGCCGGTCCGAATGCCGTGCTTCATGTGCCCCTCCGTAGTGGTGAAGCCAGCGTACCGGCTCGGCTTCCTTGAGTCAAGTTCATCTTAGATCCTGCCACTATGATCTGAGTTAATATACGCCCGTGGACCTGCGCCAGCTCGAGGTGTTCAAGCTCATCAGCCAGACCGGCAGCTTCAGCACCGCGGCGCGCAAGCTCGGGCTGACGCAGTCGGCGCTGAGCCATCAGATCCGCAGCCTGGAGGAAGAGCTCGGCGAGCAGCTGCTGGTGCGGGCGCGGCCGCGCGCCTACCCCACCGCGGCCGGCCAGCGCCTGCTCATCCCGGCGGAGCGCATCTTCGCCGAGCTGGCGGAGCTGAAGTCGCTGTTCGGCCAGACGCGCCCCGGCCTGTCGGCGGGCGCGGTGCGCGTCTCGGCTACCCACCTGGCGATCACCTACGTCTACGGCGAGCTGCTGGAAAAGTTCGCCGCCCGCCATCCGGACGTGGAACTCGTGTTCCATGCCACCGAGACCACCGAGGACCCGGTGCAGCGCGTGCTGCAGCGCGAGTCCGACGTCGGCTTCACCGTGCTGCCGGTCAAGCACCCGAAGCTCCAGGCGGTGCCGCTGCTCAAGGCCGAGCAGGTGCCGATCGTCGGCGCCAAGCACCCGCTCGCCAAGCAGAAGACCACCACGGTGGAGGAGCTGCGCCATTGGCCTTTCGCGCGCTTCGAGCCGAAGACCGGGGGCCGCCAGGTGTCGGACGCCGTGTTCCTCGCGGACGGCGGCTATCCGTCCATTCTCGCCGAGTCGAACGACGTCGAGTACCTGAAGCGGATCATCCGCATCGGCCTGGGCGTGGCGCTGGTGCCGGTCTTCTGCGTGCGCAACGAGCTGAAGGACGGCACGATCCGGGCGCTGCGCCTGAAGAGCGGTCGCGTGATACAGGACGCCGGCCTGGTGATGCGGCGCGACGTCAATATCCGCGCGCTCGAGCTCTTCGTGCGCGAGTGCGTGAAGCTGCGCGGCCCGCGGCCGCGGCCGGTCACGCTGGAGAACGTCGACCAGCCGGTCTTCGCCTTCTGAAGCCATCGCAACCCGGAGAACAAGCATGACCAAGAAGATCAAGGAGTTCGTCACGTACTGGGGCCCTTCGCTCAACGACTGGAGCGACACCGAAAAGCGCTTCGTGATCGAGCGCGACGAGGACATGCTGACCCAGGGCGCCGAGGGCGGCGGCGGCCGCAAGATGGAGAAGATCTCGCTCAACGACATCTTCAAGGACGGCGTGGTTACCGGCGTCGATATGGAGAACGGCTACCTGCCTCTCGTGCTCTACGCCAACGACGATCTGATCATCGAGGTGGCGAACTGCGACCGCGAACAGGGCGGCTGGCACCGCAACATCGGCGCCGACGAGTGGGCGTTCCAGTACCAGGGCAGCCGCACGCTTCGGTCCGAGACGGGCCCGATCACCATCAACGAGGGCGAGATGACCGTGATCCCGCGCGGCGTGTCGCACCAGAACGTGGGGCACGGGCCGAACATCGAGATCACCATCTATGCGCGCAAGCCGCTCAAGCGGCTGTGCCCGCTGGACGCCGAGGCGGCGCGCCGGCGCATGAAGATCAAGGACGGCAAGCCGGTCGAGCCGCCCGTTAGCCTGGACGACGCAAAGGAGGACTAATGACCCGCAATACCGCTGGGGCCAAGCGCGACGGCGCAGCGATCCGTACCTCGCTGAAGCACCCCATTGTCGACGCCGACGCCCACGTGCTGGAGTGCGAGTTCGCGCTCCTCGACAGCCTGAAGGAAGTCGCCGGCGGCAAGATGGCCGCGCGCTTCGAGGACGGCCTGCGCACCTTCGCCATGCATCGCTGGTACCACGCGAGCACCGCGGCGCGCCGCCAGCAGCGCATCGGCCGGCCCTCTTTCTGGCACGCCCCCGCCGAGGCGAAGGACCGCGCGACCGCGAT
>Ga0187894_10004303_pt1 | contig 15350 bp, 13 predicted proteins | sample GBC1701081metaG_FD_136650 | JGI IMG/M metagenome (GOLD analysis project Ga0187894, IMG submission 136650) | White microbial mat communities from a lava cave in the Kipuka Kanohina Cave System on the Island of Hawaii, USA - GBC170108-1 metaG ... | reverse complement strand
TCAACCACGAAGAAACGTTACGACATCGGTTTTTTCTGATCTTTCTTCGTATCCTTCGTTTCTTCGTGGTTGATTTTCATTCTTTCAGGGCGTCGCTCACCGCGACATGAACGACTCCTTTCTTGCTTTTACTCTCTGAAACCGACTGGAAGATGCGCGCATACTATCACGAAAGCCCAGCGCTTAGTGATTGCCGCGCCGCCCTTTCGCCCGCAATCCTTTGCCTTTTGATTTTGACCTGTGTCATAAACTGCGCGCCGCACGAAAATTTTCACTGCAGATGAGTTAGAAGAAGTGAGTACGGAACAAACGGAAATAACGGAACAGACGGAAATTTTCAGGTTATTTCCGAATCTTCTTCCGTTTGTTCGGTTATTTCCGTCTGTTCCGTACTCTCTCTTCTCTGTCTTGAACCGAGGCGCAAATGAAATCACGACGACAATTCGTCAAGTCACTCGCTCTCGCCGGAGCCGCAACCATGACCGACACAACATCATTCGCTCAAACAACCAACCGCCGCAATATCAAACTCGGATTCGACAACTTCTCGATCCGCGCGATGGGCTGGAAAGCGCCGCAACTGCTCGATTACGCCGCCAAACTCAAAGTTGACACGATTCTCCTCTCCGACCTCGACGTTTACGAAAGCCACGCCGCGGCATACCTCAAAGACATCAAGAAGAAGGCTGACGACCTGGGCGTCGAAATTCAAGCCGGCGCGGGCAGCATCTGTCCGTCGGCGAAAAGTTTCAACACGAAATTCGGAACGGCGGAAGATCATCTGGCGCTGCTGATTCGCGTCGCAAAAACTTTAGGCTCGAGCGTCGCCCGCTGTTATCAGGGCACAGCCGACGACCGCAAGCTCCCCGGCGGGCTCGAAGCAAGGTGGAAGGACACGATCCGCGTTTGCAAGGCCGCGCGCAGCCGGGCGATTGACGCGGGCGTGAAGATCGCCATCGAAAACCACGCGGGCGATATGCAGGCGTGGCAGCTCGCCAACCTGATCGAGGAGTGCGGGCGCGATTACGTCGGCGCGACAATGGATTCGGGCAACGCCACGTGGACGCTTGAAGACCCGATGGAGAACCTGGAAATCCTCGGCCCTTACGCCGCGACCACCGGCATTCGCGATTCGATGGTCTGGGAGACAAGCGAAGGCGCGTCAGTGGCCTGGACCGCGATGGGCAATGGGCAGGTTGACTGGCAAAAGTATTTCGATCGGTTCGCCGAACTCTGCCCCGGCGTGAGCGTGCAATTGGAAATTATTTCAGGCGCGGTTCGCGCGTTCCCTTTTCAGAAAGACGAGTTCTGGAAATTTTATCGCGACATCCGCGCAAAAGAGTTTCTCGGATTCACCACGATGGCCAAACGCGGGCGCGCGGTCGAAGCTTTCAAAGTGCCCGAAGGCAAAGACCGAAAGCTGGCTGATCAGGAGTTTCAAAAGGCCGAACTCGAAAAGAGCCTTAGGTATTGCCGTGAAGTTTTGGGTTTGGGATTGAAAGTGTAGTCGAAGCGCGCGCGCAATGGCAATGTGAGTACTGTCTCAGCCCCGCTGCCGTCTCACCTCAAACGTTTAACGGCGAACATCCGTCTCAAAACTTCTGAGTTGGCGATCACCCCGACATTCAACGTCGCTTCGGCAAATGGTTCAAGATCGCCGAGTCTCTTCCCTAGCGTTGTTCCGGGAACTTCCGGGTTTCGTCTTCAACTACGCTGCCTCGAGACGGCTCGGCAAGCGGGTTTGTTCTGGGCGCGTTCAATTGCGGCTGACCGGATTGTGGCTGACCGGATGGCGCCTGATTGGATGGCGATTGAATGATGAGTTTAGGCCCTGGCGTCTGTTGCGGCGCCTGTTGCGGCATTGGATGATGGTGTTGCTGCTGCGCGTAATACTGCTGCAACTGCTGCTCCTGCAACTGCCGCAACTGAGTCTTGTATCGAAATATTGCCCAGGCGATGCCGAGGGGAACGAGCATGAACGGAATAGCGGCTAACTCTTCAAAATTGAATATCCCCTCAGCGATGATGGCGAAGATGATCGGCGCAATGGAGACGCTGAGGATCGTCAAGATTCTCTTCTGCTTCAACGCCAGCATCTCAGCGGTCTCGGTAAATTGAAACGGCGGCGGCGCGGAATAACTCGGAGGCTGCGTGAGCGCTCCGGTCCCGCCCGTCGCCACATAACTGCCGACCTGCGCCAGCGGCAATCCGCATTGGCGACAATATTTCGTCGTCTCGGTGTTTTGCGTTCCGCAACGTGGACAGTACATTTCCGTTTTCAATCCTCAATTCCCGGCATAAAAAGCCGCGGCGGCGCTCACACCGGAATCTTTAACTTTGAAGCCCTCATCTTTCAGACATTTCTCAATCGCGCCGAGCAGCAGCAACACATTGTTTTCCGTACTGCCCGCGCCCATCAAGCCCACGCGCCAGACCTTGCCTTTGAATACGCCCAGTCCCCCGCCGATCTCAATGTTGAATTCATTGAGCAGCCTTCCGCGCACGCGCGCGTCGTCAACACCTTCGGGAATAGCGACGGCGTTCAAAGTCCACAACCGATGCTCGGGCGCGATCGCCATCTTCAATCCCATCGCCTCGACGCCGGCGACCAGCGCGCGATGATTGCGCTCGTGGCGCTTCGCGCGGTTTTCCAGGCCCTCTTCGGCGACGATGCGCAGAGCCTCGTGCAGAGCGTAGTTCATCGTGACCGGCGCGGTGTGGTGATACGCGCGCGCGCCGCCTGAAGTTTCGCCCCAGTAAGCCGTCAGCAAATTAGTGTCGAGATACCAACTGCCCACTTTCGTTTTGCGCGATTTGATCTTCTCGACGGCGCGGTCGCTGAAAGTCACCGGCGCCAATCCCGGCGGGCAAGACAGCGCCTTCTGCGTCCCGGCGTAACAGGCGTCAACGCGATTTCGATCAACGCTGATCGGGTGCGCGCCGATGCTGGTCACCGCGTCAATCATCAGAAAGCCGTCGCGATCATCAACAATCTCTCGCAAAGGCGCGATCTGTTGCAACACGCCAGTAGAAGTTTCAGCATGCACGGCGAACAACACCCGCGCGCTCGATTCGCGCCAGGCCTTGCGGGCTTTTTCCGGATCAACCGGCCCGCCCCACTCACATTCAACCCGAACGGGACGAGCCCCAGCGCGCAGAGCCATCTCATGCATACGCTCGCCGAAATAGCCGTTGATGCAGACGACCATCTCTTCATCGGGTTCAATCAGGTTCACTACAGCGGCCTCCATCCCCGCGCTGCCCGTCCCCGAAACCGGCATCGTCAACCGGTTGTTGGTCTCGAAGACGTAGCGCAACAACTCCTGCACTTCGTCCATCGTGCGCACGAACAACGGGTCGAGATGCCCAACGAGCGGCGCGCTCATCATACGCAGCACACGGTCATCAACGGGGCTAGGGCCAGGGCCCAGCAGAATGCGGCGAGGCGGATTGAGTTGAGCGATTGCAGGCGCATCGGCAATAGTCATATCGAATGAATTCTCCAGTGTTTGAAATGCCAGTGTTTGAATTGATAGCTGGCGCGGTTGACCGCGAAGCAAAGGTATCATCAAGCGCGAAATCGGCCAAGCGTTGCGGGAGCCGGCAGAGACTTCAACCTTGCTCGCTCGAATCTTCGGCTTCGGATTGATCTTTTGCAGGCAGCTGCGCGCCGAGCATCTGTTCGGCCAGAGCGAGGAATTCTTCGGCTTGCGAGATGATTGTGGCGGCTTCGGGTTCGGTGAGACTGGAGATTGAACTGTAATCACCAATGATTCTGTTGTCTTGAGCGTCAATCAAGCGGCGATGAAACTTCGCTTCAATCTCTCCTGTTTTGACGAAGTGTTGGCCGAAAGAGGCGATCAATGAACCGTGCTTGGAAAATTTCAGCCCCTTTCCGAGCAGGAAGGCGGAAGCGACATAAAACATCGTGTAGTAGGCGCGCGAAGCCGCGAAATCGGGCATGTCATTGGACAGGAGAAGCTTTGCGGCCCGCAAACTTTTGCGCGCTTTTTCGATCAAAGCCTCCTGCTCTTTTGTCATAAGCGAACCCCTTCCTGGCGCGCGTTCGCCAACAACGGCATTTGCGATTGCCGATAGTCACCTTCGGAAACAAAGATGCGCGAGGTGAGCACGTCGTACTTGAGGCATAATCCGGCATTGAATTCGCTCGTTCGGGCGACTTCTTCGAACTGGCTGACTTTGCCTTTCAGCACAATCAGCACGTCTATGTCCGAACCTTCGACAGCATCGCCGCGCGCATGCGAACCAAATAGCACAACCTCCACCAGCCGCTCGCCGTAGAGTTCCGCGAGGTATTGCCGCAACTCGGACAGGATTGTTTTCAGTTTTTCGTTCATCGCCGCCAATCTTAGCTCACAGGCCGCTCGCCAAACCAGCCGTTGACGCCGATCACGATCTCTTTATTAGACCAAGCGCAACGGCGCCATCTACAATCGGGGTTGAGCCAAACGATAAGCCATGATTCTCCCTTATTCGGGGATTTCATTCCCCTATCTGACAACTCAATTCAGCAATCAATGCTTGCCGGAGCATCGCTGCCTGACAGATCGAGAGAATGCGAAGTCTTTGTTTTGCAGCCAACTGCGAGTGAAATCATCCGCCTACGACAAAACCCTTTCAGCGCCTTTCGATGAATGGCACGCATCCTGCTTTGTAGCTGGTCACGATGCGATAGATGAACAATAACAACACTCCCCTTCAGTTCGCATCGGCTGACAGAGCGGGAGAAAGGAGGGGCGTATGCCGCGAACAGTAGTAATGCAACAACCGCTCCGACAGACGGTCAGCGCAACCCCGCAACCTTCGGGTTCGGCGTCGGCGTATCTGTTGATCGTTCCGCTGTCGGTCTTCGGGGGCGTTGCGGCCGCTTATGGTTTCAGCGTCCTGACAGAATTGCCTTTTACGATCAGCTTGATCGTCGCGGCGGTTCTCTACTTAACCAAGATGTATTTCTTCCGGAGTCAGACGCCGCAGGAGCAAATGATGAACAATGGTTGGGACAGAGTGGCCGGCTATCTGGTCACGGCCTTCTTCTTCGTCGCCCTCGCAGCCTTCGGGTTGTACGAGTTCAACCACGCGGAGATCGCCGCATCGGAACCCCGGCTCCCAATCGAAGGTCAATCGAAGGAAGCTTTCGGTCAACCCCGCGACGCGTCTCCAAACGGTTTTGAAACAACCGCCGAAGAGACATCGGATTCCAAATCGCGGAGGAAGGCTGACAGGGCGATTGAGTTCCGCAAACTCCTGGCGCCCGAGCCTCTAGTAAGCAGTCAAAACCTGAGACCTGTCCAGACAGAAGCCGTCTCATCCAGCCGTTCAACCGGCGCCTCAATCAACGCCTCAACCGGCGGACGCGAAGGCTTTATCAAAGCCACCCTGGCGCAAAACGCCGATGCCATTGGCTGCTGGATTGCGCTCCTGGTTATGGAAGCCTTCGTCGTAATGCTGGTGCATCACAACCGTCCCCGCTACATCTATCCGTATGTGTAACGCGTGACAGGGCCGGTCATCGACAACACGTCCGATGCGCCCCGGCATCGTGACGGGAATCAAGCCGCGAGACAGGAGGTAGAAAAATGAGGGTATTCGTGAGTTCGCAAATCAGAAGGTATCAGAAATTCATGGCCGACAAGAATGCTCATAGCTGGTGCGGGCGTGGGAGCAAATCCCCAATCCCGATCGCCGGGCCGAACGGCAGGTCCGAGATCATTGACAAGCCACGCGGCAAAGAGATCGCAACGAATGAGACGAGCGACAGCTCCCACGTCAAACATCGTGAGGCCCGCTCGCCACCCTGATTCCATCACCTCTTTTCAGGACCTGTCCGAACAACTAAGATGTGGCCCCCGCAAGTCGCAGAGTTGTTCAGCAGGATCGAAAGCAGTGATCAATCGAAATCGACGGCCCCTAAGGAGTCACCCCTATGTTCAATTACCTGGCTTTCGTTTGCGGCGGTATCAGCGCCCCCGGCTCATCGCCTGATGCCGACGGCGCGGAAATAGCTGAAAAGTGTTTGAGACAATTGGAAGAGACCCGCAACCCCGAACAATTCCCTCCACGCCTGCTCATCCTGCTTACCTCTCCCGCATACCACGACGCCGAGCCAATCAGACAAATGATCTCCGGCATTCGGCGATACGTCGCCGAATACAAATGTAGAATCTTTGCCGAGGTCAGAGATGAATCCGTCGAAGTCCCCCTGATCGGTAGCTCAGTCGAAGCGGTATTTTTCAACCGCCAAATTCACGAACACGGCGCGTTGCTCGTCTGTCTCGCCTCGCGTTTAGTGGCGGCCGAGACCTGTGTCAGCGTTGATGTTCATAACGACCATGAAGATGCAGTGAACGGTCTTCTCAAACAACTGAGGCTAAGTCTTATTGACATAGACAGCCGCGCCCGCCTGCCATTGACCGGCCGTCTGCTTCTGAGTTTTCTGCCTAACACCGGCCGCCACGACGAGAAAGTCTCTTACCTGGCGCCAGACTTGCACCGCCTATTACTGCAAAAAGCCCGCACCCGCATCCCGCTTGTAGGCGGCGTCTCTTCAAGACCCGGCTTTCAGTTCGCCGGAAGCGAGGTTTATCACGACCGGATAGTCGCGGCCAGCATCTTCACCGGCTCGCCTTTCAGCTCAAGTTTCAGCCACGGGTTGATAGGAACTGACACATTCCTCCGCGTCAAAAGTCTCAGCGCCGACGGTCGAACAATCCACAAATTCGATCGGAAAGGCGACCCCGCGAAGATACTGAAGCTGAAAGACCGCAATGATTTTGCGGTGCTGGGTGAATTGTCGCTCGACCGCGACCCGCTCGTGACCATCGCGCAAATCGCTGGCGACAAGAAGTCCGTGATTATGCTGCGTAAGGTTGACAAAGATACGATGTTCAGAAATCTGGCCATAAGCGATTTCGACCACGTCCGCAATGAGGCCAAAAGGAGGTTTGAACTTTCGCTGAGATGGTGGATGCTCGAAAAGCCCGTCGGCTGTCTGGCCATCCACTGTTCGTCCCAGCGGCGCTCCGGGCTGGACTTCAAAGCCATCGCTGAAAACGCTGAGGAGTTGATAACCGGAGGGAGGGCCGAGCCGCCGGTCAACGGAAGAGACGTTTATTTTGGCGGCCTCTTCGACGGAGAGTTTGGGGCTGATGATTCCGGGCGATTTCTCTTCGGCAACTGGAGCATCGCCACACTCTGCTTCAGCGACGAGATGCGCGATCGCACGCCTGCTTACACCGGCTTCAAGGCCATTTCCGAAACCGCGCGTTCGTCGACCGGCTTCTTCAATCTGCACGACGCGATCAAAGGCTCTTTAAGAGTTGTCTTCGAAACCGGCTTCCCAGGCGCCATGCTTTCCCTGGTAATAAAAAACGAGGATGACGAATGGCTCGTGGCCCTGGACGCCATCGGATCGCGTTTCGGGAAAATCGTGGAGATGACCAAACGTCCGTTGAAAGGGAATGACATTTTAGCCGTCGCCGCACGCAACAAAAAGCTAAAGTTCATCCCTGATTCAAGTCAGGACAAAGATTGTGACCCGGAAGCAGTCAAAAAATCCGGGATTATCAGTCAATGTATCCTTCCTCTCTTTGCCCGCAAGGGCGGTCTGATTGCCGTGTTACAGTTCGACCTGGGCGACTTGAGACGCAGGAAAGACGGCTTGTACAAAGCGGAAGAGCGAATCCTGAAGTCGTTGGGCACAGTCGTCGGCGACACGATCCTGCGCTTCCTCAACAGCGAAGAGGCCCGCCTAGCCCGTGAGCTGGATCGGGTGTTGATAGAGAGTCTGCGCGCTACCGAATTGGACCAAGCGCTTAAAATCTATATCGAAGGAACGCTTAAAACTTATAACGAAGGAACGGATAATATCGAAGGAACGGCCAATCTCTTCGAGGTCGAAACGGGATACATCCGTCTGCTCAATTCCGACAGGAGCGCGTTGGAGATGGTAGCCGGCACGGGCGATTACTACGAGGCTTTCAAATACCTTCGCCAGAAGACCAAAATTGACAGCGCCTCCCCCACAGCGCGGGCCTTCAGGATAAATGATGTGGTTGTGGTAAACGACTCATCGAAAAACCTATTATGGCAGAGAGCGGTTCTCGATTCCTGCAGTGACCATCCTCTCGCGCACTCCACTATGCAAAAGATTCGCTCGTATGCCAACACGCCAATTGCGGACGGCAATGGCAATTCGATCGGAACCATCAGCCTGATCTCTTATCAGCCGTGGACCTTCACACGCCCGCGAGTGCGCGCATTGAACGCCTTGAGTCATCGCGTTAGTAATCTGATCGAACATTTCAAGGCGTGGAAAGAGCGGCAGTTTCTGCTCGAGATCAACTCGGATTTTGTGCGCAACGCAGACTTCACCAATCCTGTGCAAACAATAAACGAGACGGTGAAGCGTCTTCGCAAGGCGGCGAACGCCGAGACCGCCTCGCTTTTCATCTGGGACAAAGAGGCCGAAAGATTCATCCTTCGCGCGCAAGACAGGTGGGCTGACAAAAGGTGGGTTGACGCCGCCCGATACGAGAAGGGCGAGCGATGGACCGGCGGCTTAGCCTTTGAAAAAGACCCTCAGTACGTTCCTAACCTTTTTGCTCATAAAAAGGAAAAGGCTCTGATTTCAGATAGTAGAAAATACGCCCCCTATGCCTTTGGCAACCCCCTCTCTGAAAATTTCACCTTCGAAGCGATAGGGCTTCCCTTGCGCCTGAAGAAAGATCAGACGATTGGTGTGCTGACCCTGTTTCGCCGGATCGATCCTAAGCAACCCGGCGCAGGGAGCGGCTTTACTACAATCAATCCGCGTATTCTTCAGGAGGCTGCGGACACTATTTCAAGTATGTTGAGCGCATTACTCTTCAACAGCTACATTGTCTGGTTTAAGGAGGAGATGAAGCGTCACGAGGCTGTGCGCGAGGCGCTCGAAAAAGGCGACCTCAATGTTCGCATCGAGCAGCGGTTGTGCCGCCAGATGGTCAAGTCCATTGACGCCGAGCGGGCTATTCTCTACCTAACGTCGAATCGTGAAACCGGGAAAGGACTGCATTGGGCCGACGCCGCAACTGTTGAGGGAGTAATCGCCCCCGCGCCAGCCGAGCCGTGCGAATTTGTAGTCAGGGCGGCTGAACAGAGGAAGATTCAAGAGAAAAAAAAGGACAAGCTGGCAAAAGAGAAGGAATGGAGAGTGCCTGAGTTGGCGAAAACAGAAGGTCTGATTGAACGGGTCGCGCTACCGCTTCTGAACGGAGAGCGCCTCGTCGGGGTTTTGGACCTACATTTCAGGACTGAAAGGGAGCAGCCTTATCTGGTGTCATTGCATGATCCGGATCAACTGGAAGAACTGGGTAAGAAGATAGGCTTGGTTTATCAACGACAAAAAGAGCTCGAGCAAAAGGCCGAAGTTGAAGCGCAGGCGGAAAAGGTACGGCTGACGATGCAGGCGATGGGCGCGATGGTCTTCCAAACCGCGCACCGGCTGATGAACCTGACACAAAGCATTCGCTCGCTGTCCATTCTGATCGAGGCCGCCGACTCGGATAATGTACGAAAGGCGAGGCTATCCGAGCTTTTTAAGCTGATCAATTCCTCACCCGATGTAATCAAGCGCCCAATGGAGATCGCGCGGCAAATGAAGGAGATCAACCCAAGGCCATATAATCTACATTCGCTTCTCGCCGAGGCTAGACTGGAAGCGGACATTCAGAGCCTCTCGCCGGCGCGCATTCAGGCGCTGATTCCTCACGAAATAGTAGTGCTGGTCGATCATGGTTTGATCCTCGAGGCATTCCGCAATGTGATACACAATGCGATGAAGGCCATGCCAGACGGCGGCGCGCTGACCATCAACGCCACCCTGAGCGACGACGGGCGGGAAGCGCGGATAACTTTCACCGACACCGGCGTCGGCATGAGCGCAGAGCAAATCCGGGCCGCCAAATCCGGCTTCGTAACCACACAGATGAGCACCGGGCTTGGTGTGCTTGTCTCGCTCCTGCTCCTACGAGCGCAGAACGGTAACCTCGATATTGAAAGCGCGCCGGGAGAAGGAACCACGGTAACCATAACCCTGCCCGCCGAACATCGAAAGGAGACAGCATGAAACTGCGCACATTGATAGTAGAGGATGATAAATATCAGGCTGATGCAGTTAGTTATATTCTTCAGGCAACCGGTGAAAGGCAGATGAAGGATGCCGGGATAGACGGATTCGAGATCACGATGGTCAATTACGCCGCTGATGCGCGAAAAGTACTCGATCAAGCCGGACGCGATGCAAAGCCTTACGATTTATTGCTGCTCGATCTTGGGCTATCTGAGAATTCAGGTGAAGATGATAAGCCTGAGATGGGAATTGAACTTCTGAAGCTCGCCAAAGATCAGGAAGCGGCTCCCGGAATCATCGTTATTTCCGCGTTTACAGACTTGGAGCGTTATGCCCTGATCGGCGCCACCGATTTCATCGGCAAGCCTTATGGCAAAGAAGAGTTACAGAAGCGGGTATTGAGCGCTTGGCGGAACGTCAAGGAAAAATATCGCCAGCGTATGGTAACCGCAATTCTAAAAGACAGCCTTAGAGAGTTGGCGCCTTATGCGGACAAGGGCATCATTTACCGGCTCGGTTCATGCTTCTCCCGCGTCACCCATTCGGTGCGGCAGGAAGCGGAAGAGATACGTACAGAGTTGTTCAATCAATACAATCTCGGCCCGGCGGATACTTTGCCGGCTCCGCTGGAACATCGCCTGGCCGCGGTTAAAGATGCGGTCAACAGCGCAAGACAAGAATGGAAAGAGATTCAGAGACCGTTCAAGATTACCGAAGAGTCGCCTTGCGGCGTGATTGTAGAGGATGAGGTGAAACAGTTGGCGGAACAACTTCACCCGTGCATAAACGTCCGGCTGGAGACATCCGCCGAGCGCGCCACTCGCATTCTCTCCTTCAGGGACGAATTTAACGGCAACGCGGAGGTCGTAATCAGGGAGATTCTCGTCGGCGGATTGAGCGATGAGACGGACCACTCAAAGTCTTTGGAGGTTTCCGTCGAAGTGGTGAGTGGGGACGGAATGGGAATGGCCCAAATCTTCTTCCAGGACAACTTCAATCCAATCGACTCCGACTTGGCGGAAAAGATCAACAACGGCGAGAACATTCCTCCGGGTGAGGGGCAATGGCGCGCCTGGGGGCTTTCGGTCGTGCAGCACATCGCTTTGCGCGGCGGCGGACGGTTGATTGTCGAGCCGCGGGAAGACGGCAATTTAATCACTTATCGGGTCACGCTGGCGCAGGATGTTTAAAATTCTGGTCATCGACAGTTCGGCGAAAGACACGGGACTGTTTCGCAGCCTGCTGACGGAAGAGTGCGCGCAGGTCGAGGTCTGCCGGGACGGAACCGCCGCCAAGCTCGTGGTTGAGGAGCATGCTGACGGCTTCACGGCGACCTTCATGCTGTGGGATGTCTCCGATCCGACTTTCGCCGAAACGCTCGCGCTGTTCCGGCATCGGTGGCCTGAGACGCCGGTGGTCGTGATGTTCGAAGAGTTCACATCCGAGCTGGCGGTGCGGGCGTTCAGACTGGGCGCCAAAGACGTCTTGCAAAAGCCGGTCGAGGCGGGGCGGATCAAAGCCTGTTTACATGAATTGCTGTCGGCGCGGGACGCCACTTCGCCGATGATGGCCAAGCTGCGCGAGACGATTCGCGGAGAATCGGCGAGCCTGCTGGCCGCGTTGCGGCAATTGACGAAAGTTATTCCGCACACCGATTCACGGGTGTTGCTGCTTGGGGAATCAGGCACGGGCAAGGAATTGTTCGCGCGTGCGATTCACGAGTTGGGGCAGCGCGCCGACGCGCCTTTAGTGGCAGTGCAGATCTCCGCCATCAACGAGCAGTTGCTCGAAAGCGAGTTGTTCGGCCACGAACGGGGCGCATTTACAGGCGCGGACAACCAGCATATAGGTTTTTTTGAACGGGCTGGAGACGGAACGCTCTTCCTGGATGAAATAGGAGATCTTTCGGCCTCGGCGCAGATCAAGCTGCTACGCGTGATTCAAGAGAAGAAGTTTCGGCGTTTGAAGGGTAAAGAAGAACTGCCGTTCAAGGCGAGGCTGGTTTGCGCCACGCATCGCAATCTGGCTGAAGAGGTCAGCCGTAATGAATTTCGCCTCGATCTGTTTCAGCGGATCAGCGAGCTGACCATCCACGTGCCGCCGCTGCGGGAAAGAAAGGGCGACATTGAAGTACTGGCCCGGTATTTCCTGAACGCGTACAAAGGCGAGCGGCAAGTGAGCTCTGCTGATGAAACGCTCAGGATACTCTATGGCTATCCTTTCCCCGGCAATGTTCGGGAACTGGAAAACGTCATCAAGTCGGCGCTCAGGACCTGTGTGGGCGAGGTGATCATGCCGCAGCACCTACCGATGCAGATGATGAACGACCTGCTGCCAGACGCGCTCATCACAAAATCCGGCAAGGCGATGGATGCGCCGTATCGAGATCACACCAAAGAACTGATAGACGAGTTGGCGCGATCTTTGCCCACCGACTGGTTGACGATGGCTTACCGTGAAGCGGCCAAGCCATACAATCAGGCGTTTGACCGCATCTATCTGCGCAAAACGCTCGATCGTCACAGACACAATGTGACGGCGGCGGCCAAAGCGGCCAATTTAGATCCCAAGACTTTTCGCGAGCGTTGGAGGCAGTCGGGGTTGCCGCCGCTCGGAGGAGAGGAGGAACTGGGCGATGAATGAACGCAGCTTCGATCCGCGACGGACGGTATTGATCGGCGATACCAGTCAGGAAAGATTCAATTTGCTCGAAAAGATTCTGCGCGAGGATTTTTACCTGCATGCGCTGCAATTTCCGAACTTTCAAGCCTTGTATGCAAAGGTCAAAGAGCATTCGAACTGGAGGCTGGTGATCTTCACGGTAGATTTGCCTTATTCGGCGAAGGAAGGAGAGCGATGCGAGCTACCCGAATTGGGCGGCAGTTTGCTACGACTATCTTGGCGGTGGAAAAATCGGGAAAATCATTGATCTTGAAACCCTGCTCGTCTGCTCGCTCGAAGAGATATGTGACAAAACAAGTGGGAGCAAATTACACGCCCGCCATTTCAATTCCGGCGACTCGTTGACCGAAAGCCGGAGCAATCTCTTCGGTGAATTCCTGAACTGGCTTTGTGACGAGTGGTGTCCTGCAAATGGCGGGATAAAACGTGGTGAGCGCCGGCTCTGGCTGCCGGACGACTGCCCTCCGGATTGGTCGCCCTATGAACTCAAAGGCAGGGATATAGGCCGGGTTCTCAGTTTTCTGGATAGCAAAGACGCGGGCAAAGTTGCACGATTGCTGCCGAACTGGAAGGAACATCGAGACAGAGTTTGGGAGTTTGTCGAACATAAAGGCCACCGGGCTGGGCGAACTACACTTAATGAGATGTTTTCCGTGACGCTCGCGCTGGTGCATGGAGATATGAATTCCAACAATGTGATGCTCTGGATGGAATACGCCGGCCATCCTCTGCTGATAGACCTGCCATTCTTTCAGGAGTCCGGCCATGCGATGCAAGATTTTGCGCGCCTGGAGGTCGAAATCATCTTTGCCTTGATGGAATGTCAAGCCGAAAGCTCCGACGGCTTGCCTGCCCATGATCACACTTACACACAGTTGCCACTCTGGTATGAGATGGCTGACCACTTACTCGCTGAAAATGGATGGCAGGAAGAAATTGAATGGAAGAGCGACGGGTTCAAGGACAACATCGCACAATGCCTCGAACTGATTCGACTGCTCCGTCATAAGGCGAAAGATGTTCAAAAGCATCCTGATGGCAAAGCAAAAATCCCCGGTTTTTTTGAGGAATACCTGCCTGCGCTGCTGTACTACACGCTGCGTGAAATCGGCTATCCGTCACGCACAGTCTTCAAGCGCCTGCTTGCGGTCTATAACGCCAGTCAAATCCTCGTACGACTTGGCCAACTGTCTGCCAGGAACGATTGAAGAACCGTTCTGGCTGCGTCCTTTTCCGAAGCGAACAAGGGTTGACAATGACGGGTAGCGCAATCCGGCGTACTCGATTCGGTCGCACCTTACTTTTCAACTGAATTCAATTCTCTGAGCAAGTCGCTCCAGGCATTTCTCTCATTCGCCGGATAGAAGAGCGCCGCCTTCTCCTGGCGCCGCGCCTCCAACTCAGCAAGGAACTCCGCGTCTGTCTCCGCTCGCAGAAGCAACCGCGCAAGCTCGCGTGTCCCGCCCGCCTCGAAATATCCAGGGTAACCTTCTCCCAACAATCCAACATTGCCCGCAATGCGCGAGGCTATTACCGGCGTGCCTGCGACTATCGCTTCAGAGACGACGTTTGCCCCGCCTTCCAGGCGGGACGAATGGATTCACAACTGGCTGCGCATCAGAATCCCCCGCACGCGCCAGCGCGGTTGTTCGCCAATCCATTTGTAACGCGGGTTGACTTGCATCTCGCGGCGCGCGCGTTCAGCCATCTTTTCGTTCATCGCGCCGCCTGCGTGGATGATTTGAATGCGGGATGATTCGGGCAATAACCGCGCGGCCATTGCGGCGCGGAACGGATCTTTTACTTCGCGCAGGTGGCCGATGACGCAAACCTGGAAATTGCGGATTGCGGCCATTGCTTGTGGCTGATTGCGGATTTGCGGAAACGGTTTGACCGATTGATAGATGACTCGTGTTTTGGCATGGAGCGGTTTCGGCAATTCGTCGAACGCTTTAGGCTGAAGGACGATCAGGCGCGTTGCAAGATCGAGCGAATGTCTCGTCCGTTCGCTTTTCGGAAGATCGCGGTAGAGGTCCGTGCCGGTCAGCCCAGCGATGAGCGGCCTGTCAGGATGGTCACGATGAAAGCGTTTGATCGAGTCGTGGCTGCGGCGCGCGTGTAACGCGATAAGCATGTCGGATGATTCGCCTTCGTAGCTTTGCGCGACTGTTACGCGATGTCCGAGCTGTCGCAAAATCCTCGCCCAGCGCAGCGCCGTTACGCGGTTGCCGTGTCGTGATCGCGGCGGCGCAGGGGTAACAATGGCAATCCTCATCTCAAATTTCCAATCTCAAATCTGAAATCACAGAGCGCAAGTCCTGAATCCCGCCCACACATCACGCCGATCCGGCTGATAAAAATTGCGGTAGTTATTGCGGATCAGCCTTGAGCGCGTCGCCCAACAACCTCCGCGCAGAACTTTATGATCGCCGAACCAGGGCGCGGAATATTCTTTGTATGGGCCGGGTTCAAAGCCCGGGTAAGGGCCGAAATCGGTCGCCGTCCATTCCCACACGTTGCCCATCATCTGGCGGCAGCC
>Ga0187894_10004302_pt1 | contig 15353 bp, 14 predicted proteins | sample GBC1701081metaG_FD_136650 | JGI IMG/M metagenome (GOLD analysis project Ga0187894, IMG submission 136650) | White microbial mat communities from a lava cave in the Kipuka Kanohina Cave System on the Island of Hawaii, USA - GBC170108-1 metaG ... | reverse complement strand
TTAAAGCACGTTGTTATATTGCATGTCATTTCCACAACTCAATCGTCCGACATTCGCTCACATCGACCTGGAAGCGTTGGCATTTAATCTGAAATCGGTCCGCGATTTTATCCGTGACGGAATTAAAGTGATGGCGGTCGTGAAGGCGAACGCTTATGGTCACGGAGCGGTCGAATGTTCAAAGCGACTCGAAGCCGAAGGCATCAATTGGCTTGGTGTCGCGCTGGTTGAAGAAGCGCTGGAGCTGCGCAAGGCCGGTGTAAGAACTCCGATTCTGTGCTTGGGAAGTTTCTGGCCGGAACAGCAAGACGCTCTTTTCGAAAACGACCTTACGCCCGCCGTCTTCGATCTCGATAGTGCCGAGTTGCTCGATCGATTTGCCGCCAGAAATGGAAACGCGAAAAACGTTCACGTTAATATCGACACCGGAATGGGACGTCTCGGCGTTCCCTATCAGAGTTTAGCGGAATGGGTCGATCGATTTGCCGAATTCAAAAATCTTCACGTGGAAGGTCTGATGACCCACTTCGCCGCGGCGGACGATTTGAACAACGACCACACCAGCGTTCAGATGCGGAGGTTCGCGGAAGCGGTTTCGATCTTTCATGCGAAGGGATTTCGTCCAACAATTCTGGATATGGCAAATTCACCTGGAGCTGTCGCCTATCAAGATTCGCGTGCCACGATGGTTCGCATCGGCGGCTTACTCTATGGTCTCGGCGACGACGTGCTGCCGACGGGGATCGAGCGTCCGAATTTAAAGCCGGTGATGTCGCTGCATTCACGGATCGCGTATCTGAAAAACGTTCCGACCGGCGAAAGTATTGGGTACGGACGGACGTTTACCACCGCACGCGAATCGGCCATAGCAACCGTTCCTATCGGTTATCACGACGGTTTGCGACGCTGTCTTTCGAATAAAGGGACTATGCTTGTAAATGGGCGATCGGCGCCAATCGTCGGGCGCATTTCGATGGACTGGACGACGCTCGACGTTACGGATATTTCCGACGTGAAGATCGGTGACGAAGTCGTAATCACAGGCTCGCAAGGAAATTTGCAGATCAAGACCGAACAAATCGCCGCAAAATGCGATACCATTTCTTATGAGATCACTTGCGGGATCAGCTCGCGCGTTCCACGTTTGTATATCTAATCAACTATGAATTACCCAATCGACCTGACATTCAAGCTGCTCGCGCTGGCGAGCCAAATTTATATTCGCGATGCGAACGGCCAGTTGATCGGCTACGTAAAGCAAAAGCTGTTGAAGCTGAAAGAAGACATCAACGTTTTTGCCGACGAAGGCCAGACGCAGCATCTTTTTAACATCAAGGCCGACCGTATTTTGGATTTTTCCGCGAATTACCGGTTCACGTCCGCGAGCGGCCAGCCGATAGGCTCGATCCGGCGGCGCGGAATGCGTTCGATCTTTCGTGCGAATTATGAGATCTCCGACGCCGCCGGAAATCATGTCATGTCAATTCGGGAAGAGAATGCCTGGATCAAGGTCGGCAACGCTCTGATCGGCGAGCTGCCGATCGTCGGCATGTTTACCGGTTATTTCCTTAATCCGGCATATCTTGTCACGCAGGTTGACGGCAGCCCGGTCGCCCGGCTGGCAAAGCAGCCTGCTTTTTTCGAGGGAAAATTTCAACTGACGCCGAACGCCGCTCTTGCGCCCGAAGATGAGACGCTCGTAATGCTGAGCGTATTGACGATGACTTTGCTTGAACGCTCCCGCGGATAGACTGGTCATTTCTATGAGGTCGCTCTCCGATTTCGAATGGAAATGGTTTTTCGGCCGGTTGTACGAGCGTTCGTTTGAGACCGACATTTTCAATCGCGCGGCGCAGGTCGCATTTTATTTTTCGTTCTCGCTTTTTCCGCTGCTCTTTTTTCTCGTTAGTCTTTTCGGCTTGATACTCGGCTCGACGCAAACGCTGCGCGACGAGCTCTTTCGATATTTCGGCCGTATTCTTCCCAGTTCAGCCTTCGAGCTTGTTCGAACCACAGTGAACGAAATAGCGACAGGCAGCACGAGCGGCAAGATCACTTTGGGTTTGCTGATCACGTTATGGTCGGCTTCCGCCGGCGTTGACAGTGTACGAAGCGCCCTGAACGAAATCTATCGTTTAGAGGAAAGGCGTTGGTGGGTGAGACTGAAAGGTCAGTCGATCGCGCTGACATTTGTGGTAGTCATTCTCGTCCTTCTCGTTCTCGGCATCTTTTTTTACGGCTGGCGATTCGCGCAGATCGGGCTTGGTTACGTGGGGCTTGAAGTAACGTCGCCGCTGGTTTTGGTTTCGATACAATGGGTCGCAGTCATTCTTGTGATGCTCTTTGCGTGCGAGGTAATTTATAATTTGCTGCCGGATTTCAAGGTTCGACGGTGGATTTGGATAACGCCCGGCTCGGTCGTTGCAATTCTTTTATGGATCGCGCTGACCAGCGGCTTTCGGCTTTATCTCCAATATTTCGATACGTACAACCGCACATACGGCTCGCTCGGTGCCGTGATCGTCTTGATGCTTTGGCTCTATTTGACGAGCATTGCGTTGCTTGTCGGCGGTTTAATAAATGCGGTGCTTGCGGAAGAAGCTCAGCGGAAGAAGGATGCCGCCATGTAGCGTTTCTCCAAAAGAAATTATGAATATCAAGATCGGCGATGTATTCTCCAAAAGGCGTACGGTGACGAACGAGCTTGTTCGTGCATTCGCAGAAGTTTCGGGCGATTACAACCCTATCCATCTGGACGAAGAGTTTGCCGCGAAAACACGTTTCGGGCAACGCATCGCCCACGGCATGCTCAGCGGCGCTTTTATTTCCGCCGTGCTCGGTTACGAATTTCAGGAACGCAAGATCGTCTATCTCTCGCAAAAAATGCGGTTCGTTGCTCCAGTTTTTATCGGCGACACGATCACGACGACCGCGACGGTGAAAGCTATTCGCGAGGACAAGGGTATCGTGACTCTGGAAACGATCTGTTCCAATCAGGACAAAGTGATAACCGTAACGGGCGAGGCGCTCGTTATGGTCCTCAAATGAGGCGCTAAAATTAACGGGTAAGGTCGGAAGCTGCACGGACAAGAGCGTCACGCATCTCACCCGCGGTTCGCCAGCGGAGATCGACCTGTTTTGCGAGGGCCGTTTCGATAACGGCGGAGACTTTTAACGGCACTTCCGGTAAGCGTGTAGAGATGGGAATGATCGGCTTTTCAAAAATCGCCTTGACGGTTTCGGAGATGCCGGCTTTCGGGCTAATGTCGAGAGCGTGGGCGCCGGTCAGCAGGCTGTACGCTGTCATGCCGCAGGCATAGATGTCTGAAGGAGGCTGCACCTCTTTGAAATCGCGCACCTGCTCCGGCGGCATGTATGCGATGGTTCCCGCAACGTCGCCAACCATCGTAACGCCGCTCATTCCCGTTTGTTTGTAGCTTTTCGACAGGCCGAAATCGGTGAGCTTTGCGATGTAATTTGGAAAGGTTCCGTCCACCAGAATATTCTGCTCTTTTATGTCGCGGTGAACGAAGCCCTGCGAATGCGCGAAATCAAGTGCGGCGAGAGTCTGTTCGATTATTTTCACCACCTCATGAAAATTCAGCTTGCCGCCGCGCATTTTCGCCAGACGCGATGCATCCATTCCGCTGACGTATTCCGTGACAAGATAAACGATGCCGTTGTGCGTGCCGTGCTCGATATAGCTGACGATGTTTCGGTGGCGCAGCGTTGCGGCAACCTCGATCTCGCGCATGAATCGCTTGAGTGACTGATCGCTGACGGCCACTTCGGGCAGCAGCGTTTTGATCGCGACGGGCTGACCGTCGCTGGCGCGGCGGGCGAGCATCACGCTGCCCATTCCCCCCTGTCCGAGTATGCGGATCATCTGGTAGCCCGGAATCGGCTGCGGATTTTTTCGCAACTTTTCGCGACAGTCGTCGCAAACATATGAAAGCTTCGCGTCGGGTCGCGAGGCTTCGACGTTCGACGGAATGCCGCAGTTCAGGCAAGCAATCGTAATGATCGACGGCTCGGTTCTTTCGCTTTGCGTGGTAATGCCCGGTGTCGGCTTTTCGATTTGATCGGCTGCGACGGCAACTTCCAAAACAGTTTCGCCGCCCTGAATGCGGTCGCCATGTTTCAAATACGCGGTCTCTACGCGAAGGCCGTTTACGAACGTGCCGTTTGTCGAGCCGAGATCGCGAAGGAAGGCCTGCGGCGGAGCGATCTCGATGATGCAGTGGTGACGCGAGAAAAAACGGTCGTGCGGCAGGCAGAATTGCGAATCCTCGCTTCTGCCGATCATAAATGTGTCGTGCTGGTCAAATGAAAATGTGCGTCCCGTCTGTGGGCCGGCGACGACATTGAGAGTTACACGCATCCGTCTTGAATAGTGGCTTACCTACCCGTCCTTAAATCTCAGGAATATGCTACCACCAAATGCAGCAAGTCTGTAAGTCATGCGTTCATGAGGTTAAGCAGCACAACGACAATAATGTAAATCAGGCACGCCAAAAGGAAGAGAGCTCCAGTAATGATGCCTCCGATCGCGAATCCGCGACCGCCGTAATGTTCGGGATCTTTCTTGTTTTGTATGAGAGCGATAATGCCCGTAATGATCGCGGCTGGACCAAGCAGCAATCCGAGCCAGCAGCACCAACCGACGGTAAGGCTCGCGGCTCCGGCGGCAAGCGACACGATGCCGAGTACCTGATTCGGCGATGCAGAAAGCGATGGATAGAGAAGTTGGTTCTGCGCTGGCTGCCAGCGCGCCGGAGGCTGCGCTGTTGGCGTGACGGGCCAGCCGGTCGGATTTGTCGTCGGCGCCTGTTCGAGGATCATTGTCGGCGGCGAATCGTCGACGCGACGTTGTTCATCGAACGGCAAACGAGATGCCGAATCCGTGAGACGTGAGAGCAGATCACCGTCATTAAGACAGAAATTTATGTCGGGATCGGTATATGATTGTCCGCACTTTGGGCAGCGTTTCATAGAGCCGGTACGCTTTTATCGCCTGATCTCGAGTTTCGAAAACGCCGCTTTTGCGGCACCGCCCGAGTAGATCCCGGCGAAGCCGTTCTTGTAACCGCGAGTGTTTTTGATCGAGGTCACCTTTTGGTCATTGATGTAAAAATCGATCTCGCCGCTCTTGTCACGAACTTCAAGAACGTTCGCTTCCGAACCGTTCTTGATCGCGGCGAAATCCGTCCAGGCGATCTCGTCCAGTTCCTGCTGAGACCCGTGCCGAACGATCCGGTAACGCTTTTTTTTGGCATCGATCAGGAAGGCATAGTCCTTGATTAGCGGACTCGGACTGCTGTGAAACACGAGGCCGTAGCCCATGCTCGAATCTGCATCGTCAGCGTTTCGCACAGTGAGTCTTGTATTCGCATTTTCCGTACTGCGGCCGACGCCGACGGTGCTGATCATTACATAGTAATAGTTGCTTCTTCTGGTTGCCAAAAAGAGTTCCCCGCCGCTGTACTCGACCTCGATTTCCGACGAGTCCGACTCGTCCCATTTGGCCATGTCCACAGTTTCGAGCTTTGTCCGTCCGTCGGAGGGCGGTGCCGTCACGCTATTGGTATTGGCGCGTTTCGTATTGCTAATGTAAATGTTCGTATTCGAACTGGAGTTCGTGTCGGCGTTATATACAGCGAGAACAATGATGCCGACGATGCCTCCGCCGCATAGGAGAAGACCGAGACCCAAAAGCCCGACGACCCACAGCCACGTTTTCGAAGATTTCTTCGGCGGCTGCATCGAGTGTTGCTGCTGCCGGTCCCAGCTTGCTTGAGGGCCTTGTTGATTGAGCGTGATCGGAGGATTGGGATTGGTCGGCGCCGGAGCGGGCATCATAACCGTCGGCGCCGCGACCGACGCGGCAAAGGTCAATACCGAGCCGTCTTCAAGGCAGAAATTCAAGCTGTCGTCCGCGTACGACTTGCGGCATGTAGGGCAGGTTTTCATTCGATATTTCCAGAAACGCGAGCGTCAAACCATTATAATCATTTTGGCTTTAATGCAGAAGCCCGCGCGTCAGCAAGGGCGAGATATCGGGCGCGGGAGGGTGACGTGGTCCCTCACCGTTGGCTGTGAGTTGATTGTTGCGCCCTTGCTGACGCGCGGGCTTCTGCAGTTAGACCATGGTGTGTCCGCAACGGCCGCAGAATTTTATATGAGGCGGATAGGCGCCGCCGCATTGTCGGCAGATGCGTTCGGCCTGTTGCGGGAAGGAATGCTGAATGTTCGAAGTAAAACCTACCGGTCGTGAGAACTGCGGCGACATGCCGCCCGGCATGTTCAAACCACATCGGCCGCAGAATTTCGAATCTTGCGGCAGCATCGAAGCGCATCGCGGGCACGGGAAGGCGTCCGGACTGTCGCCAGGACTGACCATCATGAACGAGCGCCCGCCGCAGCGACCGCAGAATTTTACGCCGTCGGCGAATTTCGAATTGCAGTTCGAGCAGGCAACGATGCCCGGCATCACGCTCGAATGAATGCCGCCGCTGCTGCTTCCCTGCGACGGCGAAGGCTGGCTTCCGCGAGCGGCGCGAAGCTGTGCCTGTATCACCTGCTCTTCGCCGCCTTCGCGAATCTCGATAACACGCTCGTCGTCGCGTTCGCCGGTTTTCGATACGCGCAAGATATGCTGTCCCGCAGGAACGTCAGTCAGCACGACGCGGCCCGAACGACCTACGCTACCCTTACGTTCGTCATTTACGTAAACCTCGGCGCCGATCGGCGCGAGCACGACGAGCCGCGACATTCCGGCGCGTTTCGTCTCGCTGACGTCTTCGGCGGCTTCCTCAAGCTCCTCGATCCACTGGGCAACCGATTCGTGCCGCGCGCCGGCCTCGATTGCAAGCGATTTCATGATTACGCGCTCGACATCCGTCGGAACATCGGTCCGCAGCGTCGAAAGCGGCGGCGGCTGATGCATTATCTTTTGCATCACAAGCTGCATCATGTCGCCGGCGAAAGGCGTCTTGCCGCCTAGCATCAGATAGGCGATAGTTGAAAGCGCGTAAACATCTGCACGGACATCGACACCGACCTCGGGCTGCATCTGCTCGGGCGACATAAACTCGGGCGTGCCGATGATGCCGCGCGACGAAGGCGTCGCCTGCGAGCTGAAATCCGTGACAGTCTGATTCACGATCTTGGCAAGGCCGAAGTCACCGACCTTTATAAAGCCGTCGCCGGTCTTGCCTTTTTGCATTATGAAAATGTTCGCAGGCTTAAGATCGCGGTGAAGAATACCGATCTCATGAGCGGCATCGACGCCGTCGGCGATCTGTCTTAACAACCTAACTGCGCGTTTTACCGGAAGCGTTCCCTCACGCCGAAGCAAACGATGAAGCGTCTCGCCTTCAACGTATTCCATTACAAGATAAAAAACGCCGTCGCCGCTTTCGCCGTAATCGGTTACGCTGACCGTGTTCGGATGCTGGATCGACGCCGCAGCCTGCGCCTCGCGTTCGAACCGCGCGATGGCCTCGCCTTCCTGAAGGTCTTCGCTGTTAAGTATGTCCTGCCGAACGGTTTTTACCGCCACTTTACGCGCCGCAAATTTGTTGTCGTTTGCGAGATAGACCTGCCCCATCGCGCCGCGGCCCAGCCGCTTAGACAAAAGATAACGGCTGGCAAGAAGCTGTGTTCCCGGCAGCGATAGTTTGGTCGGAGTCTGATCTTCCCGGCAGTTTGCAACCTCATCCGGATAACACGACTCGCATTTTGGGCATTCCTTCATTCTTTATACTGAAGCGGAATTTCCTATCCACATGAGCACGAAGCGCGAACTTGAACTTACAATTAATTAACAATGCTTTCGAACGCTGCAAGCGTTCGGGCGGACAGGAGTGTCCGCGCCATGAAAACAATTCTATCCGAATAATGAACGTCATTTCACGCCGGGTTTGCGTATTTGGTGCGGGAATTTTCGAAATGTTATAATCTGCGGTGTTCTTTGGGTCGTTAGCTCAGTTGGTAGAGCAACGGACTCTTAATCCGTGGGTCGCAGGTTCGATCCCTGCACGGCCTACCAAAGTCAATGCAAAACAGAAAATGCACAACGGAAAATTGTCCGTTGTGCATTTTACATTTTGAAATTTTGCATTCTTAGTCAACTTTGTCCCGCCACTGCAAGACTTCTTCCCGCAAGATCGGATTCTGCTGAAAGCTGCCGGTCTGGCCTTGGGCGGCGGTGGCGCGTTGGATGTGCCAGTAACTGAGTCCGAGTTTGCCGACGGCACGGAGGTAACGGCTTCTCGCAAGATATTTGCCGCTGAACAGTCCCGACAAAAGCCATTTTGAGCTCTTCAGCGCAGACGTTGCGGTATCGACGTGATCCTGTGGGATCAGTCCGCGGGCGATGTCTATGGCAAGCATGTCCTTCAAGATGCGGCGCTGCCGCCGCATGACGAAGAAACAGAATCCAACAAAGATCAGGAATAGCGGAACCTCAAGGATGAGATAAAATGTAAAGAATCCGCAAAGTCCGATTTCCTTCCCGCCCAGACCGATGCCATCGCAGACCGGTTCGAAACCGGCACCTATCAGGAAGATCGTGACTAAAATGCTTAAACCGTTCCATACTCCATGAAGCACTACTGCGATAACGTATCCCAGAATCGGCATGATGAACTTAACAAACCCGTTGTGCGATTCGCGCGAGATGCCGCAGCCGATGCCGGTCATTGCCGTGAATGTCACGTGCGCGAACGGCGACATAATTCCCCGCAGCGTGAACAGAAGCAGAAAACCTAGAAGCGCGCCGGAAGCGTCCGAGCTGATGCCGTATTCCTCGTAAGCTCGATTCAACCCTTCGCCGTAATAAAGCACATTTTCGACCGTCGCAAACCCGAGTGCGATCACGCCGCCGTAAACGATTCCATCGAGAATGTCGTCGAAGTATCGACGGAAAAACAGTAGCAGGATCAGCAGCCCGATGCCTTTGGATGCTTCTTCGAAAACGGGTGCCGAGATGACGGCCGAGGCGATATTTGCGAGTCCCGGACTGCCCGTCCCGACATAGACCACCGAGCCGAACAGGGTGTTGATGATAATTGAAACCAGAACGGCCACTAAAGCTCCCCAGGCAAACGCCATCGCCAACAGCCAGAACGGCTCGGGATCGTATCTATCCAGGCCCATCAGCGGGATAATGTAAAGAGCAGCGGGTGTAAAAGCTATCACCGCTGCGATGACAGCCGGCACCGGCCCAAGGCTAAGAAGCAGGATCCCGATGACGAAGAGAGCTATCGGGATCATAATTAGAATCGCGGCACCCAATCCGACATAAAATCCGACCTTGCTCGGCGGCGGTTGTTTCTGTTGTTCGAGATGGCCGAGGCCGATGTTTGCAAGCGAATTTTGAAAGTTGTCAGGCTGGTGCTGTGCTGCCTGCTCGAAATTTTCGATTTGAATCTGCCGAAATTCCTGTTGCGGGATCGGCTGCTGAAACTGCGCGGCGTCCTGGATATGAACGGTCGCCGTCACCCCGTTTTTGCCGAACTGAACACCGTCGCCGGAATTCAGCCTGACGCGTTGAATGCGCTGGCCGTTCACGATAGTGCCGTTCGTGCTGTTGTTGTCGGCGATGTAGTAACCGTCGGGCTTGGCCTCGATGAACGCGTGCTGTTTCGACGCAATACGCTCGCCGGCCGGATCGAACCGCACGCTGCAATTCTCGCCGCGGCCCACGGTCAAAAAACCGCTCTCCAGCTCGAAAACGCGCCCGCCGAGCGTGCCGCTCGTGATAGTCAGCAGTAATTTCATACTGCAATCATAGAAACAAAAAGTCCAATGTCAAGCTACACGGACGACTGGAGCGGCAAGCATCCTTGCTTGCCTGAGCGTCGCTTCGACGCGAACCTCGGTTCGTGCTTCGCACTCAGGCGAGGATGCTTGCCGCTCCAGTCGTTTTGGGTTTTGTTTACTGCGGTTGCACAGAGACGGGTGAAGGCCGGTCGCCCGTCTGGCCGAAGGTGCGAACGCGAAAGACGTTGTCGCCGCTGTCGATCCGGTACCAGTTGTTATCGGAAGGGCGAAACACGGCGATGTCGGTTTTGCCGTCGCCATCGTAGTCCGACGGAATTGGCATGTCACCCGCCAGACCAAAGGATTGCGTCGAAATCGTTCCGCGAAAAACGTCGAGCTGGTACCACGTGGTATCAGAAGGGCGGAACACCGTAAATTCGTCACGACCGTTTCCGTCAAAATCGGTTACAAGTGGCCTGTCTCCATCGAGGCCCCATTGAATTATCATCAGTTGGCTCGATGAGCTTTGCAGCACATACCATGTGCCGTTCGACGGGCGCCAAACAGCGAGATCCGTTTTTCCATCACCTTCATAATCACCAACGGCTACCCGGTCGCCGCTCAATCCCCAGGATTGTATCTTCAGGCCGAGCGTGCTTTGTCTTATGTACCACGTCCCATTCGATGGCCGCCAAACGGCGATGTCGGCGCGCCCGTCGGCATCGAAATCGCCCGGCACGGGAACGTCGCCGCTCAGTCCCCATTCTGTTTCGAGAAATCCGCCGCCGCTGTAAACAACGTACCAACGCCCGTTTGAAGGACGCCACACGGCAGTATCCGATTTCCCGTCACCGTCATAATCCGCCGCGACCGTTACGTCATTCGTCAAACCCCACGAGACCGAATACTGCGAGCCGTTCAAACTCGATTCGATCGACCAGCTTCCGGCATTCGGCGTGTAAACCGAAAAGTCGGTCTTCCGGTCGCCGTCAAAATCCGAGACGACGTTCTTCGGCGCCGAATTCAAACCGGTAACGTCGAGCACGATCAGTCCATTCGCCAGATCGCCCGCAAGCACTTTCTTTTCGCCGAGCAATGGAAAGACGGCCCAGTTGCCGGCATAGGTGGTCGGGACATTGTTCAAAACGCTCTCGGTGCCACAGATAACGTCCCAGGGTTCCGCGTTACTTAAAAACTGCTTTTCGGCTTCGGTCGGTGCAAACTGCGGCTCATAGGTATCGTACTGACCGATATGCTTTGGATTGGCCGCGTCCGCACCGATGTCAAAAACCTGCACGCCGGCCTGATACCAAGAAACGTAGAGTTTGTTGCCAAACACGGCCGGATTGTGCGGCGTAACGGCGTTGAGCCCGAGCTCGACCATCGAAATTTTCTTTACAAGCAGTGGCACAGCCGGGTTTGTGATGTTGTAAACGCGCACGTCGCCAGCATTTGGTCCGTTCGCCGCGGCGCCGGCGACCTCGCGTGCACTATAAAGGTAATTCCCATCCTCGCTCGTCCAACTGCTGTGCATGTTATTGCCCGCTGCCGCTCCGCCCGGATCGGTTATAAAACCGAGAAGCTGCGGCGCCTGCGTTGCCAAATTGGAAATGTCGTAGATCTCAGTTCGGCCGACCTGCGAGAATCCGAATCCTGATGTGATCATCCGATTTCCGCGAATGTGCATCGCGTGCACCCATCCGGGCTCGGTCGGATTCAGGTCGCGAACAAAAACGGGCCCGGCGGGATCGGTCACGTCGATTATTTTAATTATCTTGTTCGACGTTACATTGGAATTTTCGATGAGAAAGCGCTGTCCGTTTTGGTCGATCACGTTCATTTCATGTATCGAATTGTGACCGTTCCCGTTTGAAGCGTTTACGACTCCAAGCAAAGCGGGCGAGGCCGGATTAGCGAGATCGACGATATGCACGCCGCCGCCGTTGCCGCTGCCGAAGTAACCGCGATTGCCGATCACAATGGCTTCGAGAAACTGCTGGTTGGCGCCCGGATTGTAAAGCGACGAAAGCACCGGTGCGTCCGGATTGGAAATGTCGAAAATATACGCGCCGCGGCAGCTGAACGTGCCCATCACCGCGATATTTCCGTCCGCGTAAATATCGGCAAATTTCTGGCTGCCCGATCCGCACACCGGCGTTATCTGGGAGCGGATGCGAACCTGTTGACCCGCGGAAATTCCGGCCAGGATAATTGTAAAAAAGAAAGCTGACGCAGCGTATTTTTTGTTCATTCGCGGAAATTTTTCGTGGGAATCTATAACAAAAATTCGGCGGCCCTTTCGGGGCAACGCCGAAATTATACTACAATATCGTATCGCATGTGTCAGGAAGCTCGCTTCGTTGCTTCCCGCATTATCAGATCGAACGTCCCCGGCTCGACTTTTCGGAAACGACGGTTGCGGTTTAGAGAAACCGCTATCGAGATCGTCGGGTTATTTCCCTTAAACTGCATTCCGCCTGATACCAGCAAGTTGTAAAGGTCGTTGACGTGAAGCGGTTTTCCGGCTTCGCGCAGCAGAAGCGTGCACGCCTGGGTAATGGTGCGGTCGGAAAAGCGATGGCTGATCGGCTCGATGTTGTTGTTCCGCGTCGGTATGCTGCGGTTTTGCGAAAAATAGGAAACCGTCGAAGATGATCGGTTTACATTAGCCTGTCGCGGCGCTTCGACGGGATCGGCAACCTGCCGCCGCACCGGAATCGGAACGTCAAAATCAGCGTGCCGATTTTCCGTCAATGCGTCGCCGGCGGAACGCAATCCCGAACGCATCGCCACCAACAACCCGTCGATCATTGATTCGGTTTGCGCCGCGCTGTTTTCAAGCGCCTGTATTTCTTCACGAAGCTTTTCCGCCTCAAGCTCGACTTCGCGCAGGCGGCTTGAAAGCCGCGACTGTGCATTTCGCGTCTCTTGAAGACCTTTTTCAAGCGTGGCAATAAGATTGAGGTTGGCGTCCAACATAACTTGAAACACGTAGGATAGCTGAAGGTCAAAATTCTAATTCGAGGAATTAAACGAGCACTTAACTTGTTCTCCGGATAACGAAATTTGGCACCGCATCCAAAGCAAAACGATACTCTGTTTCGGGTAAAACTTCAAGACTTTTTCTTGCCGCTTCGCCAAATTCGGCGGCCATTCGTTTTGTGGCGTCGATGACGTTAAGGTCCCGAAGCCGCTGGTTAATGTCATTTCTAGCTTTTTCGGCGTAAATGCCTTCATCCATTATATTCTCGAGAATGGGCTGTACCGCTTTATCGCTCTTTATAAGCCTAATGAGAGGTAAGGTCATTTTACCCTCGAGCAAGTCGCTTCCCGCGGCTTTTCCGATTGTTTTTTCATCTGCAGTGAAATCGAAAAGGTCATCCGCAAGCTGAAACGCGACACCCAAATTCATACCGAAATCACGCAAGGCGGCTTGTTTTTCGGACGAAGATCCGGCCAGAATCGCACCGATCTCGCAGCAGCCGGAGAAAAGATATGCGGTCTTTCGTTTTACGATGTCGAAATACTGCTCTTCGGTGATTTTAGAATTTCCGAGCATTGTGAGCTGGATCAACTCACCCTCGGTCATCTGCCGCGTGAGCTTCGTGAGGATGTCGAGAATCTCGAGCGAACGCTGCTTGAGCGCCGTTTCGAACGCCGACATGTAGAGCCAATCGCCCATCAACACGGCGGCCTGATTTCCAAATCGCGCGTTCACAGACGAACGGCTGCGCCTCAGATCGGCGTTGTCGATGATGTCGTCGTGCACCAGCGTCGCCGTATGCAGCATCTCCATTACGGTCGCCATCCGAATAACGCTGTCCGTATCGCCGCGACCGCCTGCCGCAAGACTCGACAACACTAGCAACGCCGGCCGCACGCGTTTTCCACCCGACGCCCGAAGATAATCGCCGAGATAATTTATGACCTGAATGTTCGAGCTCGCCTGTCGCTGATACTCCGCCTCGACCAACGCCATCTCGGTGCCGATCAGTCCGAAAATCTTTCGTGCGGCCTGGTCGGGCAGAAGCTCTTTTTTTCTAGCGGCAAAAGTTTGCGACATTGGAATTTAGTTATTCTCTGCGGACAAAGCGCGCGGATCGGACGAAGACTCAATAACGGCAATTTCACCATCTGAGCTTACCTCAAATATTTTGCCTGAAAGCGGGTACGGACGCCCTTCGTGGTCCTTTGCGACCTGCGATCTCATATTGTTCTGAAAATCATCATCGCCCTGTGGCGACCAACAGATAAGAAAGTCACGATTTGGAATACCGACATAAAACGGAGAACCGATATGTTCAGCTATCAATTCTTTCAATTTTGGATCGATGATACGCACTGCATCGAATCCGTCCATAGTGTTGATAACGAACATTCCATTATCTTCCGGAAATGCAGTGATTTCTATTCCATGCGAGCGTTCGTTAAGATTTGTAAGTGCTTGAGACAATATTTCGTTGGCATTAACGCCCCAATTAACAAGCTCCTCTTCTCGAACGTAGCTATACGCTTCCTCGGAATCAATAACGAATCCTATGACGACGCAATCTCCGAACGGAAAACTAACTAAGTCCATCCGGTCGAGAAAGGCTGATGGCATTAACTGAGGCATTAGTCTTTGCATTGCCTCCGCCCAGGGGACACTTTCGTCACTCAATATCTCGCTTCTAGTGAACAATGGATCAAATTGAGCTCGGATCAACTCCTGCAGATCATGGTTACTTTGAGTGCTCAAAAGAAAATTAGAACGTAAGTTTGTGAGACCGAACACGGTATCGTCATCACTTTTAAGGGTTAGAGGGTCTTCGGTGAGTATAAATATGCAGTCAGGATATAGTTCCGAAAGCGAACCGTGAACGCGTCTTTGAAATGCGCGCTGTTCATCGAGATCACTTCTTTTAAAAAGATTCACAAATCGAGAGGTCATAACTCAATTGCTTCGGTAATTATCGAATTGCATATCGATGCCGAAATCTTTTGCCTTGAGCTTTGCGATCACGTCCTGCAGCGTGTCGCGGTCTTTGCCGGAGACGCGGACGGTTTCGCCCTGGATCGAGGCCTGCACTTTCAGCTTCGAATCTTTGATGAACTTGACGACCTCTTTCGCTTTTTCGATCGGAATGCCCTGCTGAATTTTTATAAGCTGGCGCACGGTGCCGCCGGCGGCGGGCTCGACCGGTTGGTAATCGAGCGCCTTGAGCGAGATGCCGCGTTTGACGAGCTTGCCCTGCAAGATGTCGTTCATATTCCGCAGCTTAGTCTCGTCCTCGGCCGACAGCATAAGGTCTTTTTGCTGCAGTTCGACCGCAGCCTTACTGCCTTTGAAATCGAAACGCTGCGAGACTTCCTTGGTCGTTTGGTGTATCGCGTTCGTGACCTCGGCGTAGTCGGTCTTCGAAACAATGTCGAATGAATTGTCTTTTGCCATTACACTATCTTAACGCAAAGTCGCAAAGACGCTTAAGACGCATCTCTAAAGACGGTGGCGTTGTCAAGGTGCAGTTTTAGTGTTCCGCCGATTGGCGGTTGGTGGTTTATAAAGATCTTTGACAAAACAGATTTTGTTCACGTTTCTTTGGCCTATG
>Ga0187894_10004300_pt1 | contig 15367 bp, 18 predicted proteins | sample GBC1701081metaG_FD_136650 | JGI IMG/M metagenome (GOLD analysis project Ga0187894, IMG submission 136650) | White microbial mat communities from a lava cave in the Kipuka Kanohina Cave System on the Island of Hawaii, USA - GBC170108-1 metaG ... | reverse complement strand
GCGATTCTTGAAGTGCCAGTAGAAGCTGCCCCGCGTCACCTTCATCTTGCGCGCCAGCCGGTCGACCTTGACGTCGTCGATGCCCGAAACGACGAACACCTTGCGCGCGGCGGCGATCCAGTCTTCGCGGGTCAAGGTCTTCCGCCGGATAGCCATTCATCCCCCCTGATATCCGGGCACCACCGTGCAACCCGATCCTGACCGAGGGCTAAGGCAAATAAGGCACACCTTGAGGCGGCACGTTCCCGCACTGGCGCGAGGTCCTACAATCTTGACCAGCCCCAATTAGAATTGTGCAGTGAGCGACAAGGTTATGGTCCGGGGACGAATGACCGTCCCGATGGTGGAGATATTCTGCGTCGGAAACAAACGGCTTGCGCTAGCCGAAGTGTAGCCGAGCTGGTTGAGGAGGTTTTCGGCGCGGAGCTGCACCGAATAGTGTCCGAAACTCACCCCGCCCCGCAGATCGAGCGTGGCAAAGCCCGGTATCTTGATGTTGGGGTCTGTCGGCGCCCCAGGATAGGAACTGGGCATTTCTGACTGGAACCGCAAGGTTCCGCCGATTGTCGCCTCGACGGTGTCGGAAAGCGGTATCCGCTGGTCGGCGAGCACCGACGCCGTCCAATCCGGCGTCAGCGGAAACCTGTCACCGCTGGCTGCGCCGATCGAGGCGGTGACGCCCGGCGCGATCTCGGTGATGCGGGCGTTCGTGTAGCCAAGGCTGCCCGCAATCGTCAGATATCGCGACGGCCGCGCGCTCAGGGCCAGCTCGAATCCGTCGACCTCCGCCTGGCCGCCATTGCCCGTGAGAATCGTGCCGCCGAACAAGGTGTTGAGTTGGATGTCGCTCCAATCGATATGATAGACCGAGGCTTCGAGCGCGAGCGTATTTCGCAGAAAACTCGCCCTGATTCCGGCCTCGTAATTCCAGACCCGGTCCGAGGTGACTTCGGTTGGCGCGAGGGGGGGCGGGTTGGGGTTGGTCTGCGGGCCTCCCGGCCGGTAACCGCTTGCCGCCCGCAAATAGGTGCTGATCTGGTCGGTCGGCCGCCAGCGCAGAGTCGCGAGATAGGTCGCCGGATTCTCCGAGGAACGGAAAACCCGGGGTGACCTCGGCGCGAAGAAGTTGATGGATGGCAGGCCATCCAGCGGCGCGCCGGTCGTCGAGATGTTCCGGTTGTGGGCATAACGGATGCCGCCGGTGAAATCGATCCGGTCCGAAAGATAGAAGGTGAGATTGCCGAAGCCGGCAATCTCTTCATAGTCCGAGAGGGTGGCGGCGCGAAACAGTGTGCCGAGCGGCGCGGCGAGTGGTGCTCCGGTGGCTGGATTCACGAGAAGGAGCAGCGTGCGCTGCTCCGACTGCTCGGTCGTGTAGTAGCCGCCGACGATGAATTCGAACGGTCCGATCCGCTCGGAAACCAGTCGGCTTTCAACCGTCCATTTGTCGGTGTTCGGGCTTGAATTGGTGCGAAACGCGGTGCCGGGAGGCGCGCTTGGCGCGAGAGTCGGTAAAAGCGGTGCGAAAAACGCAGTCGAATCGCTGTCATTATCGGAGCTGATCTCGGTGTAGCCGACCGTGGTGATCCAGGACAGCGGGCCGAGATCGTAATTCACCGATCCCGTATACAGGCGATAGCGAATGTCGCTGGTAAGGCCGTCGAGGGGACCGCTAAATGCGTATCTGCCAAATCGAGGGATCAGTGTGCCCGGCACATGAGCCATCACTGCCGCGCCGGCGGAGTCGATATTCTGCAGATATGCGACCAGGTCGATCGTCAAATCGTCGACGGGTTGATAGCGCAGCGCGATTCGTCCGCCATAAATGTCGGCATCGTTCACATTGTCCCGGCCGATCCCGACATTGTCGGTGAAGCCGCCGATCCGGCGATAGGCGCCACTCGCCCGCACCGCGAGGCGCCCGTCGATCAACGGGATATTGACGACTCCGCGACCGCTATAGCCGATATCTCCGCCGTCGGTGTCGCTGATTTCTCCGCGAAGACTGCCGGAAAATTCGTCAGCGTCGGGGGGACGCGAAATGACCCTTATCAAGCCGCCGAGGCTGTTGGCCCCGTAGAGCGTACCCTGAGGTCCCTTCAACACCTCGATCCGTTCGACATCGCCCAGATCGGGGCTCGGCGTGAAAAAGGCTCCGACGGCGACAAACCCGCTCGCCGTGAATAGCGCGTCGTCGAGATAATAAGCGGCGGTGTTCGTGGTTTGCTGCGGGCCAGTATTGAGGCCGCGCAGGATGATCGTGCCTTGTCCCGGGCTGCCGAAGTCGCGCTGACTAAGGCCCGGCACCAGGCTGGCATAATCGCGGAAGTCCTGAATGCCCGCCGTCGCGATCCTATCCCCCGAAAGAACGGTCGCCGCGGTGGGCAGATCGCGCAGCCTTTCCTCTCGCTTGGTGGCGGTCACGATGATATCGGGCTCCGAAGCGGGCGATTCGTCCGCGATGGCTTCCGTCGCGAAGACCTGGTCCGTCGAAGCTTGCGCGGATGAAGCGGCGACGATGCGGACCGCTCCGCCATTCACGAATTCGAACCGCAAGCCCGACCCGTTCAGCATGCGCGTGAGCGCGTCGCGCAGGGTCATTTCGCCGGAAATCGCGGAACTGGTCCTGCCTGCGACCATGCTGCGCGGTGCGGCGATCGATATCCTGGCCTGGCGGCCGAGGTCGAGCAGCGCACGCCCGAGCGGCTGCGCGGGAATATTGAATCGCTGGGTCGCCTCCTGCGCATGTGCGGGCGGCGCCGCCAATGCCGCGGCGATCGCGACCGCGCTCGCGACCGCCAGACGCCGCTCGAGCTTCAGCGTGGAATCCTTGTTGTCTCTCATGATCAGTGCCCCCCTCGTCCCCAATTTCATTAAAGACGCGCGGGTCGGCGCTCACCCTGGGTCACTATGGATTTTTTTTCAGGCTTCCGGGATTGCGCTCCGTTCGGTGAGCACGTCCGATCGCTGCCCCCGCCGAACGCGGACCTCGAGCAGGCCGGCCAGGGTGACCAGTGCCCGCTCGCGATCCTCGACCTGAAGTCTTAGCGTGATGCGGCGCCGTGCCAGAGCGGCCCGATCGACCCCGATCGGCCTTTCGAAGAACAGGTTCAGGTCCTCGATAACACGCGAAACAGGGACATCTTCATAGTCGAGCGTGCGTACCCGCCATTCGGCGACGCTCTGCCTCGGCACTTCGACCGTCGACACGGCAGTCGCGGTCAGGCTTGCCGCCGGCCCCAGCGCGACGCGCCTGCCGGCGGGCAATCGCGCAACCTCTTCGCCGGCGCGCGGGCCGCTCAGCGCACGGATGGTGACGACACCCTCCATCACCGCTACATCCACGCTCCCGTTCCGATGGCGGACGTTGAATGCCGTTCCCACGGCGCGGACCTCATAGTCGCCGGCCGTGACGAGGAAGGGGCGGGCGCTGTCCTTGCGAACGAAGAACACCGCTTCTCCTTCGTCCAGCGCGACCCTTCGCCGGGTCGCGCCGACATCGTAGGCAAGCTCGGTCGCGACATTCAGGCTGATCACCGAGCCGTCGGGCATCGTCGTCGTGCGCTGCTCGCCGATCACGGTCGCAAGCGATTGCCGGCTGCCCTGACCGGATGGGAGGGCAAGATAGAGCGCCAGCGATGCTGCCGCCGCCGCGGCGAGACCGCCGCCGGCCATGACCCAGCGGGGCCGCACGCGACGGGACGGCATGTCGACGCCAAGCCGGCTCAGCCCCGCGGTTTCGCCCCATAGCTCGTGCATCGAACCGAGCGCCGCCTGATTGACCGGGTCGGCGCGCCAAGCATCGAACGCCGCGCGATCCTCGACCGGCATCGGGCCACGCCGCATCGCAGCGAACCATTTCGCCGCCGACTCTCTGGTTTGCTCGTCGAATTTCATTGGTTGGCTGAGCTCCATCGCTCTCATAGACGAGTCGGAACGGCGACGCCCTAGTCGGACGACCGGTCATCCTGCTCCATTTCGCGAGACAGCTGGGCCATCGCCGCGCTCAGATGGTCCTCGACCGTCTTCGGGCTGATGCCCAGGCGCCTGGCGATCTGAACATAGGTAATGCCCTCGATCCGATGAAGGAGGAAAACCTCCCGCCGGCGCGGTGGCATGCGGTCGATACATGCCAGCGCGCGGCGCAGCCGTTCACTGGCGATCAGGGCACGCTCGGCGTCAGGCGCGGGATCGGCATGATCGATTTGCAGGTCCGAGCGGCCGACTAGCCTGGCCCAGCGCGCCCGATGTCGAAATCGGTCGATCACGCTGTTGCGCGCGACGCGGAGCAGGAAGCCGAATGGCGATCCGATGTCCTGCCGACGTCCCGCTTCGACCGTCTTGAGAAAGGCTTCCTGAACGATGTCGGCGCTGTCCTGATGGCCGGCGCGCGCCGCCACCGCATGAACCGCATCGCTTCTGTCGCGATAGGTCGCCTCAAGCTCGCGATCGAAAATGCTCTGTGATTTTTTGCCCATCAGAACGGTCATCAGATAACAAGTGAGCCGGATCGTCAACGCCTGTCATCGAAACAAGCCAAACCGCGCCATGCCGTAGCGGCCGTAGCCGCACGGAAACCCTGGGCCCCTCATCACGTTGTCGCCGGCGAAGGGAGACCGTCATGGCCCTGCAGCAGGACCTGTTCGAGATCGAACGCGGCTTCTGGCTCGATGGCGAGGACTTTTTCCTCGCCCATGTCGACACCGAATGCATGCTCGTCTTCACCCAGATGAAGGGGGTCTATTCCCGCGCGGAGGTCGCCGCCTCGGCGCGGGACCCGAACCGCTGGAAAGAGCTGCGGCTCGCCGACCAGATGCTGGTCGAGCCGTCCGACGGGGTCGCGGCGATCAGCTACGAAGCGCGGGTCAAGCGCGGGACCGGCGAGCCCTACCGGGCGCTGGTGAGCTCGGCCTATGTCCGGCGCGATGATGGCTGGAAGCTGTTCTTCCATCAGCATTCGTCGCTGGAGGCCGAGCGGACGTCCTAAGCGGGCACCCCGAACAGATCGTGCGCGTCGGCATCCTCGATGCGGGCCGGGACGATGTCGCCCATTGCCAGATGCCCGGCGTCGCGCAGATGAACCTCGCCGTCGATCTCGGGCGCGTCGGCCTTGGAGCGGCCGGTGGCGCCGCCAGCCCGCCCCGGACTTGATCCGGGGTCGACGGCATCGATGATGACGTCGATCGTCCGCCCGATCTTGGCCTGGAGCTTGGCGGCCGAGATCGCTGCGCTCTTCGCCATGAAGCGGGCGTAGCGCTCCTCCTTGACCTCTTCGGGCACGGCGCCTGGCAGCGCATTCGCCGCGGCGCCCTTGACCGGCTCGAAGCGGAACGCGCCGACCCGGTCGAGCTGGGCCTCGTCGAGCCATTCGAGCAGATGGTCGAAATCCGCGTCGGTCTCGCCGGGAAAACCGACGATGAACGTCGAGCGGATCGTGATGTCGGGGCAGATTTCGCGCCAGGCGCGGATCCGCTCGAGCACTTTGGCCTCGTTCGCCGGCCGCTTCATCGCCTTCAGCACCCGCGGGCTCGCATGCTGAAACGGGATGTCGAGATAGGGGAGGATGAGTCCCTCCGCCATCAGCGGGATGACCTTGTCGACATGCGGATAGGGATAGACATAATGAAGCCGGACCCAGGCGCCGAGCTGACCGAGTTCGCGCACCAGATCGGTCATATGGGCGCGGACCTCGCCATCCTTCCACGGCCATGAGCCGTGCTTGAGATCGACGCCGTAGGCCGAGGTGTCTTGGCTGATCACCAGCAATTCCCGGGTGCCGGCCGCGACCAGCTTCTCGGCCTCGCGCAGGATCGCGTCGGGGCGGCGGCTGACGAGATCGCCGCGCAGGCTCGGGATGATGCAGAAGGCGCAGCGGTGGTTGCAGCCCTCCGAAATCTTCAGATAGGAATAGTGGCGCGGGGTCAGCTTGAGCCCGGCCTCGGGCACGAGATTGAGATAGGCGGAAGGCGGCATCGGCGCCGCGACATGGACCGCGCCGACCACCTCTTCATATTGCGCCGCACCGGTGATCGCGAGCACGGCGGGGAATCTCTCGCGGATCAGCTCGGCTTCCTTGCCCATGCAACCGGTGACGATCACCCGGCCATTTTCCGCGATTGCCTCGCCGATCGCGGCCAGGCTCTCCTCCTTGGCCGAATCGAGAAAGCCGCAGGTGTTGACCAGCACCACGTCGGCGCCGGCATAATCGGGCGACAGCGCATAGCCGTCGCTCCTCAGCTTGGTGAGGATCCGTTCGGAATCGACCAGCGCCTTCGGGCAACCGAGCGACACCATGCCGACCTTGGGCGCGGGGGGAAGTTCTAATTCCATGGATCGCGGCGACATAATGGCCCGCGTCGACTTTTCCTAGGGCGCGCGGCAATGCGCCCCCTTCATCATCGCCCGGTTCGGCGCCTCACCGCGTGGCGGGTTAGGGCCGGGCGGCGGGTGAGGCCGCCGCAGGCGCCTTGGCCGGGATTTCGATCGGCGCGTGCCGGCCGATATGATTGCCCGGCCGGTACAGAGTGAAGCAGCGTTCGAGGTTGCAGGCGATCATGCTGCCGCTGTCGGTGTTGAGCCGGATGACGACGTTCCCCGACACCATCGCCTGGTAGCGCGGCGGGCCGGGACGCGCGTAGATCGCGAGCGCGCCCAATGCGCCGGCAATGACGATGCCGGTGACGATCTTCCCCGCCACCCGTTCGATGACCTCAGCGAGCTTGGGATCCATCAGCCGAACCGCCCCTGCAGCGTTTCGAGCGAGCTTTCATGGGTCAGATCGAGATGGAGCGGAGTGACCGCGACATAGCCGTCGGCGATCGCTTCCAGATCGGTGGCGTGTCCCGGCGTCTGGATCATCGGCCCGAGCCCGAACCAGTAATAATTGTAGCCGCGCGGATCGGTGCGCTGGACGATCCGCAGGCGGCCATAATCGCGCAGGCCCTGGCGGACGACGCGAACGCCTTTGACCGCTTCGGGCGTCAGCGCCGGGAAATTGACGTTGATCAGGGTCCGCGGCGCCATCGGCGTGTCGATCAGCGGGCGAAGCACCTGCGCCGCCCAGGCCTCCGCCGACGCGAACGGCACGGTGTCGCCCATGCCCTCGCGGGCGTAGCTCTGCGACAAGGCGATCGAAGGAATTCCGGCGAGCGCGCCTTCCATCGCCGCCGAGACGGTCCCCGAATAAGTGACGTCCTCGCCGAGATTGGCGCCGCGATTGACGCCCGACAGGATGAGGTCGGGTGGCGCATCCTTCATGATCCACGCGAGCCCCATCATCACCGCGTCGGTCGGGGTGCCGGTGACGCAGAAACGCTGCTCGCCGAGCTTGCGCAGCCGGACCGGCACGGTCAGCGTCAATGAATGGCCGGTGCCCGATTGCTCTTCGGCCGGCGCGACGATCCAGATATCGTCGGAAAACTGGCGGGCGATCGCTTCGAGGATCTCGAGGCCGGCCGCGTTCACGCCGTCATCGTTGGTGAGCAGGATACGCATCGCCGCCCGCTATGGCGGGCGAAGCCGGGCGCGGCAACCATCGGCGCCGCCGTCGACCGCGGATCAAAGAAAAAGACCCCGCCCGGCTCAGCCGGACGGGGATGGGCAGGTCGCCATGTCCACCGGACATGGCTTGGACTCGCGGGCAAGTCTAACCTGCCCATTCTTGACTCGGAACGCCGGTTCAGGGGGTGCGCTTGCCGAGTCGCTTGCGCGCAACCAACGTGGCCGCCGCAGCACCGAAGAGCAAGATCATTGGCGGGGCCGGCACGTGCGTGCCGCCGGTCGAGGTGGACGAGCCCCCGCTCGAAGACGATGAAGACGCACTCGACGACGACGAGGACGCGCTGCTCGAGCTCGAACCCGAACTGCCGCTCGACGTGCTGCCCGAAGAGCCGAAGCTGCTCGAACCGCCGGTCGCGCCGCTCGACGTCGAGCTGCTGCTCGAGCCGCTGCTTGCCGAGGATGATGCCGAGGACGAGGAGGAAGCGCTGCTCCCGGACGAGGCACTGCTGCCCGAGCTCCCGGAGCTGCCCGAGCTCCCCGAACTGCCTGAGCTTCCGGAACTGCCCGAGCTACCCGAGCTGCCATGACTGGAGCTGCCATGGCTCGAGCTGCCGTGACTGGAACCGCCATGGCTCGAACTGCCGCCCGAACTGGAGCCGGAGCTCGAGCTCGAGCTCGCGCTGCTCGCGCTCGAGGCCGAGCTGGCCGAACTCGACGAGCCGCCGCTCGAGGTCGAGACATTGCCGCTCGAGGTCGAAATGACGACGCCGCCCGTGGAGCTGCCGCCGAAGAAGCCGCCGCCGAAGAAGCCGCCGCCGAAGCCGCCGGACGAGCCTCCGATGATGATCGGTACGCCGCTCGAGCCGCTGCTGCCCACCGCCACGGGCGGGGGAGGCGGGGCGAACATCGGCGGAATGATGGTCCGCGTGGTGACCGTGCTGGCCGGCGTTGCGCAGGCGACCCGCCGGACGGTGCGCCGAACGACGCGCCGCGGCGCCGCGCGGCGGACATGCGTCGTGCGCGCCTTCGCGTGGCTTACGATCGAGGGCCGGGGAGGCGGATTTTCCGCGACGTGAACGGCGCCCCCGCCAATGATCGCGCCGCCGCATGTGCAGGCGCAGAGTTTTGCCAAAGCCATTCTTACGGACATGTTCAGCATCCTGTTCCTGACCGGACGATGATGGCGAAAGGCTCGCGCCAATATCCATCAGCCGGCGTGACAGTAACGAGCAGATGCAAACGTTCCCTTTAAGCGCAAGCGCGTTAACCATCTTGATGGCCTGAAACGGCTTGATTTGGCCCTGTTGCCGGGCTTCCGTCCCATTACTGAACAGCTTGTCTGAGTGGGTGAACGGCGGCGCGATCGGCCGCGGCGCCCGGCAGGGTTAACAAGCGCCCGATTCGGGTCGCGGCGCGAATCGGGGCAGGCAGCCGATTCGACGTGATTTGAGAATTTCAACTAGGGACAAATGCGAGATTTTCGCCGCATCAGAGTGACTTGTGCTGGCATCCTGCCGAAGCTATAGGCGCGGCTGGGGCGGGAGGATCAAAATACGACACCATCGGTGCGCCCGCGCCCCATGTGCAGGAAGCCAGGTCCTCGGGACCGGGTGACCTGCATTTCGGCCCCCCGGTTTTTGCCGGGAGACGAGGAGTGGAGGGGTATGGCAACGCTTCATAGTGACGCTTTGAATTCGCAATTCGTTGGCGGTTATCGTCCAAGCGCCAACGAAGAATTCATGAACCCGGAGCAGCTCGGATATTTCCGCACGAAGCTGCTCGGCTGGAAGGATGAGATCGTCAAGGAATCGCGCGAGACGATGACCGCACTCGCGAGCGGTCCGCTGCAGGAGGCCGATTTGACCGACCGGGCCTCGAGCGAGACGGATTGGGGAATCCATCTTCGCACCCGCGACCGCCAGCGCAAGCTCATCGCGAAGATCGACGCCGCCCTCCGTCGCATCGAATCCGGTGAATATGGCTTTTGCGAAGTGAGCGGCGAGCCGATCAGCCTGGCGCGCCTGGAGGCGCGGCCGATCGCGACGATGACCGTCGAGGCCCAGGAGCGCCACGAAAAGAACGAGCGCATTTCGCGCGACGACTAGCGTCTGGACCCAAATAAGAACGCCGCCCCGGTAAGGCCGGAGCGGCGGTTCGCCCGATCGGGGAGCCGGCTCGAAAGCCGTTGGCAGGCTAAAGGCCCGCAATCTCCTCCTTGATCTTCAATTTCTCCTTCTTGAGCCTGGCGAGGGTGGCCATGTCGGGCATCGGGCGCTGGGTTTCTTCGACGATCCGGGCCTCGAGACCCGCATGCTTGGCCTCAAGTGCCGACACGTGCGCCTGGTGCATTCTCGTCTCCTCTTCCTGCTATGATCCCATCTAATCACCGTTCGGAGCCTTTGTCTTCCCCGATCCGACCACCGAACTGATATGTACGACGGTCCGTTGAAGGTTTATTATCGCCCCGATCAGATCGATCGAAGAGCGAGGAGCCCATGGAGAGGAATGAGTCAGCCGCTCAGGATCCGGCATCGCGACTCGCGGTCCTGCGGACCGAGCACCGGGATCTGGACACCGCCATCGACGCGCTGCGAAGCATGGCAGCACCCGACCAGCTTCAGCTCGCCCGACTGAAGAAACGCAAGCTCCGTCTCAAGGACGAAATCGCGGTGCTCGAGGACATGCGGGTGCCCAACATCATCGCCTGAGCGTAGCCGGCGCCGGATCGCCGCGCGCCAACGCGTTGTCCCGATTTGGCGGCCACCTCCCGCCTTTTTGCCTTCCCACCAGTGGGCGCCCGTGTCACTTCCCGGACATGGTGGATGAAGATCCCAACAGCGCGTTGACCCCGAAACTGGTCGACTCGCTCTATGTCGAGGCGATGGTCCTCGCCGACGAGGCGCGCTCCTATTTCGATTCCGCCGCGCGCGACGACCGTCTCGCGCTCGAACCGGTCGACCGGGTCGGCTTCTCCTGCGAATCGCTGCGAGTCACCACCCGGCTGATGCACGTCATCGCCTGGCTGCTGACCCAGCGCGCGGTCGCGGCCGGCGAGCTGAGCCGGGCCCAGGCGGGTGAAGGTGAACGGCGGCTCGGGCCCGCTCAGCCGAGCGACTCGGCCTTGATGCCGCGGCTCCCCGAGCAGGCGGCGGAGCTGATCCGCGCCAGCGAGGAGCTTTACGAACGGGTGCGCCGTATCGACCAGAGCGGCTTTGCCGAGGAACCGGGCAGCGGCCCGGCGCGCAGCCTGATCAGCCGCTTACAGCGCTCTTTTTAGCGCCGCCCTGAAAAGTCCGCACCGACCCGAAAAACAATATCGCTCCGGCCGCGCCTGGGCCTATTGACCGTTCCCGGGGGCTCGGTTTGAGGAGACAGCGATGTCCGACGAGTTGACCGGCGGCTGCGCCTGCGGCCGTATCCGCTACCGCGTGAAAGTCGCCAATGACGAGGCCTATCTATGCCACTGTCGGATGTGCCAGCGCGCCACCGGCGGGGTCTCGATCGCGTTCAAGAACGTCAAGAAGGCCGATCTCAACTGGCAGCATGAGCCCGATTGGTACCAATCCTCGCCGATCGCGCTGCGGCCTTATTGCCGCGAATGCGGCACGCCGCTCGGCTTCGCCTTTCCCGACAGCGAGAATATCGATCTGACGGTGGGCTCGTTCGACGAACCCGCGCGTTTCAAGCCGGTCCATCATTTCGGGGTGGAAAGCATGCATCGTGCCTGGATCAATACCGAAGGCCTGCCCGAATATCGGGTCGACGAATATCAACCCGTGGTCGATCGCTGGATCAATGCAATTGGCAAGCTCCCAGACTAAGCGGGTCTTCACGGCTCCGGATGGCGTCGAGCTGGCTTGGCATGAAATGGGGGAGGGGCGGCCGATCGTCCTGCTTCATGGCCTGTTCTCCAACGCCGCCACCAACTGGATCCGCTTCGGCAGCGCCGCCGCGATGGCGGCGCGTGGCTTTCGCGTGATCATGTCTGATCTTCGCGGCCACGGCAGCAGCGCGCGGCCGCACCATGCGTCCGCCTACCCGCCCGACATTCTCGCCGATGACGGCCTCGCGCTGATCGGCCATCTCGGCTTCGAGGATTACGACCTTGGCGGCTATTCGCTGGGTGGACGCACCGCGGTGCGGATGGTCGTCAGGGGCGCCGCCCCGCGGCGGCTGGTGATCGCCGGCATGGGGCTGCAGGGGCTGCTCGATACCGGCGCCCGAAGCGCGCACTTCAAGGAGATCCTTCGTGGGCTCGGACATCATCAGCGGGGCTCCCCCGAATGGATGGCCGAAGCCTTCCTCAAGACGACCGGGGGCGATCCGCAGGCGCTGCTGCCGCTGCTCGACAGCTTCGTCGACACGCCCGAGCCGGCGCTGCGCGCGATCGCGCTTCCGACGCTCGTCCTTTCGGGGGCGGACGACCATGACAACGGCTCGGCCAAGGCGCTCGCCAATCTTCTGCCGCATAGCCGCTATGTCGAGATTCCGGGGAATCATATGAGCGCGGTGACCAAGCCCGATCTGGGCCGGGCGATCGCCGATTTCCTCGCCGTTGACCACCCTTTGGCGGAGGCTCAATAGCGATTGCAACGACATGCCAGCAACGAGGAGACCCCGATGAAAACCAGCGTCTCATTGATCGCCCTCGCCGCGACCGCCTTGCTCTCGGCCTGCGCGACCGCGACCGCCGGCGATCGAACCGCCTCGGCCGCCGCACCGGCCGCCGCGGCCGGAGCCCCGCATTCGACCTCGACCGCCGCCGAAGCCGATGCGTTCATCGCGCGCGCCGAGCGCGAGCTTGGCGAATATGCGGTGATCAACAATCGCGCCCAATGGGTGAACGCCACCTACATCACCGAGGACAGCGACGCGCTCGCCGCTTATTTCGGCACGATCGGCACCGAAATGGGGGTGCGGTTCGCCACCGAGGCGGCGCGCTACCAGAATGTGCCGGGGCTCGGCCCCGACACCCTGCGCAAGCTCAACATCCTGCGCAGCGGCCTGGTGCTCGCCGCGCCGACCACGCCGGGCGCCGCCGCCGAGCTGAACCGCATCTCGACCGACCTTTCGTCGCAATATGGCCGCGGCCGCGGCACGATGGGCGGCGAGACGCTCACCGGCAACGAAATCGAGGCGCGGATGGGCACCGTGCGCAATCCCGATCAGCTGCGGGAGATGTGGACGAGCTGGCATAACAATGTCGGCGCGCCGATGCGGCCGCAATATGCGCGGCTGATGGAGATCGCCAACCAGGGCGCCCACGAGCTCGGCTTTGCCGACAGCGGCGCGATGTGGCGGTCCAGATATGACATGCCGCCCGAGGCGTTCGCGGCGCTGACGGAGCAATTGTGGACCGAAGTTCAACCGCTCTACCAGGAGCTCCATTGTTTCGTTCGCGCCGGACTTAGCCGCCGCTATGGCGATCGGGTCCAGGCCGCCAACGGACCGATCCGCGCCGACCTGCTCGGCAATCTCTGGGCGCAGGAATGGGGCAATATCTACGACGTCGTCGCCCCCGCCGGCTCGGGCCGGCCGCCTTACGATCTCGAGCAGCTGCTGACCCGCGCCAACTATACGCCGGAGCGGGTGATCCGCACCGCCGAAGGCTTCTTCACCTCGATGGGGTTCGACCCGCTGCCGCAGACTTTCTGGCAGCGTTCGATGATCACCCAGCCGCGCGACCGCGAAGTGATCTGCCACGCCTCCGCCTGGGACATCGATAATGTCGACGATCTGCGGATCAAGATGTGCACCCGGGTCAACGCCGACGATTTCGTCACCGCGCATCACGAGCTCGGCCATAATTTCTATCAACGTGCCTACAACCGGCAGCCCTATCTCTATCTCGACAGCGCCAATGACGGCTTCCACGAGGCGATCGGCGACACGATCGCGCTCTCGGTCACGCCCGAATATCTCGTCCAGATCGGCCTGCTGCGGCAGAACCAGCTGCCCAGCGCCGAGCAGGACCGCGCGCTCCTGCTCCGCCAGGCGCTCGACAAGATCGCCTTCCTGCCGTTCGGCCTGCTGGTCGACCGCTATCGCTGGGGGATCTTCTCCGGCCAGATCCCGGCCGGCGAATATCAGGCGGCGTGGGACCGGATGCGGCTGCAATATCAGGGCATCGTTCCGCCGGTGGCGCGCACCGAGCAGAATTTCGATCCCGGCGCCAAATATCACGTGCCGGCAAGCGTGCCCTATACGCGCTACTTTCTGGCCCGCATCCTCCAGTTCCAATTCTACAAGGCGGCGTGCGACATCGCCGGCTGGCGCGGCCCGCTCCACCGCTGCACCTTCTACGGCAATCGCGAAGTCGGCCGACGCCTGAATGCGATGCTGGCGATGGGTGCGTCCCGGCCCTGGCCCGACGCGCTCGAAGCCTTCACCGGCAGCCGCGAAATCTCGGCCGAGCCGATGGTCGAATATTTCCGGCCGCTGCTCGGCTGGCTGCGCGAGCAGAATCAGGGCCGGCGATGCGGCTGGTAGCGCTGCGATGCGTGGCGCGCTCCCGAGTCTGATCCTGCTGACGGCCGGCGCCGCCGCCGCCCAGACGACCGCGCCGTCGCCGCCGCGCTGGAATCCCGCGGCGCCGGAGAACCGGCAGCTGATGGCGACGTTCAACTATGCCACCGTCGAGAGCGTCCTGACCGAGATCGGCGCGCGGTTCGAGCGGCGCGGAACGCCGGAACGCCCGGCGCTGACCGTCACCTTTCCCAACGGCCGCCGCGCGGCGATCCTGTTCGGGAGCTGCGAGCGGCAGGGTGCCTTGTGCAAGGCGATCAGCATCCAGGCGGTCTGGGCGCGTCCCGCGACGCTTCCGCCCGACCGCCTCGCCGCCGCCATCCAGACCTTCAATCAGCGTTACGCCTTCTCGCGCGCCTATCTCGCGCAGGACGGGCGTCCGGCGCTGCAGCGCTATCTGACCGCCGATTACGGCTTCGTTCGCGGCAATCTCGCGGTCAACCTGCTGGTCTTCGCCAACCAGGCGGAGCGGTTTGCGATCGAGGTCCTGCGCCCGGCGCCGCCTGCGGCGGCCCGTTAGGGCCTTTTAGGTCGCCTAAAGCCGGCCGATCATGAAGTCGGCGCTCGAGACGCTGAACGCGCCCGGCTCCTCGACGTTGAGCTCCTTGACGACGCCGTCCTCGACGATCGCCGACCAGCGCTGACCGCGCGTTCCCATGCCGAATTTCGAGGCGTCCATGACGAGGTCGAGCGCTTTTGCGAAATCGCCATTGCCGTCCGCCAGCATCGTCACCTTGCCGTCGGCGCCGGCTTGCTGCGCCCAGGCCTGGAGCACGAAGGCATCGTTGACCGCGACGCAGGCGATCTCGTCGACCCCCTTCGCCTTCAACTCGCCGGCTTTCTCGACATAGCCGGGAAGATGGCGCGCCGAACAGGTCGGGGTGAAAGCGCCCGGCACCGAGAACAGGGCGACCCTGCGGCCTGCGAAATAGGAGTCCGTGTCAACCGGCTGCGGCCCTTCCGCGGTGGCCTTCAACAGGGTGAAGCTGGGAATCTTGTCGCCGACCTTGATCGTCATGGGTGAGTCTCCGCCGAAGGAACAAGAGCGCCCCCTAGCAAGGCGTTTGGCCGGACGAAAGGGGCGGGGCTGTCGCAATCGTCACGGCGCGCTATAGCCTAGGGCCCGTACTCGGTACCGGAGGCGGCCGTGACGGGCTGGCATTTGTTGTCCAGCTAGGAGAGAGGAGGGAGCGATGATGATTCATCGTGACCGATCGATCGACGCCGCTGGGCGGCAAAGGACAGCCCGCCGCCATGCGGTCGGCCGGAGAAATGAACAGGTGCGAACATCCCCCGGATGTTCGCAGCCATGCCGGGGGCATGGCGGCCTGTTCATGCTGGG
>Ga0187894_10004299_pt1 | contig 15367 bp, 12 predicted proteins | sample GBC1701081metaG_FD_136650 | JGI IMG/M metagenome (GOLD analysis project Ga0187894, IMG submission 136650) | White microbial mat communities from a lava cave in the Kipuka Kanohina Cave System on the Island of Hawaii, USA - GBC170108-1 metaG ... | reverse complement strand
GGCGGGCGGCTTCATGGTCGTCGGGCTGGCGCTCGTCTCGTCGGTGCGGCCCGATCCACGCCGGATCGCCAGGCTGCTCATGCACGAGGACTCGGACGGGTCAGCGCCCGCGGCGCCGCTGCGCGAGCTGCTGGGCCGCCCGGGGGTGGTGCCCGCGCTGCTGGCCGCTCAGGCCAGCTTCGCCGTGATGGTGGCGATCATGACGCTGACCGGGGCGGTGGTCGTCGATCACCACCACCACGAGGGGCACCATGTGTTTCCCATCATCGCGGCGCACGTGGTCGGGATGTACGCGCTCGTCATCGTGGTGGGCGACGCGATCGACCGCATCGGACGCACCCCGTCGCTGGCGGGCGGCCTGCTGGTCATGGCCGTGTCGGCGATCAGCCTGCTGTGGATCGAGAGCGTCCTGGCCACCGCGATCGCGCTGTTCGGTCTCGGCCTGGGCTGGAACTTCTCCTTCGTGGCCGCGACGGCCGAGCTCGCCGACAGCACACAGGCGTACGAGCGCGGCCGGCTGCTCGGCTTCAACGACCTGCTCTCCGGGCTCACCGGAGCCGCGCTCGCGCTGCTCGGAGGCCTGGCCCTGGACGTGATCGGCGTGGCCGCGCTCGCGATCGGCGGAGCGGCGCTCGTGATCGCCCCCGCGCTGTGGATCCTCCGCGCGGGTAGGCGCGCCGCTCCGGTACGTGGACTAGGGTTCGAGCCATGAGCGATCTGAGTTCCCGCCCCGGCGGACCGCCCTCGCGCCGCAGCCGCGAGCAGCGCGCCTACCGGCTGGTTGTGGCCGGCGGGACGGCGGGTACGGTGGCCGTGGTCACCTTCGTGCTCGCCCTAGTCGGGGTGATGGGGTTCGGCGTCGCGGTGCTCGCGGCGATCGTGGCCGCCATCTGCGCGCTGCTGTTCCGGCGCACCGTCTCTTCGTGACGGTGTGATGAGTGTCCCGGTCGCTCCGCGCGCCGAACGAGTCCGTCGACCGGTTCCGGAGTGAGTCGCCCGCCGGGCGGGTACACAAGGGCCATGATCGGATTCATCGTGGCCGGGCTCATCATCGGCGCCATCGCGCGCCTGCTGCTGCCCGGCCGTCAGAAGATAGGCATTCTCTGGACCCTGGTCCTGGGTGTGATCGGGTCGGTGATCGGGGGGACGATCGCCAACCTGATCGGCACCGGCGACATCATGGAGCTGAACGTGATCGGCTTCGTGTGCGCCGTGGTCGCTTCGATCGCGCTGCTGGCGGTGGCCGAACGGGCCGGGCTCGGTCAGGGGGACGAACGCAGGCGCCTCTCCAGCGGATAGCCCCCGGAGGCTCGCGCCCCCGGACCCCCGCGTCACCTGGCCGGCCGAGGAGGGCCGGGGCGCTGCCTAGGGCTCAGGGCGACATGATGGGCAAAGAGCCGCTTCCCACACCCGACTCCATCATTCCAGCCGCGGAGCCATCTGCCAGGGTCAAGCCGCGGTTGCGGGGCGTGGTCCACCAGTGGTCGTTCTTCGTCTCGCTGGCGGCGGGCGCCGCGCTCGTGGCGTGGGCCCCCGCCGGGCGAGCGACCGCGGCCTGCGCCGTCTACGCCGCGGCGCTCGCCGGGCTGCTGGGGACGAGCGCCCTCTACCATCGCGGGACGTGGCGGCCGCCGGTGCGGGCGTGGCTGCGCCGGTTCGACCACGCGATGATCTTCGTGCTGATCGCGGGCACCTACACGCCGTTCGCGGCCCTGGTGCTCGACGAGCCGTTGCGCGCCGTCGTGCTCGCCGGCGTATGGGGCGGAGCCACGGCCGGGATCGTCTTCGCGCTGCTCTGGATCAACGCTCCCAAGTGGGTCTCGGCGGTGGCCTACGTCGCGCTGGGCTGGTTCTCCCTCGTCGCCGTGCCTCAGATCGTGGCGCGAGCGGGCGCCGGAGCGCTCGCGCTGCTGATCGCGGGCGGCGTGGCCTACACGGCGGGCGCCATCGTCTACGCCCGCCGCCGGCCGGATCCGCGTCCGGCGACCTTCGGCTACCACGAGGTCTTCCACGTGCTCGTAGTGGTCGCGGCGCTCGCGCACTTCGTCGCCGTGGCGGCGTTCGCGGTGCCGCTGGCGGACGCGCGCTGAAGCGCGAGTCAGCGCCCCCGCCGCCGGCGCCGCCCTCCCCCGCTGGCGGGGCGGACGGCGGCGAGACCGGACCGCGCGAACTCGCGCCCGAGCTCGAGCCCCTTCGCGATCCGCTCGACGTCGTGCATGTTCTCGGCCGCCACGAAGGTCGTGCCCAGGCCCGTTCGTCCCGCCCTGCCCGTCCGTCCGACCCGATGGACGTAGCCGTCGCGGTCGCCGGGCGGATCGAAGTTGATCACGTGCGTCACGTGGTCGATGTCGAGGCCACGCGCGGCCACGTCCGTGGCGACGAGCGTATCCACGTGCCCCGACTCGAAGCGGGCGAGAGCGCGCTCGCGCTGCGATTGCGTCTTGTTGCCGTGCATGGCGAGCGCCTCGATTTCGTGCGCCCTCAGGCGCTTGACGAGGCGGTCGGCGCCGTGCTTGGTCCGGACGAACACCAGCCTCCGCCCGCGGGCGCCGTGGCGCAGCTCGCGCACCAGCGTGTCCAGCTTGGAATTCGAGGTGACGGCCACGAAGCGGTGCTCCACGTCGCTCCGCCGCTCCTTCTCCGGGGCGCACTCGTGCCTACGCGCGGCATGCGTGTAGGCGGTTGCCGCCGCGCCGACGCCGCCGTGGAGCGTGGCCGAGAAGAAGAGGGTCTGGCGCTGGCGTGGCAGACGCCCGACGATCCGGTCGACGGCGGGACGAAAGCCCATGTCCAGCATGCGGTCGGCCTCGTCGAGCACCAGGACCCGCACGCGGTCGAGCCGCGCGGCGCCGCGCCCGATCAGGTCCTCCAGTCGACCTGGTGTGGCGACCAGGATGTGCGCCCGGCGCGCGGCCTTGGCCTGGCGCTCGATCCCGGCTCCGCCGTAGACGACGGCCACCGAGAGCGCCCGCGCGTGCGCCAGTGGCTGGAGCTCGGCGGCGATCTGCCCGGCCAGCTCACGCGTCGGCGCCAGCACGAGCGCGGTGGGGCGCGGGTCCGAAGCCTCGAGCCGATCCACGATCGGCACGCCGAAGGCGAGCGTCTTGCCCGACCCGGTGGGCGACTCAACGAGCACGTCGTGGCCGGCGAACACGTCTGGTATGACCAGGCGCTGCACGGGGAACGGCTCGGATATGCCTCTCTTGGCGAGGGCCTCGGACACGGCGCGCGACGCGCCGAGATCGGCGAAGGCTGGGGACTTCATGTGACTCCTTGCTCGCGGCCGTGGACCGGCCGCGGTGACGATTCGGGAGATTCGACTGACCCGGATCGCCTGGAGCGCACGGAAGCGGAACCTCGTGGGCGGCGACGCCGCCCACGAGGCGGAGACTAGCAGGGGGTTCTCCGGCGTAGCCTATGACCCATGCAGAGCATCTACCCGATACTCAAGTACGAGGACGCGCACGCGGCCATCGACTTCCTCGAGCGGGCGTTCGGCTTCGAGCGCCTCGACGTGTACGAGGGCGAGAACGGCGCCGTCGCCCACGCCCAACTTCGGTTCGGTGACGAGGTGGCCATGCTCAGCTCGGCGAGCGAGGGCGACCAGCGCTTCAACCTGGGCGTGGGGCGGACCACCGTGTACGTGGTGGTCGACGATCCGGACGCACTCCACGATCGCGCTAAGGCGGCCGGCGCCGAGATCATAATGGAGCTCACCGACCAGGACTACGGCTCGCGCGACTTCGCGGCGAAAGATCCCGAGGGCAACATCTGGAGCTTCGGGACCTACCGGCCCGAGGTAAAAAGCTAGGCCGCTGCTGGCTCCCGCGCCCGCTCCCGCGCGGTCAGCACCGTGAGCGCGCCGTGGCGCGGGCTGAGGGTGATGGCGCGGCGCCGGGCGGTCTCGGTGCTCGTGGGCGCCGGCGCGATCTCGGCGCGTGAGAGCACGGTGCGCAGCACCACCTTCATCTCGAGCAGGGCGAAGCTCGCTCCCAGGCAGCGCCGCCGGCCGCCGCCGAACGGGATCCAGGTATAGGTCCCGGGCGGCTCCCCGAGAAAGCGCTCGGGCCGGAACTCGTAGGGCCGCGGGTAGATCGCCGGGTCGTGGTGGATGAGGTACGAGCTCGCGGCCAGGCAGATCCCGGCAGGATAGCGCCACCCGCCCACCTCGATCGGTCGCTTGACGAGGCGCGGCGCGGCGTTCGGCAACACCGGCCGCCGGCGCAGCGTCTCCTGCACGGTGGCGGTCAGGTACGCGTCTCCGTCCGCGCCGTCGATCTCCTCGGCCAGCCGGTGCGCCACGCGCGGCGTGCGCGCGAGGCGCTCGAAGGCCCAGGCCAACTCGGACGCGGTGGTCTCGTGTCCGGCCACGAGCAGCGTCATCAGCTCGTCGCGCAGCTCGCGCCTGGACATCGGCGAGCCGTCCTCGTGCCGCGCGTCGAGCAGCATGGCGAGCACGTCGCCGCGTCCGTCGTCGCCGTCGCGGCGCTCGTCGATCAGCTCGTAGAGGAGCGTGTCGGTCTCGTCGCGCAGGCGCACGAACTCGGCCCAGCGCCTCCCGCGCTGGAGGAAGGGCAGCATCGAGGCGGGCCGCGCGCTGGTCTCGAGGATCTCGGTCAGGCGCTCGCGCAGCGCGTCGAGGCGCGGGCCCGGGTCGAGCCCGAACAAGGCGCGCAGCATCACCTCCAGCGTGAGGGACTGAAGCAGCGGATGCAGCGCCATCGGCTCCCCCAGCGGCCATCGAGCCACCTCGCGCTCCGTGACCTGGGCCAGCAGGTCGGTGAGCGCCTCCATGCGCTCACCGTGAAAGGCCGGCAGCATCAACTTGCGCTGACCCAGATGGGACTCCTCGTCCAGCAGGATCACCGAATTCGGGCCCACCACCGGCTCGAGGATGCGGGCCCCCTCGCCCGGATGCAGCACCTCCGGCGGCGCGGTGAACACCTGCTTGACCTCGTCCGGGTCCGCGAGCATCACGAAGGGGGGCGACTCGAGCAGGCGGATCGTGAAGCGGTTGCCGTGGCGCGCCCTGCAACGCTCGAAGAACGGCACCGCGCGGGTCCACCAGGCGAGCGTCTGAAGGGCCGGCGGGAGCCGAGGGCCTGGCGGCAGCTGCTCCATCTCGCGGGTCAGGCTACCGAGACCGGGCTGTTCACGCCTGGCCGGCCGCTCGCCGGCCGGCCAGGCTTCGAGTCTCGTTCTAGCTAGAAGACAAAAGCGATTAGCAGAACAATCACGAGAATCAAGACGATCGTTCCGATTCCGATGTACATCGAGTTTCACTCCCCTCGGTTTGGACGCGCTCCTGATGCCCGGAGAAGACGACCGCGAACCTCCGCTCGTCGAGCGTCCAGTCCCCGACCGCCGGTCTCCAGGACACGGGCGTTCCCGCCGATGACGAAGGAGTGCCTGCCGCCCGCGCCAGGACCGCGCTGCTCGCAGTGGCCTTCCTCGTCGCCGGGGTCGTCCCCGCGTTCGCGGACGGATCGCTCGAGGGCACCCTCCGCGGCGTGCACGCCGACGACTTCGCCTCCGGCTCCTCCGACACGCGCTGGCGCCTCGACACGGGTGACGGCAGCGTGACCGTGCTGCCCACTTCGCTGCCGGCGCTCGCGCCCGAGGACGCGACGGTCACCGTGCGCGGCCAGGACGACGACGGCCGCCTGGTGGGTGGCGTCACCGCCGCCTCACCGGAGGCGGCGCCCACGCTCGGCGGCCGCAAGGTCGCGGTGATCGCGGTCAACTTCGCCTCCGACACGCGCCAGCCCTGGACGACCGAGGTGGTGCGCGAGCGCATGTTCACCGGCGCCGAGTCCACCAGCGCCTTCTTCAGGGAGGAGAGCTACGACCAGCTCTGGCTGACCGGCAGGACCGGCAATCTCGACGGCGACGTGTACGGCTACTACACGCTCGACACCCCGACCGCCGGCTGCCCGTGGAGCACGTGGGCCGCGCTGGCGCGCTCGGCCGCCGCCGCCGACGGCTACCGCGCGGGCGACTACCAGCACACGATGTACGTGTTCCCGCGCCAGTCGAGCTGCGGGTGGGCCGGACTCGCCTACATGCCGGGCCAGGACTCCTGGATCAACGGCGACCTGACCGTGCGGGTGATGGGTCATGAGCTCGGCCACAACCTCGGCCTCCACCACGCCGGCAGCTGGTGGTGCACCGAGGGCGGCGTGGTCGTGACGATCTCGAGCACCTGTAGCCTCAACGAGTACAACGACCCCTTCGACGTGATGGGCGCGCACGGCGATCGCCACAGCCACGGCTGGAACCTCCAGCGGCTCGGCGTCCTCCAGAGCTCGAACGTGCGAACGATCGACGCTTCGGGCATCTACACGATGCGCTCCGCGCTCTCCCCGACGACCGACGCGACCACGCTGCGCATTCCCCGTACGCGCAACGCGAGCGGCCAGGTAGTCGACTGGTACTACCTCGAGATCCGCGAGCGCGGCGGCGTGTTCGACGACTTCGGCCTGGACGACTGGGTGGTGGGCGGCGTGAGCATTCGCGTGAACGACGATCCGTCACTCACCACCCGCTCGCGCCTGCTCGACACGCATCCGGGCTCGGCGGCCGGGATCTTCGACGCCGCGCTGGTCCCCGGCGAGACCTTCGCCGACGGGCGCGGCCTGCGCGTGACCACGACGTCCGTGGGCGTCGGGACGGCGACGGTGGAGATCGACCTGTCGGCGCCCGCGGCCGACACGCGGCCGCCCACCGCGCCGACGGGTGTCCGCGGCACGATCGTGGGCGGGGCGGTCCGGCTCGAATGGAACCCGAGCAGCGACGACGGCGCCGTGAGCGCCTACCTCGTCTTCCGCGACGGGATCCAGGTAGGCAGCTCGCCCTCGCCCGCCTTCGTGGACGCCTCCCCGCCGCCGGGCCCCCACGTGTACACGGTGGCGGCCGAGGACTCCCACGGCAACCGCGGCCCCGCTTCCGCTCCCTACCTCGTGACGGTGCCCGGCTCGGCCGGCGGCGCATCCGGCGCTCGCGCGCACAGCGCGGTCGGCCGCGCCGTAGCCGACCGCAGGGCGCCTCGCCTGCGCCTCGTCCGCCGTCGGGCGCGCGGTCGCATCCTGTTCCTCGCTCACGCGCGGGACGCCTCGGGCGTGGCGTCGATCGCGCTGTGGATCGACGGCCGTCGCATGGGCGCCCGCCGCGGCTCCCGCCTCGAGCTACGCTGGCGGGGCCGGCCGGGCCGGCACCGGGTGGTGCTGAGGGCCGTCGACCGCAGCGGCAACCGAGCCGCCCTCCCCCTGCGCCTGCGCGTTCGCCGCTGAGCGCCCACCGGCGTCGCGGCTAACCGGCCGCGGGCGCTCGCCTCGGCCGAGCACGCCCGCATCGACCCTTCACCCGTGCCGCCCCGACACGTAGGATCGAGCCGTGGAGCGCGGCACGTGGCTCGCCCTGGGCGCGATGGCGGTCTCGGTCTTTGTGATCGCCAACGACGTGACCGCGCTCAGCGTGGCGCTGCCCGAGATCGAGCAGGACTTCGACTCGGACGTGACCACCGTGCAGTGGGTGATCAACGCCTACGCGCTCGTGTTCGGCGTGCTGATCGTCACCGGCGGGCGACTCGCGGACATGCTCGGCCGGCGGCGGGTCTTCTTCATCGGCGCGGCCATCTTCGCCGGCTTCTCCCTCCTGGCCGGCGCCGCGCAGAGCGACATCTGGCTGATCGTCTGCCGGGCGCTGATGGGCATCGGCGGGGCGATGATGTGGCCGGCCGTGCTGGGCATGACCTACGACCTGCTGCCCGACGACAAGGCGGGTCTGGCCGGCGGCCTGATCATCGGCGCGGCCGGGTTCGGCAATGCCGCCGGCCCGCTGCTCGGCGGCGGGTTGACCGACGCGCTCAGCTGGCGCTGGATCCTGTTCGTGAACCTGCCGATCGCGGCCTTCGCGTGCTTCGTCACCTGGCGCAGCGTTAGGGAGAGCCGCGGGGCGGGCGCGGACGAGGGCATCGACGTGCCGGGCGTCGCCACGCTGTCGGTCGGCCTCGTGGCGCTCCTCGTCGCGCTCGACCAGGTCACCGACTGGGGCTGGTCCGACCCGCGCATCCTGGCGCTGTTCGCCGGCTGCGTGCTGCTGCTCGTCGCGTTCGCCGTCCTGGAGCGCCGCGCCGGGGCGCGGGCGCTGGTGCCCCGCGACGTGATCGGGAACCCCGCCTTCCGGGCCGCCTGCCTGGCCACGCTGCTGATGTCCGCCACCTTCTTCGCGGTGTTGCTGTTCCTGCCGCAGTTCATGCAGAAGATCCTCGGCTACAGCCCGCTCGAGGCGGGCGCGGGCCTGCTGCCGCTGATGGGCGTGTTCGCGGTCACCTCGTTCGCCGCCGGTCCGCTGTACCAGCGGCTCGGGGCCAAGCGGATCGTGAGCGCCGGCGCGCTCTGCCTGACGGTGGGGACCTTCCTGATCTCGCTCGTGGATCGCGACTCCGGCTGGGCGGCGCTCGTGCCGGGGATGGTCGTGACCGGCCTGGGCGTGGGCCTGTTCTACTCCTCGATCACGACCGCGGCGGTGACCGCGCTCGACCCGTCGCGCTCGAGCCTGGCCGGAGGCATCGTCTACATGTTCCAGGTGGCGGGCGGCTCGGTCGGGCTCGGGCTGACGACGACCGTCTTCACCACCGCCTCGCAGGATCGCCTGCAGCGCGACGCTCGCGGCCTGTCGGAGCGGGAGGTCGAGGAGGTGCAGGGAGCGCTCGCCGGAACCGACTCGGCGGCCGCGGTGATCGCGCGCCGCGGCGAGGAGGCGGGCGAACGTCTGGTCGAGATCGTGCGCGACGCGTTCGCGGCCGGCCTGAGCTGGTCCTTCCGGCTGGTGGCCGTGCTGGCCCTGGCCGGGCTCGTGGTGGCGATGCTGTTCGTGGGCGGCTCGCTGCTGGGGCGGCGCCGGACCGCGCCACGGGAGCCGACGACCGCGTCATGACACCGAGAGTGGGCCCCGTGGGCCCCGTGACACCGAAGAGTGGGCCCCGTTCGTCTCGCATATGGCACCGAAGGGGGCCCACACCCGGGCCCGAGCTCATGCCGGCGCATGCTCGGGCTGTGTCGCCAACTCTCCCACGCCGAGGTGGCCGCGAGCAAGTCCCGCGACCCACGAGTTTGCGGAGGCGAATCCGCCGTCGCGGGGTAAAGATCGAACCTCAATCGCTTTTTCGCGTTGAAAAGATGATGCGGTTTCGACCTCGTCCTACTAATCTAGTGTCGTGCCCGCCGTCTCGCTCACAAAGGGGCCTCCGGCCGGTTCCCTCCGGCCGAAGCGAACGCCGGGCCCGATGCGGTCTAAGCGGCTGCTCGCCCTGGCCGGGGACGAGCGCCTCGTCGAGCAGATCAGGCGCGGCAACGAGGCGGCCTTCGAGGTGGCCTTCGAGCGCCACGGCGCGGGGGTGCTGGCGTTCTCCCGGCATATGCTCGGCTCGACCGAGGAGGCCGAGGACGCCGTCCAACACACCTTCGCGGCCGCCTATCGCCACCTCCAGCGCGGCGGGGACCGGGAGATCACGCTCAGGCCCTGGCTGTTCGCGATCGCGCGGAACCGCTGCCTTTCGATGCTTCGCGCTCGCCGTGACCAGACGAGCTATGACGTCGAACTGCCCACCGTCGCTCTCGCGGAGCCGGTGGAGAAGCGGGCCGAGCTGCGTCAGCTATTGCGCGATTTGCGGGAATTGCCCGAGGAGCAGCGCGCGGCGCTTCTGCTGGCGGAGATCGGCGGCCTGTCGCATGCCGAGGTCGCTCGGGTGCTCGGTTGTGGGGCACCGCGCGTGAAGGCGCTGGTCTACCGCGCGCGCTCTACGTTGATCCGCCGCCGCGAGGCGCGTGAGACCCCTTGTAACGAGATCCGGCAGCAGCTCGCGAATCTCCGCGGCGGCTCATTGCGCCGCACCGAGCTGCGACTCCACCTGCATGAGTGCTCCGGGTGCCAGGCCTACCGGGAGGAGGTGAGGCGCCAGCGCCAGATGCTCGCCCTGACCCTGCCGGTGGTGCCCGCGCTGGGGCTGAAGTCGAGCGTATTGGCCGCGGTCGGGTTCGGCGGCGGCTCGGCGGGCGGCGGAGGTGGGGCGGCGGTCGGTGGGGCGGCCGGTGGCGCCGGGGCCGCCGGAGGTGCGACCGTGGGAGGCGGCGCAGCTTTGGGAGGCGGCGCTGTCGGCGGCGCGGCCGCCGGAGGCGGCGCGGCCGTTGGGGGCGCCGCGGCCGTCGGCGGCGGCGCGGCCATCGGAAGCGCCACGGCCGTCGGTGGCGGAGCCGCGGCCGCCGCTGGGCTGGGCGGGATCAGCGCTGGGCTCGGCAGCGCGACGCTGACCAATTTGGCGATCGTGGGGGTGCTCGCCGGCAGCGGGGCGGCGGCTGGACAGGCGGCCCTCGACTTCCACGCCGAGCGAGCCGCCCAGGGCCCGACGCCGGCCACCATCACCTCCCCTGGCGATCTGGATAAGCGCTCGGAGTCGGGCGAGGGCGCTCCCGCGCTCGGGGGTCAGGGTCGAACTGAGCCCGCCCCCGCGCCTCGCGATCGGGCCGAGCAGCCACATCTTCCCTCGCCGATAGAGCCTTCAAGCCCCTTCGCCGCGCCCGTGCCGGCGCCGGCGACGGCCCCGACCGCCACGCCTGTCCAGCCGCAGGCGCCATCGCCCCAGCCGAAGGCTCTACCTGAGCCTCAGCCTATGTCGAAATCGCCGCCCATGGCGGATGTGAAGCGTCCAGCCGAGCCGCAGCGGGAGCCGGCGCCAACAGGGGAATCCAACCCACCCGCGAAGCCCGAGCGGGAACGGAAGTCCAACCAGAATGCCAGCGCGACCCCGAACCCCGAGGTCGAGCCACCGCTCGCCACCGCGACGCTGCCCGCGGGCGACGGGGAGCAGGGCGGCACCGCCGAAAGGCCCGCTGGAGGTGTCGATGGGGGCACGGGCGGCGCGACCGGCGCCGGAGATGGTGCGGCCCCGGCGGACGGGGGTACGACCGGAACGGATGGCGGCGCGCCGGCGGACGGCGGCACGACAGGGACGGACGGGGGCGCACCCGCGCCGGGCGGGGATACGCCCGAGCCGGGCGGAACCATCCTCGTGGCGGACGGCGGCACGCAGGCGGCGGACGGCTCCTCGCCCGCAACGGACGGCGGCACCGAGCAGCACGCCACCGGCGAGACCTCGGCCGGGGACCAGTCCGGGCAACTCACCTAGCGGCCGCGGACTCGCTCCGGCGCCGCGAGCCGGCTTCTAGCACGTTCGCCTCGCTCGCGGGTAGCCTCCGCGTTCGTGGACCAGATGGAACTGCGCAACCGCCTCGTGATGGCCACCCAGATGTGGCGTGAGGCGACCGACGACCCGCTGCCGCGTATGCCGGCCGGTGACCCGGCTGATCAGCTTCAGACCTTCGAGCTGAAGCTGGTCGACCTGCTGTGCGGCCGGGCCACGCCGCAGAACGCGCGTGACGTGGCCGACCGAACCTGGGATCTCGTCCACGACCGCGGCGACGACGATCCGGTCAAGCGCCGGGTGGTCGAGTGTCACGAGGCGCTGGCACGTCTCTCGGCGCGGGGTGGAGGTCCACCGATCTGAGCGAGCCGCCGGAGCTGTTCGACCTGCGCGTAAAGACGCGCTCGCTCGCCTACCTGTTCGCCGCCGGCGCGAGCATGGGCGGGCTCACGCTGCTCCTGCCCCACGACGCAACGGTCGAGGAGCTCGAGCTGGGGGTGTTGGCCGCCTGCGCGCTGCTCATCGCCGTCGTGCTGCGGATCGGAATCGAGCGCGTCGCCGACTGGCAGGTCCACCTGGTGGTGGTGCTGGGTACGGCGATGGTCGGTCTGGCCAACGAGTTCGTAGGGGCCACCGCCCTCTACGTGCTGCTGTTCAGTTGGCCGACGCTGTACGCGTTCTACTTCCTCTCCCCGCGCGCCGCGGCCGTCCACGTCCTGATCGTCGCCGCGGTGTTCACCGTCGTGCTCGTGACGCAGGACCCCCCGAGCCCGTACGTGCGCTTCCTGCTGGCCCTGGGCACCCCGGTCGTGGCCGGCGTCCTGATCGCCCGGCTGTTGCGGCGGCTGAGCGCCGAGGCGGTCGACGCTCGGGAGCGGGCGGAGGCGCTGCGGCAGAGCGAGGCGCGCACCCGGGTCGTGCTCGACAGCGCGCCCGACGGCTTCATCATGCTCGACCGCGACGGGGTCATCCGGAGCTGGAACGCCGCGGCGGAGCGGATGTTCGGCTGGAACGCCGGGGAGGCCGTCGGCACGCCGATGCGCGCGCTCATCATCCCGCCCGAGTTCCGCGAGCGCCACGACGAGCGCCGCGCGGCGCTGATGGACGCCCGGGAACCCATGGCGATCGAGAATTACGAGGTCGAGTTCCTTCGCCGCGACGGCAGCCGGTTTCCGGGCGAGGCGACGGTCTCCAAGGTCGTCGCGCGCGGTGAGGTGTTCGCCGCCGGCTTCGTGCGCGACGTGAGCGGGCGACGTCAGCGCCAGGAGGAACGGGAGGCGCTTCTGCGCGAGCAGGCCGCTCGCGCCGAGGCGGAGCGGGTGGCGGAGATGGTCAGCGGCATGCAGCTCCTGGTGGACGCCGCGCTCGCCCACCGGGGCCTCGCGGACATCCTGTCCGACCTCGTCATCCGGGTGCGCGGCGTGCTCGACGCGAGCGCCGCGACGATCTTCATGACCGAGGACGGCGAGCGGCTCGTGCTGCGCGCCTCGTCGTCCGGCTCGCCCGCGTCCGCCCCGAGGCCGCTCGAGCTCGGCGAGGGCTTCGCCGGCCGGGTGGCCCTGGCGCGCGAGCCGATGCTGTCCCAGGACCCGGCCGTCGACGAGCTGCCGCACCCCGAGCTGGCGGAGCTCGACGTGGACTCCATGATCGGCGTGCCGCTCCTGGCCGAGGGAGACGTGACCGGCGTGCTGGTGGTGTGCGCCTCCGCGCCGCGTCACTTCACCGCCGAGGACCTCGGCGTGCTGCGCCTGGCCGCCGACCGGGTGGCGCTCGCTATCAGTCACGCGCGCGTATACGAGCGCGAGCACCGCATCGCCGAGACGCTCCAGCGCAGCTTGCTGCCCGAGCGCCTACCTCAGCTACCGGGCCTGTCGGTGGCCGCGCGCTATCAGCCCGCCGCCGCCGAGGCCGAGGTGGGCGGCGACTGGTACGACGTGCTGCCGATCCCCGGCGGCGGCGTGGGACTGGTGATGGGCGACGTGGCTGGCAAGGGGCTCGCCGCCGCGTCGATGGTGGGGCGGTTGCGCAGCGCGCTGCGCGCCTACGCGCTCGAGGGGCACGCACCGGCGCGGGTGCTCGAGCGGCTTAACCGGCTGATCTGGACCGAGGCCGAGGACAGCCAGATGGCCACCCTCCTCTACGTCACCGTGGACCCGGGCGAGGGTCGGGTGCGCTGGGTCAATGCCGGCCACCCTCCGCCCCTGCTGGTCGCGGACGACCGCCTGGCGCGGTTCCTCGACGGCGGCCGCTCCGTGCCCCTTGGCGTGCTGCCCTTCCCCGACTTCGAGGAGGCCTCCGTGGGGATGGAGCCCGGCGCCACCGTGGTGCTCTACACCGACGGTCTGGTCGAGCGTCCCGGCGAGCACATCGACGACGGAATGTCGAAGCTGGTCGCCCTCATCCCAGGGGCGCCGATCGAGCCCGACGCCCTCTGCGAGCACGTGCTGGGCTCGCTCGTGCCCGACGGCGGCGCGCCGGACGACGTGGCGCTGCTCACGTTGCGCTCGGTGCCGATGGCCGACCACTTCCAGATCGAGTTCCCGACCGCGCCGGAGGCGCTCGCGTCGATGCGCGGGCTGCTGCGCCGCTGGCTGCGCCACGCGGGAGGCGACGAGCAGGAGATCGCCGAGATCACCACCGCCTGCGGCGAGGCGGCGACGAACGCGATCGAACACGCCGGGGCGAGCGGCGACGCGCCGTTCAGCGTCAGCGGCCAGCTCGATGGTCCCGAGATCCGGATCACCGTGCGCGACTACGGCTCGTGGCGCTCCCGCCGCGAGGGCGACCAGGGCCGCGGCCTATCGCTGATGCGCGCGCTCATGGATACGGTGGAGGTGACGCCGACCCCGGAGGGGACGGCGGTGGAGCTGAGACGGGCGCTGGTCGGTTCGAACGGGAACGGAGCGTAGTTGGCGGAGCTGGTCGAGCTCGAGATCGAGGAGCGCGGAGACGTGGTGATCGCACACGTGACGGGCGAGCTCGACGTCGCCGGCGCCTCCCGCACGGGCGAGCGGATCGGCGCGGCCGTACCCACGGCGGCGCGCGGACTGGTGGTCGACTTCAGCCAGCTCGAGTTCATCGATTCGAGCGGGATCGCGATGCTGTTCGGGCTCGTACGCCAGCTCGGCAGCCGCCGGCAGGAGCTGCGCATCGTCGCGCCCCCGGGCCAACCCGTGATCCGCGTGCTCGAGATCGTCGAGTTCGAGCGCGCGGCGGCGGTCCACGCCAGCCTCGACGAGGCGGTCGCGGCGGTGGCGTCGGAGCCGTGAGCGTCGCGCTGGGCAAGGTCTGCGTCATCGGCGCGGGCTCCTCGGGCATCGCCGCCTGTCAGGTCCTCCAGGTGCGCGGCATCGAGTTCGACTGCTTCGAGAAGGGCAGCGGGGTGGGCGGCAACTGGCGCTACGACAACGACAACGGCATGTCGTCGGCGTACCGCTCGCTCTTCATCAACACGTCGCGGCGGATGATGGAGTACGCGACCTACCCGATGCCGGACGACTATCCGGACTATCCCCACCACAGCCAGATCGCGCGCTACTTCGACGACTACGTCGACCATTTTCGCTTGCGCGACCGGATCCGCTTCGGCACCACGGTGACGAGCGTGGCGCCCGACCACGACGGCCGCTGGCTGGTCGGCCTCGACGATGGCGGCGCCACGGGCTACGACGCCGTGATGGTCGCCAACGGCCACCACTGGGATCCCAGGCCGCCGGAGCCGCCCTTCCCCGGGCAGGACTCCTTCGCCGGCCACGAGCTGCACTCGCACGCTTATCGCGAGCCCGACGAGCGCTTTCAGGGCACGAACGTGCTCGTGCTCGGCATCGGCAACTCCGCCACGGACATCGCCGTCGAGAGCTCGCGCCACGCTCGCACGACCTACCTGGCGATGCGGCGCGGGGCGCACGTGATCCCGAAGTACGTCGCGGGCAAGCCGACCGACGAGCTGGGCTCCGAGCTGGTCTCCCGGCTCCCGTTCGCGGTCATCCGTCCCCTCCTCATGCGGAAGCTGAGGCAGGCTCAGGGGCCGATGGAGAACTACGGGCTGCCGACGCCCGACCACAAGCTGGGCGAGGCGCATCCCACGGTCTCGTCCGACCTGCTGCCGCGCCTCGGCCACGGCCGCATCACCGTGAAGCCCAACGTCGAGCGCATCGAGAGTCACGC
>Ga0187894_10004298_pt1 | contig 15371 bp, 16 predicted proteins | sample GBC1701081metaG_FD_136650 | JGI IMG/M metagenome (GOLD analysis project Ga0187894, IMG submission 136650) | White microbial mat communities from a lava cave in the Kipuka Kanohina Cave System on the Island of Hawaii, USA - GBC170108-1 metaG ... | reverse complement strand
TACTCCTCCCACAATCACTTGAGTATACCCTTTTTCATTACCTACATTTATGGTGAAACACTAGTAGGGGCGCACGGCTGTGCGCCCTCTTTGAAATATCACCGGACGAAGCACTAATGGATAAATGAAAAGGAAAGCGCCTAATTGAAATGCTTCTGTAAGGGCGCACGGCTGTGCGCCCTCTTTGAAATATCACCGGACGAAGCACTAGGTTAACGGCTTTTCCGCGAAAATGGCATCAGTCGTATCCGCAAGTGATGGGCAGGAGCGGGCTTCAAACCCGCTCCGCTTTTTTCACGCTGCCGTGCTGCGGCTTAGGCTGTCCCGCTGGCCGACGTGTATTGCGCCGCGAACTCCGCAGAGGGCGGAATGATCTTGATGATGTCCGCCAGCACGCCGTTGGGGTCAACCGTGATAAAGTGTCGCTGGCCGAACGCTTCGTCGCGCAGTTCCAGCGCGATTGGCAGCCCAGCAGCCCGCAGCCGTTCATACTCGGCGTCCACATCCTCGACTTCAAAATTGAGTAGTAGCCCCTGTACTGGCTTCCGGTAAGCCGAAGGCATGGTTTCATGCCGGTAATCGAGCAGCGCCAACTGGTATTGGGGATAATCGGGTAGCTGAAGACTGACATACCAGTCTGAATCAAACGTCATCGTGAATCCCAGATGCTGCGTATAAAACGCGCGCGACTCGGCGATTTTATCCGTACAGATGACCGCGTAATGGCTCGACAGTTGCATAAAGGCCTCCTTGTTTTAGTCACGTAACTCGTGCTAAAATTTCACATACACGATGTACGTATTTTACATACATACTGTACGTATGTCAAGGTTCAATCAGGACAACAGGATGAATGGCCGAGCCAAAACCGATCACCAAAGCTGAACAGCGCGCCGCGACCATGCACAAGCTGGTCGAGGTCGCCCGTGTGACCTTTGCTAGTAGCGGTTACGCTGCTGCTGCGATGGAAGCTATAGTCGCCCGCGCCGGGGTAACACGCGGCGCGCTCTATCACCACTTTGGCAGCAAGGAAGGGCTTTTCCAGGCGGTATTAGAAGCGGTGCAGGCTGAGGTCGCAGCCCGTATCGAGGCCGCTGCCGCCGCGCACGACGATTCCTGGTTGCAGCTTGTGGCCGGCTGTCGCGCCTTCCTCGAAATCAGCCTTGATCCCGCTGTTTACCGCGTCATGTTGTTGGATGCGCCTGCCGTATTGGGCTGGCAAACCTGGCGGCGAATCGATGCCGAGCAGAGCGGCAGGCTGCTGGAAGCCATGCTCGTGATTTTGGTGGAGCAGGGGGAAATAAAGCCGCTGCCCATCGCCGCGCTCACCCACCTCTTGTCCGGCGCGATGAACGAAGCGGCGCTCTGGATCGCCCAATCGCGTGACCCGCGCCAGGCCCTCGCCGAGGCGGTAATCACCCTGGAAACACTGCTGCTGTCCCTGCGCGCCAGGCCATAACCGCCACTTGCCCTCCACCCCCAACCGAGTCACAATCATCCTCATATGGCGAATCAATCCTATGGTATGCTATCCAAATAATGAATGATCTTTTGCTGATCGCTGACTGCTGATCGCTGAGAGCTTTACCATGAGCCTCCAAGTCGTCTTCCATTACCTCGTCAACACCCTGCGCCAGGCCGATCAGGTGCGCGCCGTCCGCGTCCTCGACCAGGGCGCGATGATGGTCAGCCAGTCGCCGCATGGCTTCGAGGAAGACATCGCTGTTTACCTTCTGGCCGGGGAATTGTCAGTCGAGTTCATCAAAACCGCCGTCAACGGCAACACCCGCGCCGACATCCACACCCTGTTCATCCTGTCCAGCGACCTGCTGCCCGACGACGGCGCGGCGGTGCAACCGGACGACGGCCTGCGCCTACTGCTCGACCTGTTCGGTGGCAAAGTGTTCGCCTACCAGGTTGATGCCCGCGCCGTCACCGTCTTCCCGGTTTACATCAGCGGCACGGTGGCATACGGCCAGCCCGTCAACATTGCCGACATCAGCAGCGACTATGCCGAACTACGAACATCAAAATATATTCGCGGCGTGCGTAAGGTCGCCGGATTCGACGGGTGGCGCTTTCAGTCGTCCACATCGACGGCACGCCGCGCTTACGACCCGATGCAGCCCTTTTACGACCTGCTCGACATCCCCCTTACTGCCAGCGAAGACGACGTGAAAAAAGCCTACCGCCAGAAAGCCCGCCAGCACCATCCCGACGCCGACCCCTCGCCCGATGCCACCACCAAAATGCAGGCCATCAACGAGGCCTACGACAAAATTCTCAAACGCTTTAATGTTGTCCAATAACGTAGAGTTTTCCGGTACGTAACTGCTATGCCTCCTAAAGTCCTCACAATCGGTAAGGCCGAAAGCACATTCAGAGCAATGCTAGAGAAGGCGGGTCTGACTCTTGTTGCCCTTCATCTGGAGAAAGCACTGGACGTATTTGTTGATTTCTGCAACCTGCCTTTTGAGACAAAAACCGACGGCATTATTGTTCAATGGGGGCCACTGTATGAATGGCGGGGTGAACCACCCTATCAGGGCGACAAGATCGGCTTCTACTATTCTGTGCTGCGCCAATTTTACGACGGCGGCAAGGAAATTGAACAGCTCACCCTCGAATGGCACTACCGCCTGGAGGACACGCTCGACACGGTGGAAATGGACAACACCGATTGGTGCTGCATTGACCTGGGCTTTAATGTGGCAGCTTTTCTACAAGCACAACGGGAGACGGAATTATTCCAACTATTGAAGCAGTGTACAGCCTATGAAACACTTCTCTTTCAGGAAAACATTGGCTGAAGATTTCAGTTCGGTATGAGGATCAGTCCGCTTCCGTTTGTCTTTTCCTACCCCAAATTGCGCCATAATCTATTGACTCGCGCAGAACTTTTGTGCTACAATAGGATTGTAAGATGGGCGAGGTTTGGTAGCACTGCTACCGCGAGGTATCCCCCGCCCATTTCATTTCACCTATATCGACACACCAAAAGGGCAGAAATGAATCTAATTGGTATTTTCCTCTGTGCCTGTGTGAAGCCTCCCTGTGGGACTGTGGTGAATAAATCTTTTGCATTTCGGCGACAATCCCCCACACCCCCGCCGTGCAGTCGCGTATACGCCGCAGCGGCAGCCGCCCCGCTTGTTCCCGCCGCGTGAGTGTCAATTCGGTGGCGCGTCTCGTGTTTGCCGCCATCATTTGTGGCGCGAAAGTCGCAATCCGGTGGCACGCCCCGGCCTTCCCGCCATCCATCGCGGCGACAACTCTGCCACAACCGCCACTTTGTACTCTATAATATCTGGCTCTGCTTCACTGTCCCTCTGAATCTCTGGGATACGCTTTTCTCTTTGTGCCTTCGTGTCCTTGTGCCTTTGTGTTACGCTTTTCTCTTCCCGCCTTACTCCGCCGCGCTTTCCCGCAGCCGGAAATGATTCAGCTTCGACAACTCCCGTACCTGCCTATCCGCCCGGTAGCTGCTCCGCACCAGCGGCCCGCTTTCCACCCACTTGAAACCCAGTTCTTTGCCGATCACCTCGAAGCGGTCGAACTCCTCCGGCAGGTAGAACCGCTCCACCGGCAAATGCTGCTTGCTCGGTTGCAAATACTGCCCGATGGTCAAAATATCGACCCCCTGACCCGCCAGGTCGCCCATCACCGCGACCACCTCGTCCAACGTCTCGCCTAAACCAACCATGATCCCGCTCTTGGTCAGCACCATTGGATCCATTTTTTTCGCGTTGCCCAGCGTTTTCATCGCCCACTCGTACTTGTCCTGCGGCTGCACCTTCTTGAACAGGCGCGGCACCGTCTCCACGTTATGGTTCAGGATTTCCGGTTGCGCGTCCATCACGATCTTCAAAGCGTCTTCGCTCCCCTTAAAGTCCGGGATCAGCACTTCTATCGAACAGCCCGGTTGAAGCTGCCGGATGCGCTTGATGACCATCGCAAAAATCGGCGCGCCCCCGTCCTTGCGCTCGTCCCGGTTCACACTCGTAATCACCACATGCCGCAGGCCCAGCGCCCGCACCGCGTCCGCCACCCGGTTCGGCTCCGCCCAATCCAACGGGCTTGGCCTACCCGTCTTAATGTCGCAGAACCCGCAACTTCGCGTGCAGGTGTCGCCCATCATCAAGAACGTAGCCGTCTTCCTACCCCAACATTCCCCGATGTTAGGACACTGCGCTTCTTCACAAACAGTATGAAGTTGCTGGTCGCGCATCAGATCACGGACTTCCTCATAGGTTTCACCACCCGGCGCGCGCACCTTAATCCAGGGTGGTCGTCGCCGGGGGTGTTCGGGATCAGGTTTCCAACCCTCGCTTGGCGTGGTTGGGATGGTGTTCACATCAATCAAATCGCTCACAGTAAATCCCTCTGTGTTCTCGGTGTCTGTGTGGTGAAAATCTTTTCTCATTATAACCCGCGCGTCAACGGATCACGTATACCATCTCAGACGCCGCGATATTCAGCCGTTCTACCAACACACGCCACATCATCACGATAATCCCTTCGCGGATCGCGTAAAAAACGATCAGACGCAGCACGGGCAGGGCAATCGCCGCGATCAACGGTTCGTTCCCAAATACCGGGAACAAGCTGGGGATCAACACGAATCCAATCAACAACGTGAGCGCATACGTTATCACCTGGAGCAGTAGAAAGCCGATCAGCGCCCCAACGCCCGCGTCGATCCGGCTGCGGGTGTAGGTCGGGATCAGCATCCCAACCAGCGCCCCCAGCGCCACCGACTGCACATGATCGACATACAACCCCAGCGCCAACGTGAGCAAGTACAGGACGGGGATCACCGTCTGAATCCCGATAAACGTCCCGCTCGGCATCAATGGGACGACGAAATTCACCAACGAGGCCAGCAGGAGCAGGGTGAAGCCGAACCGCACCACCCACGACATCGGCGATTGGATTTGTTGGAGCGATTGGTTGCGGTGGATCGAGGCCGTACCGATCGCCCAGCTCGCCCCGATCGCGCCCACCATCGACAGCGCGACCAGATCGAACATGCCTGTCTCGCGTTCCCGCGCGATCGTGCTGCTGATGTTGATCGCCCAACGCAGGCTGTAAAACGCGCTCGTGAACAGGATTGCCGGGAGCAGGAGCAGGGGGGCGAGCAGGATAATTGCGCAGCCCACGTACCAGGGCGTCGGTCGTAACGGCGCGACCATGATCCGCTGGAATAGCGGATGGCCGGTTGGAGGCGCTTTGAGGCCGCGCCATAGCTTCCATGTCAGCATCGTCAGCCTATGGCGCGAACTGCATCGCCAGTTCGAGTTCAGACGGGAGCGCGTTCAACCGCTCGACCAACCCACGCCAGGACGCGCTAATCATCACTTCACGGATCATGAAAAATACCGCCAGCCGCAAGATGGATAGGCTGATTTCAACGTAATCGCCCGTAATGTCGAGTCGGTCGTATAAATCGGGCAGGATCACGAAACCGATCCAATAGGCCAGAAAATAGGTGATGATTTGCGCGAACAAGAATACACCCAGCGTGTAAATGCGGGTGTCGAGCCGGTTCTCGGCATAGGTCGGCACGAGCATCCCGATCAAGCTGCCCAGGATCGCCGATTGTATATATTCCAGGTACAGCGCCACCAATACCACTGTGAGATCAACGATATGCACAATCGTCGGGAAAGTGGGTTCGGGGACGCGGCTGAATTGCTCCGAATGGACGATGATGACCAGGGTTGCGACCACGACAATCACGATGATACCCACGATGACCGCCCCGCGCATGATGCTGTGCAGCCGGTCAAAATCGCGGTTGCGATAAAGCGAACTGGTACACATCGCCCAACTCGCGCCCAGCGCCCCGCCCGGTGATAGCGAGAGCAGGTTGAAGGTATCGTTCTCGTGTTCTTTCGCAATCGCGCTTCCCACCCGGATCGCGCAGTCGATGCCGTAGGTGATCCCTGTGAACAGCAGAATGAAAGGCATGAGCAGCAGTAAAATGGTGGGATGCTGCTGGCCGAGGCCCAACACCAGGCTGACCACCAGCCCTGCCCAGCCAGCCGTGCGTGAGATCACGGTCGCGGGTGGCCGCAGCACGTTGCGCTGGAAGAGGGGGTGCAACGCTGGCGGATTATGGAGCGCGCGCCATATTTTCCAGGTCGTCATCGTGCCTTTAGTCCGAGTCTGATCGGGCGCAGCGCGATCAAGGCCGCTTCGTTCGGCGCGACGTTGAGGCGCTCGGCCAGCTTGTTCCATATCAGCGCGATCAGGCCTTCACGGGTGGCGTAAAAGACCACGACCTGGGTGATCGCCAGGCAAATTTGCGCCCACCCGCTGGCCGTTTCGTCATAAATCGCAGGCAGGATCGCCAGGGCGATAACCCCCGCCAGCGCATACGCCGATGCTTGCAGGGCGAGGTATAGGCCGAGTGTACCCAACTGTGCCTCGATCCGACCCCGCGCATACGATGCGACCAGAATCGAGACGAGGCAGCCCAATACAATCGAATGAACGTGGTCAATGTAGATCAAGCTGATGACTGCCGCGACATGCACCAACATCGTGGCGTAACGACTGGCCTCCTCTTGGGCAAATCGGGTTGGGCGCACCTGTCCAGCGTTGGATAACAATACCAGCGCGATCAGCGCCACGACGATCAGCGCGATACCGAGTATGGCTCGCACCACCATATGGATTTGTTCCAGACGGTTGTCACGGTGCAAATAGCCGGTGCAAATCGCCCAGTTCACGCCTAACGCACCCTCCGGCGATACGCACCACACGTCATAGGTCTGGCGTTCCCGCTCCTGGGCGATCATGCCGCTGGTGCGCACTGACCAGATCAAGCTATAGATCGTGCCGTTGAGAAAAAACAACAGGCCAACCAGCGCCAGCATCAAAAATAGGGGCGATAACATGGCGGTACAGATGAGCATCACACCAACCAGTTCGGCCAGAAAACGCGGGGTAATGATTGGGTAGGCCTGCGCTTGGCTTTGTGAATACGGCGCGCGCCAAATCAGCGTCCGCCGGAATAACGGATTTCCGAAGGGTGGGTTGCGCAGCATGTTCCATATCCGCCAGGTGGTCACCATCAACAACTTCCTTAGGTGGGGGCATGGTGGAACATCAGGTCAAGTTCGGTTTGTGCGGCGTTAAGCTGTTCGGTTAGCATCCGCCACAGCCGGATCAAGGCCATTTCGCGCAGCGAGTAGAAGACCGCGACGCTGGCAACCGGCAGGCTCAAGTCAGCGTACCAGCCGGTGAATCCGACGGCGCGATACAATGCCGGTAAGATTAAACCGCTCGTCATAAACAGCACCAGATAGGTACTGGATTGGACGAGCAAGAACGTGCCGATCGCCCATAGGCGGCTGTCCAAGCGGTTGGGCGCAAAATGCGGCGCCAAAACACCCAGCAAACTGCCAAAAATGATTGATTGGACGTGATCGAGATAAAACACGATGAGCAGCGCGCCGAGCCAGATGAGCGTGATCGCGCCGAGATTAGAGAAGGCCCGACCTAAAAGAACGTTAGTGGAGATCACAAGTGGGATGAACAGGATGACACGGATTGACCAGGCTTCCTGAGAATTGACCTGGGTCAAGGTCTGGTTGCGGTGCAAACAGCCGGTGCAGATGGCCCAACTGATACCCAATGTGCCGGATGGCGATAGACATAGCAGGTCATACATGCGGTACTCGCGCTCCACCGCAATTGTACTGCTCACAATGGCCGACCAGATCACACCGTAAATCGTACCGCTGAACACCATCAGGATGAGCGCGCGCGTGTCCAGCACGAATATCAGCGACCAGAACCAGATTTGCCCCTGGATCAGCACATTTTGTGCCACCACGACCCAACTCATATCGTCGTAGTAGGGCGATACCATTCGCTGGAAAATCGGGTGGTTAGCCGGTGGAGATTTCAAGGCTTGCCAGAGGCGCCAGGTGGTCATTGCGGTGGCAGCCCCCAGGCAATAATATTGGCACCCCCGAACGATGGATAAATGCCGTCGCTGAGGGCGGTGAATACGCCGCTGGTTGTGTCCAGGGCGAGCAGCAAATAGCCCTTGTCGTCTCCCGGTACATTACCGCCAAAGGCGACATGTGTGCTATCGGGCGACCAGCTCAAACGCGGCGGGTTGGGTGTATGTTCAGTGGTGGTGAAGCCGCAGTATTTTTGGATGTCGCCGGTGCTGACGTTCAGGATGTGCAGGGTCGCGTTGCCAGTATTGCTCTCCGGGTTCGGCCCCAGCAGTTCGATCACCCAGAAGGCGATGCGCGTGCTGTCGGGCGACCAACTGAGTTCGCCGTCGGCGCGCCCGTTAATCCGTACCGCACCGTATTGGCCGGTTAACGCAGTCCATTGGACAGGCGTGCCGTCTGCCGGACGGATGCCAAAGATTTCGCCACCGGGTGTCTGAGTCTGGTCGTCGTAGATAGCAGGCGCGACATAGGCCAACCACTGCCCGTCCGGCGACCACGACGCGGCGCTGAAATACGGTTTGTCTTCGCCCAAATCAATGTAGCCCCCAGCGATGCCCTGCAAATCGCGGGTTTCCAGGTTGACCAGGGCGCGCGTGAACCGATCACCGTCTTGTTTGACCATCAAGCCCCACCGCCCGCCCGGCTGCACCGACACCACACTTTCGACAGCCAGGTATTCGCGCTCGCTACCGCTTTCCTGGCGCAGATAGGCTTCGTGGGCGGGCGTCCAGACCAGTAAGGTATCGTCCGCCCACCATTCCACATCCGCTGCATAATCCACCAGCGGTGTTCGCTGTGTGCCGTCGAGCCGCATTTTGGCATAGGCGCTGGTGAGCGAATCGACATACGTGACCCAGCGGGCATCACGCGACAGGCGGCAGTTTGTCCCACAGGGATAGGTTTCGGGCAAAGGATATCGCCGATCGGTACTGACGTTGTAGACCCACATATTGGCGCGGTCAAACGAGGTCAGGATGATACCGCCAGGCTGGAAAATCGCCGTGCGCGATTGAATGCCGATACCCGGACAAACGTCTATGAGCGCACTGGCAGCGCCCGCTGCTGTCCCGCTAAGCAGAATCACGCCGGCGCACACCAGCGATAGAGCCAATCGTTTGCCGAAAATAAACCACATAACCTGTGTTATTCTCAAACGAATCCGTCACCTTGTAATGAGAATACCACAAGCTGCGCCGCTCTGCGCCCCGATTTTCCATCCCCACATAGACACAGAATGCCGGACAGATCATCGGGAAATGTTAGGATTTGTTCATACTCGTTAAAAATACATGAAATCCGTTCAAAAAAGGCTAAACTTAATTACGTATATGGATCCCCATGTTATAATGGCGTTATAGAGGAAGTTTGTGACCCACGCGTCCTGGAGAGCTATAATGACCAAACGGCTAACCACCTCCACCTATTCAACCGTCAATGACATGGCCGAAGGTGCGCCCGAACGCGAAGAACGCCAAGAACCCGCCAATCCGTTAAAAACGATGAGCATTCCGGTCATCAAAACCGATGCTGCTTCAGCCCCGGCTGCGGAAACGGGATTGGTTTCGGCGGTGATGGCCCAGGCTGAAGGCAATGAAAAAGATGATGCCCAGGATGCCTCGCGCACGACAGACGAAACCCAGGCAACGCCGGTGACGCAGAAAGCCGCGACTTCAACAGCGTCACGCGCGCCCTCCGTTTTGATTATCGAGGATACGACCGAACTGGCGGAAGTCATCCAGGCGACCCTTGAGCGCATGAACATGGTCACAGCGCACGAAACGCATGGCACTAAAGCGGTCTCCCGGTTCAATTCCCTCAAGCCGGACATTGTACTGCTCGACATCGGCCTGCCCGATATGACCGGGTGGAAATTCCTCGAAACGATCAAAGAGACTCACAAAGGCAAAATGCCGGTGATTATTGTCATCACCGCCTATGGCGACCCGGCCAACCGGCTGGTTGCGAAATTGCAAGGTGTGTATGACTATCTGATTAAACCCTTCACCTCGGACGAAGTTGAACGGGTCGTGTCCGGGGCGTTGAATAGCAAAACCGGATGAATGCGACGCTGTTAAAGCGGGCAGCGCCACTCTTGGCTCTGCTCGTTTTTATTCCCTTCCTGCTCGCCCGTTTGTCTGATAACACGCTCATTTCCTCAGCAGATCAATCGCTCGATTCACACCCATTCTTAGATACCAACCTCGCCGCTGGGCGGTCAATGCAGGCGTTGTATCAGGCCGAGGCGCTGGCTGCTCAAACCGGCTGGACATATGAATTGGCGCTTGTCGCCGGGCAGACCTGGGAACAAGCGGGCGATTTAGGAACGGCGCTGGCCTACTGGGAAATCGGCCTGCGATTGAAGCCAGATGACACGGCGTTGGTACGCCATCTGGCGCAGGCTTATCTGGACTTACAACGCTGGTCAGACGCGGGCGATACGCTGCGCCGCTTGGTTATCCTCGCCCCGGATGACAACCGCGCTCATTATGAATTAGGTTTGTTGGAAGCGCCTTTCGACCCGCGCAGTGCGAACGAACAGTTGCGCCTCGCTGCCCGCGACATACTGTACCGTGACCTTGCCTTTGAATTACTGCCGCTGCTGGCCGCTGAAAAGGTTGACGCCGCGTCTGCGATGCAAGTGGGTCTGATCCTGGCAGGACATGATTTGTGGGCGAATGCTGAACTGGCCTTCGATCGGGCTGCTGCGTTGGGCGAATCTTTCCCCGAAGCTCTGGCGTACCTCGGCCTGGCGCGAGACAGACAGGGCAAAGATGGGCGCGCGCCGGTCGATCAAGCCTATGCCCTCGCGCCCGACAACGCCCAGGTGTTGTATCTGCGCGGGCTGCATTTGCGTGCGGTTTATGATTACGAAGGCAGCCTGGATCATTTCGCCAAGGCGATGGCCGCCGACCCGACCAACCCAGCCTATGCTGCCGAACTTTCGACCGCCTATCGCCTCGCTGGTGATTGGGTAAGCGCCGATGCCTGGCTCAAGACCGCCGTGACCCTCTCCAATGATGACCCCCGTTTTCAGGACTTGCTGGCCGCTTTCTACGCCGACCTGGGAAGCAACTAGACGTTTACGCCCATTCCTGACCGTGCTACAATCGCCGCTGTTGCTAAAGTGAAGTGAGGCACGAAAGATTGCGCCGCTTGTTGGTATTGCTGCTGCTGACGGGTCTGTTGGGGGTCGCTTATGTTCTCAATCGACTGACCGAAGACTGGCATTATGTGCTGCCGGTGCAGGCCGGCGAAGTCGCCTACGTCGCAACGTTTGATGACTTCACGACCGATTGGGATGTATATGATGGGCGGCTTCAATCACAGGTAGCGGACAGCGCACTTCGTCTGGCAGCCGATGATACCGACAAAAAACCCTTTTCCGTCTCCAAACAGTATTGGAGCGATTTTGACCTGAGCGTCCAGGCATCGCCCGTTGATGGCCCGCTGAACAACGGTTATGGCGTGATCTTCCGTTTGCAAAATAAGGGGAATAATTCCCCCGACGACGATAATTTTTATCTGTTTCTCGTCAGCAGCGACGGTTTTTATCAAGTCATGCGTTCGATTGACGGCCAACAGAAGGAACTCAGCAATTGGATTCCGTCGTCGTTAGTCAACCAGGGAATCGGCGTGACCAACAACCTGCGCGTGGTCGCCGTTGGGAATCGCTTCCAGTTTTACATTAACAGCCAGCCGGTTCAACTATGTATCCCCGATAATCCTGACGGGATCAGCACCTACAATGAGCTGAATGGCGGCTGTATTGGTGGACAAATGCTTGATACCCTCGCGGATTCGTCCATTCCAAACGGACAGCTTGGCGTGGTGATCCAAACGCTGGATGAGCCAGGGGTCGTAGTCAACTTTGATAATGTGATGGTCGCCGGCCCAGACCCGGTTATCGAGTGAATCGTGAAAGTTTATTTGCGAACCGTAGGCTGCCGTTTGAACCAAAGTGAGATTGACACGATGGCCCGTCAGTTTCGCGCGCAGGGGCATGACATTGTCGATGATCCCGCGCTGGCCGATCAGGTCGTCGTGAATACCTGCGCCGTCACCCAGGACGCGACGCGGGGCAGCCGCCACGCCATCCGCGATTTGAATCGTGCCAATGTGAATGCGAACATCACGGTGACGGGTTGCTACGCTCACATTTCACCGGATGAAATCACCGTGTTGCCGGGCGTCGTTAGGGTGGTCGATAATCTGGCGAAAGAGAGGTTGGTTGAGACACTCACCGGCCAGCCCGTGCAGCCTTTTGACATCGAGCCGATCAGCCGAGACAATCAACTGAGCGCGTATGGCCGGACTCGCGCCTTCGTCAAGGTGCAGGATGGCTGCGATAATGCCTGTACCTTCTGCGTAACCACAATCGCACGCGGGGACGGGCGCAGCCGTCCCCTTGCCGAGATCATCCACGAAATCCGCTCGCTCCATTGGATGGGTTATCAAGAAGCGGTCATCACCGGCGTGCAGTTGGGCAGCTACGGACATGACCAGGGCGACCCGCATGGCCTGGTGCATCTCGTGCAAGCAATTTTGTCCGACACCGATATTCCGCGCCTGCGCCTGTCTTCCCTGGAACCTTGGGATTTATCAAGCGCATTTTTTCAATTGTGGGACAATCCGCGTCTGTGCCGCCACCTGCATTTGCCGCTCCAGAGCGGTTGCGATGTTACGCTCAGGCGGATGCGGCGTCGTACAAACCAGAGCAGTTACCGCGCTCTGATCGAATCCGCACGCCACCACACCCCAGAAATGCGCATTACGACGGACGTGATTGTCGGCTTCCCCGGCGAAACTGAGGAAGCATTCTCGATTAGCGCGGCTTTCATTGAACAAGTGGATTTCGCCGGTTTGCATGTGTTCCGCTATAGCAAGCGCCCTGGTACGGCGGCTGCCCGGATGCGCGGTCATCTGCCCGAAGCCGTCAAGAAGGAGCGCAGCGCGCGGCTAATCGCCTGGTCTAATGAGGCTGAACGCCGTTACGCCGAGCGGTTTGTCGGCGCGACCCTGCCAGTGTTGTGGGAGCATATCGCCGGGGCGACACAAGACGGCTTCATCAATGTCGGTTATACTGATAACTACATTCGCGTCCGCTCCATCCATCCGCGTCCCCTGACCGACCATATCACCCTGGCGCAAATGGAACATTATGATACCGACCAGATGCAGGTTGTGCCGCTGCTCGATTGATTTTTTCCGGGGATACTTGGTGCAATCCCCGTGTATTGAAGTGAGGAAGTCATGGACGATCCCAAAGCAAGGCTGAATGCCGCCCTCAAAGAAGCGATGGTGAGCAAGGCCATTAATCGCCGCGATGTCATCCGCACCCTATTGAGTGCGGTCAAACAGGTGGAAATCGATACGCGCAAAGACGTGACGGCAGACGACGTGAGCAATATCCTGCAAAAAGAGGCCAAGAAGCGGCGCGAAAGCATTGATGAGATGGAAAAAGCCGGGCGCACTGAACTTGCCGACCAGGAAAAATTTGAACTGGCCTTAATCGAGGAGTTCTTGCCTAAGCAGCTCTCTCGTGATGAAGTTGCTGCTTTGGTGCGCGAGACGATTACCCAGACCGGCGTGACATCCGCCAAAGAAATGGGCAAGCTGATGGGCGCGTTGATGCCGAAGGTCAAAGGGCTGGCGGATGGGAAATTGGTGAATGAAGTCGTTCGTGAGTTGTTGAGTTAGGGCCTATGATTGATTGGTTTGCCGGTCTGCTCTTGCGTTATCTGCGGATGCCGCCGGCCCAAACTCGGCGCGGGTTGCATCTCTTAGGTGTGATCGTCGCCGCTGCGATTTTTGTGCTGGCTGCGACCGTCATGGTTGCGTACGACAGCATCTTTCTGGGTGCGAACAATGTTGCCGCGCTGCAAATCGGCGACATCGCGCCGCAGGACATCCGCGCGCCGATCAGTGTACAATCGTATATCAGCCAGTTCTTGACGGCCCAACGCCAGCAGGAAGTGCAGGATGGCGTGGCAGAAACGTACTTCCCGCCCGATCCTGGCGTCGCCCGCCAACAAACCGACCTTGCTCATCAAATTTTGGATTATATTGACAATATCCGCCAAGACCCGTATGCCTCACCTGAACAGAAAATTGAAGATATAAGCCAGATTACTGATCTCGTGCTCGATGAGGATGTGATCGTTCAAATCCTGGCGATGGATGATCAGATATGGATGGATGTTGCTAATCAGGTGACGAGTGTACTGGAACGGGTGATGCGCGGTGAAATCCGCGAGGCCAATCTACCCGCGATTATCACCCAGTTACCGACCCAGGTGAGCGTTCGCTTCAGCGAGGAACAGGCCGATGTCATTGTGGCATTGGTCAAAGACCTGCTGCGTCCCAACACCCTGCTCAACCAGGAAGCGACCGATGCGGCGCGGAATGTCGCGGCAGACGGTATTCAAGTGCGTCGCAGCTTCGAGCGCGGGCAGATTGTCGTGCGTGCGGGAGAGCGGATTGACGAGGCAGCCTATGAAGCCTTAGGGCAGGTCGGGCTGCTGCAACCGGCGGATCAACGCTTCCAACAGATTGTCCGTGCGCTGCTCGCCAGCATCATCGTTATGGTCGTGACCGGCTTATATATTGCACGATTTGAGCCAGGATTGTTCAAATCGTCGCGCTTTATGGCGTTCTTGGCGTCACTGTTTTTGATCGTGCTGCTCGGCGCGCGCATCACGGGTGCCTATGGGCAAATTTACTTGTATCCGACGGCAGCATTGGCGCTGCTGTATGTTGCCCTGGTCAGCCCACAAATCGCGGTAATCGGGATGCTCGGCCTGGCAACGCTGATTGCGATCATGCAAAACAGTTCGCTGGAAATGGCGATGCTGGTGGGGACGGGTGGCTTGATGGCCGCGCTCACCTTACGCCGCCCAGAACGGTTGAACAGCTATTTTATGCCTGGCTTGCTGGTCGCGCTGACCAATACGGCGGTGATTGCCATCTTTTATCAGAGCGGCGTCACCACCAATAGCGATTCCGGCTTAAGCGAGTTGATCCTTTACAGTCTGGTAAACGGTATCCTGGCGGCAGCGGTCGCGCTGGGCGGTATGTACGTCGTGACCTTATTGTTTAACCTGCCGACCGGCCTCAAATTGGTCGAACTCAGCCAACCTAGCCAACCGCTTTTGCAGCGGCTGCTGCGGGAAGCCCCAGGCACTTACCAGCATTCGCTACAAGTTGCGAATCTGGCCGAGCAAGGGGCCAACGCGATTGGCGCGAACGCCGATCTGGTGCGGGTGGCGGCGCTGTATCATGACATCGGCAAGGTTATTAATGCGCCGTTCTTTACCGAGAATCAGGTGGAAGGTGTTAACCCGCACGATGTCCTGAACGACCCGGCCCGCAGCGCGAACATTATTATCAGCCATGTTG
>Ga0187894_10004297_pt1 | contig 15373 bp, 18 predicted proteins | sample GBC1701081metaG_FD_136650 | JGI IMG/M metagenome (GOLD analysis project Ga0187894, IMG submission 136650) | White microbial mat communities from a lava cave in the Kipuka Kanohina Cave System on the Island of Hawaii, USA - GBC170108-1 metaG ... | reverse complement strand
GGCTGCCTTCTTGCCAGACATCAGCATTGCTCCAAACGTTGGTCCCATCCTTGGCAGCCCAAATGTTTCCGTTACGGACATCCCAGCACCTATCAGTCCTGGGAATATCTCTCCAGTATGTTCCACTACAAGATCTTCGGATTGCTCAACCCACATTGGGTTCATGCCAGCAAACTTTACCAGACCTCTCTCCATCAATCTCTTTACGGCTACCGAGTCATGTCCAGAAGCATCGATCACGATCTTTGCCTCAAGTGCTACTGGATCAACACAGGTGATATTTCTCGGGAGTGCGGATACCGGCATCCAGTTGACTACTACTCCAGATACTCGCTTGTCTTTCAACACAAGGTCGTCAAACTTCGTCAGGTTCAGGAATTTCACTCCAGCATCGCATGCCGCCGAAATCAGTTTCGAACAAGCATTTGGTCCTGGCGTTGCATACAATCCATCTGAAACCTGTTTGTATGGAATCCTTAATTCATCAAATATCTTCTGTGCTGGGGCTCTAACTGTAACTGGGTTCATCATATATCCTCCAACCCAGAAACCGCCTCCGATGTAGTTGTTCTGCTCCACAATGAGTGTCTTGAACTTCATGTTTGCAAGTTCTTTGCCAGCCATCAATCCAGAAGGACCCGCGCCAATTATTATCACATCTGCATCTGCATATTCCATCAGCGTCTCGTGGAACATGTCCGCAATTGCTCTAGTGATCTCTTTCTCTCCTACTTTTGCAAATATTGGCATGCCAGCACTTCTCTGCAATGCATATTAATACTTTCTATTCAAAGCATCGCATGAAGGCAGTTATACTTGCCGGCGGTTCTGGTACAAGGCTTTACCCTTTAACAAGAAAGATTGCAAAATGCATGCTACCAGTTAATGGAAAGCCATTACTTGACCATATAATAAGATATTTGGCAAGTTACGGTTTTAAGGAAATAATTGTAACTGTGGGCCAGAAGAAAGAACAGATTATTGATTATTTTGGAGATGGTTCTGAATTCAATGTTAATCTGTCCTATTCGATTGAAAGTAAGCCTCTTGGTACAGCAGGTTCTTTCAGGAATGCTGAGAGGTACCTTAGCGGAACAACGCTGATCATGCAAGGAGACAACCTGACAAACTTCAATCCTAAGAACGTAATAGCATTCCACAGGAAAAGGAAGGCCATGGTAACAATAGCATTAACGCAAGTGAAGAACCCGTCAGGGTATGGTATTGCTGTTATTGATAGACGAGGCAGAATAGTGAGATTCCAGGAAAAACCAAGGCGGTTCTTCAGCAAACTCGTAAACTCAGGCATCTATGTTGTGGAGCGTAAAGTGCTGGATCACATACCAAAGAGCATGATGTTTGATTTCTCGAAGGATCTGTTCCCGAAACTGTTGGGAAGCAGGTTTCCAGTATATGGGATAAAGATGAAAGGTTACTGGTTCGATATTGGCACTGCTACGAGTTACAGGAATGCAAACAGGTATCTTAAGAACTTGGGGCATTGAAGGTGTTTACAAGAGTTTTCACCACCTGTGGAAAGACAAGAAACTCTTCCCATCAGGTCGTATGGTGATTTGTGTTAGGGATTATTCAGCGTTGATTCTGAAGGAGATAAGGTTGAGTATCAACTGTTATAGGGAAACTTTCCCCCTATTCATACTTTTTTTGCTGGAAGTGTATGTTACACGGAAAATTTTCGTTTAAATTATGGGGCGTGAATTACACAAGGTATAATTTGTCATGTTTAGTTGTTACGAAGGGTTTGAGCGATCTAGCGGAGGAAATACTAAGCCTAGTTAGTAGTAAAGGGCAAATAGAAGTCAAGGAGATTCAGCATAGACTTAACATAACCAAAGAAACGTTGAGTAGCGAAATTGATTTTCTTGTGGAATCGCATTTCGTTCAGTGGGATGAAAGCAGACAATGTATCAGGCTGAGCGAGTTGTGTAAAAAATTCCTCGAAGAAACTTCGGAACAGGACGCGGGGACGATATTCATACTCTGTTGAAAACGGAAAGAGCTGATGAGAAAAAGTAAATGGCAGCTTATGCTCTAAACCAAGTTAGCATGGGTAGTAGTTTTGTTCCATGTTGCTATTGAGTCATATTTTCTTTATAACACTCAAACATCTGTAATTCTACCTTGAGTTTAGCGCTGTCTGTAACAACAAGGGACGTACATGTGGATAAATCATCGTTAAACAAGGAGATATTCATGTCTTCAAAGCGAAAGAGAGGGACATTAAGCATAACAGAGAGCATATTGCAGGCACTGAAGGATGGACCTGAGCTAAAGACGCACATCGCATACGCGTCAAGAATAGATTCGAGAACAACCGAAAAGTACCTTCGTTTCCTTACTTCCTTACACTTGATAAAGGAAACATCTGGCAAGTTCACAATCACCAAGAAGGGACTTGAACTCCTGAAGGAATACGCTAAACTAAAGAAATACGACGCAGTGATTAGTTAGTTTCCAGCGAGGGACAGAAGCAGCCTAGTAAGAATGCTCTTCCTGCAAGTGCAGTCTATGAGCCTTTCTTCCAGAGCAAACTATCTTGTGCCTTTCGCACACCTTGTATACGTAGACTTGTGCACGTAACTTCTCGATCATTTCCTCTGGCAAATCCTTGACAGATCCCTTACCATCAATTATGCGCCATGGTATATCATAAGACTGGTTTAATGCGTTCATACTCTCCGTACTCATGCACCATCGATAAAATTTATAGTATTAAAAGTTGATGTAACAATAGATAAAGATCCGGTGTTAGCTAACCATTATTCTTGTTCTCCATTTTCAGAGAAATACTGATCATACTTTCCGTCAACAATTGCCACTAATTAGTAAACGCATTAACGAAATCTGCATATGAGTCTCGTATCTTTGATGTTTTTGGAGGACTCTTGAAGCCGTATGCACATATGGTGTCGCTCAATGACATCTTGTCATTCTCCTTGCAATACTTTACTGCCCTGATAAGATCGAACAAGACATTACACGCATTTGCACCATCGTTTGTTCTCAGCGTGATATCTATAACCGCAGGGCTATTCAGGAAGCCCTCACTATACATCCAGTAATAGCTAACCCTAGAATCGCTCAAAAAGTCTGCATACTCCGTTGTTCCTGCCGCAGATTCGAAGTCATAAGGAGCCTCTGAATTTATTGTCGATGTTTTTATCGATCTCTTCATTGCCTTTATCTTCTCATCCAAAGTGTTCAAAGTTTCCACACTGCCTCCAACATCCAACTGGTAGCTCTTCTTCACTTTGACACCACGTTGCACCATAAAGTCAATCATTCCCTTATGAAAAGCTGTCCCACCAAACTGGCTCATAAGGTCGTCACCTACGAGCAAGAGCTTTGAGTTCAGGAACTTACTGCTAAGATCGCTCTTCGCTAATTGTGCAGGCGTCGCATTTATGAAACTTGCATTTGCCTCCAAAGCACACTGTGCGTACCTTTTAGATGATTTGTCCATGGCAGAAGATATGAGATTCACAACAACATCAGGTCGAGTTTTCTTCAATTCCTTTAGCACGCTTTCATAACCATCGCTTTTGACCTTAATTACATCCCTCAGGTGTGCTGGGACATCATCTTCAAGAATACCAGTTTTGACTTCAACTCCTAGATCGCTGACATTGACGTATTTCCGCGTTCTGCCCTTGAAAATGGATCTTGCCAGATCCATCCCTACTTTATTCGCATCAATGTCAAGGGCTGATACTATGTCTATATCTGAAGCTCTGTAACCACCAACAACATCATGCCATAGACCATCGTGCTTGTCATTATTGTACAAACTGACACCTTGCACGAATGCACTGGCAAGGTTGCCAACACCAATGATGGCTGTAGTGATCTTTTCTGCCACATGTTAAGCCCAACTTAAATGTAAATTTAATTCTTTTGAATTTACTCAATGTTTTCTTGTCAGTTTAAGGATTTGTTTCACAGAATTCTTTAATACATCGGCGATTTCATAATGAGGCAAGGATATGAGGAGTACACAAAAGATTCTTCTTGCAAGCGTAACTATGTTACTGTTACTTACTGCAAGTCTTGCCATAAACCAGGCGGAAGCAAAGGATAATGCTAAAGAACCAAAGCTAAGAGCAATCAAGAAAGTTAATGACAATAATAAGACTTTCGTGCTTGGCGCTGGTATTGCAATAGAACAAGGGGAAGATAAACCCTACAAGTCTAGCATGAAGCTAAAATTCATTGAGAGCAATACGGAAAACACAGGTATTACAGTCAAGGAAGGCAAAATCGTAATCAATGACGAAGGCAGTCCAGTAAGATATCCAATAATAGCAGATAGATGGAATATAGAACTGAATGATGGCGGATTTTCGGCTAACGGATATTCACAGGACAGCGATGGTATCATATACAAAGTATCTCTTGAAGGAGAGTACCTTCATGACACAAGCCATGGAAAGTTGTACCTCGTAGAAGGTGAATTTAGCGAAGACGCAAACGATGGCGAAGTATATGAGCTGCATTATATCGTCCTGTTCATGGATGCTGCTTCACTGTCAGCCAAGGTCACATCGAACACTAATTAAAATCCCTTTTTAATTTTTTGATTCATTAAACATATCTTCTAGAGTGTCTCACATCGCCTTCAAGCAAGCCTGCCCCTATATGCATCATGTCTATCTAGAAGGTTGGAAGACATAGCAAAAACCGATTGTAAAGGGGCCTTACTTTGCTAAACAACGTTTCTTGTATTTCACGACAATCAGTGTCAGGTGACAGTGTTATGCCTTGTCTTTTCATTAACCTTTGCTTCAATATTCGTTAAGAGTTCTATTATGTTGCTCTTATTAGCATGTAAATAATCCTGACCTTTGTCCTTCATTCTTATTTGATAAACTCTTAGATCTCTGTGCTCATCAAAGAAGTTTTCAATAAGTAAGTTCCCGAACTCCTTGGGTTCTATCAATTTTGCCAAATGCTTCAACGTTCCATCAAGGTCACCCTTCTCAACAGCATGTTTCGTCTTTGCCAAATGCTCGCTCAACGTCCTTAGCTGTTGCACCGGTCCAGAAACTTGTGCAGGACCTCCAAACGGTCTTTCCTTCTCTATGCCGATCTTCTCAGCAAGTTCCTTCGCAAGCGAGTAATGGTCTTCCTTCCCGCCAAAACCAATCGCTCGTCCCTCCCTTCTTATAATCAAACCCTTCAACAGCAAGTTGTTGATCGCTTCTTCAATGTCTTCCCTGTCCATGCCCGTTATCCATACCATCTTACCTATGACATCATAGCCAACTCTTATTGCTTCCAGAACGACTACTTCCATTATTCTCCTGAAAGCAATCTCCGCCCTCGCATTTTCAAAGTCACGATCCTTTACTGCTTTCTTTGCATAAGCTATGTCGATTTCAATGGCACGCTTCAACGCATCAAGTGCATCATTCACTTTGCTGCTAAGAGAAAGGTAGCAAGCTTTGTTGTACCAGGCCATACCATCATTTGGATTTACATCTATAGCCTTTTCACAGGACTCTATAGCTTTTTCATAGTTCTTCATCTTGTAGTATGCAAGGCCCTTCATGTTCCACGCCTCTGCATTGTTAACATCGATCGCTAATGCTTTATCATAGCATGATATTGCTTGGGCATAATCTTCTAGGTGAAAATGGCAGTAACCCTTCTTTATCCATGCGTCAACATAATTATGATCTATTCGTAAGGCTAAATCAAACGAGCGTATAGCTTCCTGCAGCTTTTCTGATGCCATCTGATTAACTCCCTTCTTGTAAAGGTCCTTCTTGGCGAACTCAGAACCACCAGTTTCTACTGACTCATCACCTCTTCCTTCTGCAGCCCCGTCTTTAGATGAATTGCCTAGAAATCTACCCACAAGTATTCTGAACCAAATACAGCATAAATAGATTATGGTGTAGATTTGAAACTAATACCAAAATGAAGTAAGATTTGCTGGAGCAACACATAGTTGCTTTTTAATGCAAAGTATATTTAGAACGGAAGGTTCACACACAACATGTCAGATTCGAACCTTCCAGACAAGATAGAGTTCAAGATGCTCGAATACGAAATAGTTGGTGACGATACTGTCAGATTCAAGCTTGAGGATGGAACAATAGTGAAGGTGAAGGTGGAGCTTGATAGAGCCGGAGTAGCGACAAACTACAAGAATCCTGACGGCACAGCTCATTATGCGGTAAATACTTCAGTCAAGGTATTCGTGATACCACACGACAAGAAGTTTACCTTGCCAAAGGGACAGGTAAAAGCACAGTCAACAAAGCCACCCGGGCACATGATAACTTGATTCTAAGACATTGTTAGACTGAAAGAGTATCAACCATAAACACTTTATTGATATATTATGTCCTGTTATATTGTGCATAAAACATGAATGTCAAAGCATTTGCTATTGATATCGATGGCACATTAACTGAAAATGGAGGAGGTACACTTCATTTAGGTTCTCTCTCTATGTTAAGAAGCATTGAAAAGTTGGGTTATCGTGTTATATTTGTTACCGGGCGCTCTTCCGTTGAAGCGTATGTGTTATCTGTATTTGCTGGCACTACAAGGATTGCTGTTGGCGAGAACGGAGGAGTGGTCACCACCAGTCCAAATGATCATACGTTACTTGCTGATAAATCATATAGCGAAAAGGCATATGAATATCTCAAGACTAGAATCAACAATGTCAACATAAAACCCGTATTTCCACGGTTAACGGAGGTTGTATTAGAAAGAACGTTTGACATTCCTGTAGCAGCACAAATTCTAAAGGAAAGTAAATTGCCGGTTATTATTACTGACAGTATGTATGCTTATCATCTTAATTATGAAACTATAAACAAGTCTGTTGGGTTCAGGGCAGCATTGGATATGCTAAACATTAAACCCGAAGAAGCGATCGCTATTGGTGACAGTACAACCGATGTGCCCTTGTTTGATATTTGTGGTTACAGCATAGCAATGGGTAATTCAATGGACGAAGTAAAGGCAAAAGCCGAGCACTGTACTAGTGGTGCAAATGGAACCGGACTCGTTGAAGCCCTCGATTATGTGGCACGCAATTTCTTGGGTGTGAGTAATGACATTCAGGCTGTTGATAAGTGAAGTTAATTCTTTGCTTAACGATGCGCTCGTCAAGCTAAACTTTCCTAGTATCGAGTTTGCTGTTGGCGAGCCACCTAGGACAGAGTTTGGAGATGTTTACAGCAACATAGCTTTTCAGCTTAGCATGAAGGTAAAGAAAAAACCCCCTGAACTGGCAAGAGAGATTTATGATAAGGTCATCAAATCATATTTGGAAGAACACGAGGATTCGTTCATAGCATCTGCAGAACCTCATCCGGCTGGATACTTGAACTTCAAAGCCAATTATGCAAAGCTGGCATATGAGACGCTGTCAGGAGCCAAGGATCCAAAGTATGGAGTAATTGATGTTGGGAAGGGTAAACGCGTTCTGGTCGAACATACTAGTGTAAATCCTAACAAGGCGCTCCACATAGGTCATGTGCGCAACGTTGTGCTAGGCGATGCTGTGTACAGGATACTAATGTACACAAACCACGAAACACATGTTTTGAATTATGTAGACGATTCTGGTCTTCAAGTCGCAGATATAATAGTCGGATTCAAGTTCGCAAACTTTTCTATGGAAACAGAAAAGAAGTTCGACCATTATTGCGGAGATGTTGTTTATGTGAAGGTAAATGAGATGTATGAGCAGGATCAGGATCAGGCTCTAGCGGATAAAAGAAGATACGTGTTAAGAGAGATTGAAAAGCACGACTCAGAGATTGCAAAGTTTGCGAGAGAATTAACTAGTAAAGTACTTGGCGAGCAGCTGAAGACTTGTTGGAGATTGAAGGCGCGCTACGATTGTCTCAACTTTGAATCACAGATAATTGAATCCAAACTATGGGATAAGGCCCTTGAATCAATGAAACAGAAAGGAATCGTGAAGATCGAAGTCGATCCCGAATCCAAGTATTCAGGATGTTTAGTAATCAAAGCTGGTATCGAAGGCGAAGAGAAAGTTCTGCTAAGGAGTGATGGTACTGCTACGTATATTGCAAAGGATATTCCCTACGCTGCATGGAAGATTGGCCTTGTGCCAGATCCTTTCATGTACTACAAATATACTACACAATATGATAATACAACACTGTGGGCAAGTAGCCTTGATTCTAACAATGATGGTAATCAACAGTTTCATGGTGCGGATAAAGCTATCACTGTAATAGACACAAGGCAGAGCAGATTGCAGAATATAATTTCCAAAGTACTTGCGATGCTAGAAGCTAGAGCAGAGAGATACTTGCATCTAAGCTATGAAGTGGTTGCATTGAGTGCCGACACAGCAAAGATGTTAGGCATAGAGATTGGAGAGAAAAAATTTGCCCATATGGCTGGGAGGAAGGGCGTGTATATCAATGCAGACGATGTATTAGATGCTCTGCACAAAAAGGCATATGAAGAAGCAAAGCAGAGAAATCCAGACGCAGACGATACATGGCTAAACGTTGTTGCAGAAAGTATTGCAATAGCCGCAATACGTTACAGCATCTTAAAGCAGGATCTCGATAAGACAATAACATTCGATATATCAGAATCACTGAAACTTGAAGGTGATACTGGACCATACTTGCAATATGCTCATGCAAGAGCATGCAGAATACTCGAAAAGGCGGAGAAGCATCAGACTACAATTAACAGTACAATGGCAGCGATGTTAAAAAGCGATAATGAGATTGCATTGATCAAAGAAATATCAAAGTTCGATATTCATGTTGAAGATTCTGCGATCAATATATCACCGAAAGCCATAGCGAGGTATGCATATTCACTCGCTACACAGTTCAACGCATTTTACGAGAAAGTACCCGTCTTGCACGAGAAAAATATAGATCTGGTTGATGCCAGACTTGCACTTGTACAAGCATTTGTGCTTGTTATTAGAAATGCACTAAACCTGCTAGGAATTGACGCTTTGGAGAAGATGTAGCACCATTTCTAATGTTTCAAGGCTTCCTGACAGCAAAAGACTTTAATCATTGTTTATACAACAATAGTCAGGTGCTGATCAGAGCATCGAGAAGAGTGTTGGAATGAAAGTAGAGGGTCCTGATCCTGCAGGTCAATGTTGGCCAAAGTGCGTTTGGTTCAAATGTGACAAGAATGTGCTACAGCCTAAAGGAAATGTTCTTTGGTGTGAATGGTTGGAGCAACCATGCTTAGGTCCATCATGTGCTTATGCTAGTTGCATCAGGAATAAGTTGCTACCAGAAAACAAGTGTGGTTTGGTAATAAAGAGAATTACGAGAGATACTATAAGCCCTGATGACTTTAAGGTGGATTTGAGATTAAAGGGCAAAGCTGCAAAGAGACTCGATGACGATGACATCGTGTAAGGGTTACATTATTATCCAAAGCCTGTTTTGTTAGCACGATGGACAGCATTCAGGAGGGTTCGTATCTACTTTTATTTCACACGCCCAGAAAGAAGTGGTTAATCAAGGTTGTAAAAGGCAAGAAGATGCATACGCATCTGGGCATTATCGATATCGATGCAATAATTGGGTTACCGTATGGAACCTGTGTGAAAACTACTGAGGACAGAGACATCTATCTGCTTAAACCTACGATATATGACTTTGTGATGAAGAGCGAGAGGAAGACGCAGATAGTTTATCCGAAGGATATGGGTTACATAGCATCACGAACTGGTTTAACGAATGGTTCCATTGTACTCGAAGTTGGCACTGGCAGTGGTGCTCTAACAACTTTCATGGCAGGTATAGTCAAACCCGATGGACATGTTTACACCTATGACGTTCGACCTGAGTTTATGGAGGTTGCCAAGAGAAACATAGAGAAGGTAGGTTTAGAGAAATTTGTTACGATCAACCAGCATGATATAAGAGAAGGTATAGATCTAAAGGATGCTGATATAGCGATTGTCGATCTTGGAGACCCGTGGACTGTTGTCAAGCATGTTCATGATTGTTTGAAGGGGAGCGGTTGCTTCGTTGCGATATGTCCTACAATGAACCAGATCGAGAAACTTGCCACTGCATTGAAGGAGAACAACTTTGCAGATATAGAGTCTTCAGAGATAATCGTTCGCCATATAGAAGCAAGGGAGGGTATGACTAGACCATCGTTCAGGATGATCGGGCATACAGCTTATCTAGTCTTTGCGAGGAAAGTCTATCCAAAGTGATGCGATGAAGACTATAATCGCTAGCAGTGCGTCAATTGCAAAGCTAATACCTGCAAGGTCTAGCAGGTCAAAAAAAGGAGATAACGGCATAGTACTTGTTGTTGGCGGTAGCAGGATTTACCATGGTGCTCCCTTGCTTGCATCTTTAGCAGCAATGCGAAGTGGAGCTGATCTTGCATATGTAGCGGTTCCAAAATCGATCTCAGTGGCAGTTCGTTCCTACTCACCAAGCATAATCGTGCTTCCTTTACCAGATGATAGATTAACAGTGGGCAGTGTTAACAAGTTGAAAGCAATGCTGCCAAAGAAGGTCGATGCAGCTGCGATAGGCATGGGGTTGAGCATAGCAAAGAATGAAGCATTGAAAAATCTCGTAGGAGAGTTGAACGAGATGAGCGCAAAGATCTTGCTCGATGCTAGTGCATTAGTTCCCGATGTTCTTTCTTCCGTTTCCAAAAGGCAGGCGGTATTAACTCCTCACGCAGGAGAGTTCAAACGCGTTTTCCAAGAAGATGCTGGAAAGAGCGAACCAGAAAGGCTCAGAAACGTCAAGGAACTCGCTGCCAAACATAATGTTACTGTTCTGCTGAAGGGATGGATTGATGTTATATCTGATGGCAATAACGTAGCAGTAAACAAAACTCACAACTGTGCTATGACCGTTGGCGGAACTGGAGATGTATTATCTGGTCTGGTAGCTGGTCTGCTGGCAAAGGGAATGAATCCTTTTGATGCATCAATTGCAGGTGCGTACATAAACGGTTCTGCTGGAGATCGAGCATATCGAAGAGTCGGTCTGCATATGATGCCAACAGACATTATCGATGAGATACCAGCTGCAATGAAGAACTTCGACAGTGTCAAGAAACAATAGAAAGGGCTAAATTTACCATGTTATAGAGTGATGGTGTCATGGCGTTTGAACAGTTCATGCCCGGCGCTACGGCTGTCGGGGTTACATTTGACAGCGGTGTAGTACTTGCAGCTGAGAAGAGGCTGGCTTTTGGTACGTATATTGTCAGCAAGAGCGGCAAGAAGACTTTTCGCATAACAGACCATGTTGGCGCCGCATGCGCTGGGATGGTAGCTGATATGCAGATACTCATACGGCAGATAGAGGCTTTTGCGAAGATTAGAGCGTTGGAGATGAGGAGGCCAGTACCGCCAAACTCGATCGCGAAGATGGTCTCTGTGATGCTCTTCGAAAGGAGATACTTCCCCCTACTTACGCAGGTGATAATTGGAGGGGTTGATACCAAGCCAATGATATACACTCTAGACCCGTTGGGTTCGCTTCTGCCAGATGATTTTGCTGCGGCCGGTACTGGTGCGGAGATAGCCATAGGTGTCATTGAATCTGGTTACAAAGCTGGTATGACTGAAAAAGACGCCAAGGACTTGGCAGTTAAATCTATAAGATCCGCCGTTTCGAGAGATGCTGCAAGCGGCGATGGTGTAGATCTTCTGGTTATAACAAAGAAAGGCTGCAAGGAAGAATCTGTAAAGTTCTAGTTATTTGGGATCTAGATATCGCTGTTGCAGTTTATTCTGTGCATCCTTTGGCAAATCCTGTACATCCAATAATCTAGCATGCAAGGGAGCTGTTCAGTAAGGTATAGAAAGGTCTAGAACAGATTTTCCCTAATGCGCCGAAAAACGCCCGCCTGTAAAAGCTACTAGAGGGGGGGGGTTCTTAATAAAGGACGTATCAAGCAGTCAAGAAAAACTTTGCAATGATAATTGTGTGTAAAACCAGTCTAATACTTTCCACTCTTCCCATAAGAAATTTCCTTCAACGTCTTCATGATTCTGATGCCGAGTCCTTAAGATCTTCGTCAAGAATCTTGCCGGAAAGAGTAAAGAGAGTATCTAGATTGTCAATATCATTCCAAAATTCCTCCATCCTTCCGTTGTTATAATTGCCAGTACGTCTTTCAAACACGGCATACTGCATATCGTTAAGAGCATCAAGTGCTCTTCTTCGCTCTTCTTCTTGCAAGTGCCTCACTCGCCAATCTCGCCAGCCTCAGCTTCTCCTCATGAGGAAGGTTTAGGAGCCTATCTACTATCTCCTTGAATGTTTCGGTCATAAAGATAATTGCAACGCCGTGAATATAAACAATGCGAACAACTTCAAACAAATTAAGTATATACTATTTAGTATACATATACTAGTGATACACGAACAAAACTAGTTAATTCGCATTTGAAGAAGATCTTATGCCAAATGGATTTTGATCCATATCAATACTCATGGAACTCTACATCGGTGCTGGTTTTGGACCTGCAATGTCTTTCTCAAAGTAATCACTTGTTTTGCTTGTAGGTTTCCCAGAACTTGTCGCTTATGTAGTGTTTGTTGTCAACAACAGGTCCCTTGCTCATTGCCTGTGCTTCCTGACTGCTTGTTAATGCGAGACCAACAGCAAGGTATTTTCCATGTGCGTCATCTTTTACTACAACGATATCGTCCTTCTTGAACTCATCCATCTTAACTATCCCCGGTCGCATGACCTTAGCACCGTTGCAGACGAATTTTACGGCTCCCATGTCTACACTCATGCTTGGAAATGATTGCAGAGTCTCTTCTTTAGTCAATAATGGTAAGACATGCTGGTTGATCTTTATTGCTAGAAAATCTTCCCCAATGAGCAGGCTGTTGTTTTCCTCGATCTCGACTATCTGTAATTCCTTCATCTTGCTTGGAATAGCAGTTTTTGGCCATTTTTCGTTTACAGCTTGGATTATTTCGGAAGTCTCGCTTCTTGATAATGTGTACTTTCTCAAACTTTACCCATAGCCTCTCTTATTTCAATGAGGTCACGAAGCACGGCACTGGCCGTCTCCATTCCGCCGGCACCTCTGCCAATTATTGTCTGTTGCCCAGAGTATTCCGATGAGAACGTCACGGCATTTAGCGTACCGTTGACACATAATGGATCGTTCTTAGGGATTTCAGTAGGTTGTACTGTCAACCCCTTGTTGCTGCCAGCTATCAGTTTTATGCCATTATGATTCTTTAATGCGTTTTTCATATCATCCGCTGTAACATTTCTTATGCCAGTAAAATTAACGTCTTTCATCGTTACCTTCATGCCCATGACCCAGTTTGCCATTATAACCAGCTTTGCTGCTGCGTCGTAACCATCTATGTCTAGCGAGGGTTCTGCCTCCGCATAACCCTTCTCCTTTGCATCGTTCATTGCGTCATCAAAGCTCAAACCTTCTTCCATCCTTGTAAGTATGTAATTTGTAGTTCCGTTGAGTATTCCTCTGAAAGATACTATCCTGTCTCCCTTCAGGCATCTCTTTGCAAATTCTAGTATCGGAGTACCACCGCCGACAGTGCCGCTAAACCTCAGCATCACACCGTTGTACTCAGCAAGTTCAATAAGTGATGGCAACGCAAGTGCCAGCGGACCCTTATTTGCTGTGATAACATTTCTACCATTCTTTATGGCAGTAGTTATGTTTGTCATACCAGGCTCACCTATCTTCAAATTAGTTGGCGTTACTTCTACAACAACTTCCGCATCTATAGATTCTATTATTTCTACAACATCCTTCCTTGCACCGTCACCATATCCTCCGACTGTTCCTTTCGTCTTCTTAGCATCAAGAAGCATCTGGAGATCCAGGCCCGATGTAGAAACCACAGAACCCTTGCTGTCAACCACTGCAACTATTCTGGGCTTCATGCCATAAAGTGCGTAGAGATCTTCGCTTCTCGAGAGTAGCAATTTTACTATATTCTGGCCAACAACGCCAAAACCGATGAGTATGATTCTCAAGTTTCTCTTGACTTAACAATCCATCTTTCTTTATATACTCTGCTCCAGTCTATCTGAAAAGGTGTAGTTTGGTGTTTCTGCATGAATTGTTAATACTCATTGTAGTTAGTTTTGGAGCTGGAACTCTTGGAGCTCTACTTGGTTTGGGCGGAGGCTTCATTATAGTTCCAGCTTTGACTTTCATGAGCTTCAACCCATCTCAGATAGCAAGCACAAGTTTGTTTGCAGTATTTTCGACTTCTGCATCCTCAACACTTGCATATGCAAGGCAGAAGCGTATCGATTATTCACTTGGAATCAGATTTGCATTAATTGCCATTCCAGGCGCGATCGCTGGAGCATACATCTCCGATTTTATTACACTACAGTCATTCAAACTTTACTTCGCTCTAGTTTTGATCGGCACCTCTGTGTACATTTTCAGGAAGAGTGAACTTGCAAAGGAGCATAAGGGAACGCATTCATCAGCTGTCATGGCACTCTGCTACGTTGCAAGTTTCTTCGCGGGAATACTGGCAAGTTTGTTTGGAATTGGGGGAGGAGTCATCTTCGTGCCATTGATGGTGGTATTGCTGGGCATGTCGATGCATGTGTCTGCACCAACCTCGCAGTTCATATTTCTGATATCATCAGTAGCAGGTTTAGCGTCGCATGTAGTGTTGGGACATCCAGATTATTTGGTGGCTCTAGTCTTGGTAGCTGGTGCATTTGCAGGAGCACAATTAGGTGCGAAAATATCTTTGCATGTTAAGGAAAAATTGCTTCAGAAGCTACTTTCGATATCGTTACTGGCAGTAGCAGCAAAATTCATTGTTGATGTTTTTACTGAATAGCCTTCGTTTCATCTGGATAATAGATCACTTCAGTTCTGCCCTGTCCAAGTCCAGATGCAAAGTACAAGCTTGTGTTTGCAAGTTTCTTAATATTTGCCTCCATACCCTCTATATTTCCTGGTAATATGAGATAGACCCTTATCAGCGAGTTTAATACCTCACTCAATTCTTGATTTACTGTTGCTGTAAATGGTCTCAATGCCCCTCTGAACACCTCTGCCCTTGCCCTGATCAAACCAGCAATCTTCTTTCCAGAAGGCGCATCAGGACCGATTATTATGATCGTACCTTTGCTATCCTTATACTTCGATGGTTCTACTAACGCTCCAGGCACCATCGAGTTTATTGCTTCTTTGGCAATCAAAGCTGGGATATTGATGTATTTGTCAACCAGACCATCCCACTGCTTTCTTGTTAACTGTGTTAGATCCTGATTGTAATCGTAATCTCCTGTAATGTGTACAACAGTGTCTGGCTTGCCAAACTTGTCATTTGCAATACTAAAGATCTTTCGCACCGTT
>Ga0187894_10004295_pt1 | contig 15378 bp, 12 predicted proteins | sample GBC1701081metaG_FD_136650 | JGI IMG/M metagenome (GOLD analysis project Ga0187894, IMG submission 136650) | White microbial mat communities from a lava cave in the Kipuka Kanohina Cave System on the Island of Hawaii, USA - GBC170108-1 metaG ... | reverse complement strand
TCCAGAAGACTTTTGATCGTCGGCGACTCACCTTCATCAGCCTTAGCGGAGTCACAGTGACGTGAATCACCCAGCCGCGCATTGGCCGCCGCGCTCCGGCGTGACAGGCGTTCGCGTTCGCGAAAACGCGCAATGGAAATGAGGGATCTGGAAAGCAGACTACGAGCGCGGACGGATGCGGAGGTAGCGTTCGAGGGCGTCCTGCCAGGACGGCATGAGGATGCCGGCCTGTGCGAGCTTCTGGTTCGAGAGGGCGCAGTACTTCGGACGCCGCGCCCGCAGAACGACGTCGGCGACGTTCACCGGGACGAGCCGGGCGTCGACGCCCATGTGCGCGGCGATGGCCTTGCCGAGCTCGTACCAGGTCGTCTCCCCGGAGTTGACGCAGTGGTAGACGCCGGCCGGCGCGCGGAGGTCGAGCAGCCGCAGCGTGGCGGTGACGACGTCCTCGATGTAGCTGGGGGTGACGACGCGGTCCACGAAGACGCGGGCTTCGGCGCCGCGGTCGATGGCCTGGATGATCTTGTCGATGCTGCTCGCGCCCTTCGGTCCGCCGAACAGGCTTTCGACGCGCAGGACGTACGCGTCCGTCGGCAGGTGGCGCGCGAAGAACTCGCCGAGCAGTTTGGACGTGCCGTAGACGCTCTGGGGCGACGGCGGGTCCGTTTCCTCGTACGGGTGCGACGCGAGGCCGTCGAAGACGAAGTCCGTGCTGAAGTGGACGAGCCGCGCGCCCAGCGCCGACGCCGCGCCGGCGAGCGTCCGGACGGCGATCGCGTTCACGTCGAGCGCGGCCATCGGGTCGTCCTCCGCGCCGTCGACGTTCACGTAGGCGGCGCAGTTGATGATGACGTCCGGCGCGGCCTGCCGCACGAACCGGTCGAGCCCGCGCGAGTCGCGCAGGTCGACGTCCCGCCGCGTCAGCGGGATGACGCGGCACCGCTCGGCGCCGTCCGCGCCCGCGAGCCGCGCCGTCATCGCCGATCCGAGCTGTCCCGCGGCGCCGACCACGAGCGCGTTCATGCCTGCCCGAATTCCTTTCGCAGCTTGTCGTCGTCCAGCACGCCTTCCCAGCGGGCGACAACCGCGGTCGCAAGGCAATTCCCGAGCACGTTGACCGACGTCCGCCCCATGTCGAGGACCTGATCGATCCCCAGCAGGATGGCCGCGCCTTCCAGCGGCAGCCCGAACGTCGTCAGCGTCCCGGTGAGCACGACCAGCGCCGCGCGCGGCACGCCCGCGACGCCTTTGCTCGTCAGCATCAGGAGCAGCATCATCTGGATCTGCTGTCCGAATGTCAGTTCCAGCCCCGCCAACTGCGCGACGTACACGCTCGCCAGCGACAGATACATCGTCGATCCATCGAGGTTGAAGCTGTACCCGGTCGGCAGGACGAAGCCGACGATGTTGCGAGGCACGCCGAAGCGCTCCATCTGCTCCAGCGACTTCGGCAGCGCGGCCTCGCTGCTGGCGGTGGTGAAGGCAATCAGGAACGGCTCGCGGATCGCGCGCAGGAACGGAATGATCGGAATCCGGAAGATCAGCGACACGGCCACCAGCACCAGCACGACGAAGATCGCGAGGCCGACATACATCGTCAGCACCAGCTTGCCGAGCGAGATCAGGATGCCGAGGCCCTTGGCGCCGACGGTCGCGGCAATCGCGGCCATCACGCCGATCGGCGCGAACAGCATCACGTAGCCGGTGAACTTGAACATCGTGTGCGCGACGGCGTCCAGCACGTCGATCAGCGGCTGGCCCTTCGCGCCGATGGCGGCCAGCGCGATGCCGAAGAACGTCGCGAAGACGACCATCTGGAGGATGTCGCCCTTCGCCATCGCATCGACGACGGACGTCGGGAAGAGGTGCAGGAAGATGTCCCACCCGGTCTGCTGACGCTGCACCATCGCCGCGACTTCGGCGGTGTTGGTGCCGATGGGGATCGTCAGTCCCGCGCCCGGCCTGACCAGATTGACGATGGCGAGGCCGAGAAAGAGCGCGAGGGTGGTTGCCACCTCGAAATAGACGATGGCCTTGAAGCCGATGCGGCCCATCGACTTCAGATCGCCGGTGCCGGCGATGCCGACCACGAGCGTCGCGAAGAGCAGCGGCGCGATGATCATCTTGATCATGCGCAGGAACGCGTCGGCGAGCGGCTTGATGTGATGGACGCTGAAGTCAGGGAAGAACTGCCCGAGCGCGATCCCGAGCAGCAGCCCGATGAAAATCTGCGTGGTCAGATTCGGCCACCAGGCGGGACGCCTGGCGCCGGAGGACGAGCCTGGTGGAACGCCTCCCGTGCCTCCGGATGCTCCGGTCTCGACGTGTACCTTGACCATGCCGCAAGAGTCTACTGGAGTCCGCCAGCCGAAAGAAAGCACGCTTTCGGCACGGCGGCGGGCCGATGCGTTACCGGTAGTACGCCACGATGGTCGAGACGACGTGACGCTGCTGATTCTCGGTGAGCTCGCCGTAGATCGGCAGCGCGAGGGAATCGGCGGCGGCGGCCTCGGCGACGGGGAACGCGCCGGCGCGGTAACCGAGCGGCGCGAAGCAGTCCTGGAGGTGGAACGGCACGGGATAGTAGATCTCCGTGCCGACGCCCTGCGCGGTGAGCCGTTCGCGCAGGCCGTCGCGATCATGGACGCGGATCACGTATTGGTTGTAGATGTGATACGCGTCCGGCGACGCGGCCGGCAGCGTCAGCGTGCCAGCGGCGGTGGGCGCCGCGGATGCGGGAACGAGCCGCAGCGATCGGTGTCCGGCCAGCGCCTCCGTGAAGGACCGCTCGTAACGCGCGGCGTTGCGGCGGCGCGCTTCGGTCCAGGCCGCGAGGTGCGGCGTCTTCACGCGCAGGACCGCGGCCTGCAGCGCGTCGATCCGGAAGTTCCCTCCGATGACGCGATGGTAGTACTTCGGATGCATGCCGTGATTGCGCATCAGCCGCACCTTCCACCCGAGCTCATCGTCGTTCGTCGTCACGAGCCCCGCGTCGCCGAAGGCGCCGAGGTTCTTGCTCGGGAAGAAGGAAAAGCAGCCGATGTCGCCCAGCGTGCCCGCCTGGCGGCCGCGCGTCTGCGCGCCGATGGCCTGCGCCGCGTCCTCGATGACGGGGATGCGCCGCGCCCGCGCGACGGCGAGGATGCCGTCGACGTCCGCGCACTGGCCGTACAGGTGGACCGGCAGGATTGCGCGGGTGCGCGGCGTGAGCGCCGCGTCGATCGCCTCCGCCGTCACGTTGAACGAGACGGGATCGACGTCGACGAAGACCGGCGTCGCGCCGACGCGCGAGACGCAGCCCGCCGTCGCGAAGAAGGAGTACGTCGGCGTGATGACCTCGTCACCGGGTCCGACGCCGAGCGCCATCAGCGCCGCCAGCAGCGCGTCGGTGCCGGACGATACGCCAATGGCGTGCGCGACGCCCAGCAGCGACGCGATCTCGCGCTCGAACTGCTCGACCTCCGCGCCGAGGATGAAGTGCTGGCTGTCGCACACGCGCGTGACGGCCGCCAGCACCTCGTCGCGAATGGGCGCGTACTGCTGCTGCAGATCGAGGAGGGGCACGCGCATCGGTCCCCCGGTCACTTCTGCTTCACGATGACGGGATCGCCAAGCACCGCCCAGTCCCACGCCGGGTTGTCGCCCTGCCTCGGGAGGCTGCTGTTCGTGTTGAAGATCAGATCGACTTCCTGCCCCGAATAGCCGGAGAGATCGACGATCACCGGAATCCAGCGGCGGTCGCCCTGATTGTTGGACGGATTGACGTGTTGATTGAGCAGTTCCTCGTACTGGCCGTCGCTGACGCCGATGCGGAAGAGCACGCCGTCCGACTGCTTGTCCCACGTCTCCTGCTTGATGCCGAGGCTGACATGCACCTTCCCGCCGTCGGGCACCGTCAGGTGATACGTCAGGCGGCTGGTCGGGTGGATGTTGATGGCCCGCTTCGTCTCGCCGTTGAGCGTGATGTCGGCGACGCTGAAGGCGACGCTGGGATCGAGATTGGATTGCTTCTTCGCGCCCGCGAACTCCTCGACGAGATCGACCGCAATCTCCTCGCCGCGATTCCGCTGCCAGTACCACAGGCCCACCAGCACGACGAGGACCGCGATGATGATCAAGTAACTCCGCTTCATAGCTGTCGGCACGCCTCCATGCTAAACTCGGCCCTCGATGGGGGCCAACGAACTCAAAGCCGCGTGGGCCTATCGCGATCTGCTCAGGCACCTGGTCATCCGCGACCTGCGGCACAAGTATAAGGGCTCTTCGCTCGGCTTCGCCTGGTCCCTCTTCCATCCGCTGGTGATGGCGGCCGTCTACACCGTCGCCTTCCGCTGGATCGTCCGCATTGAGATCGAGCATTTCCCCCTGTTTTTATTGAGCGGCCTGCTGCCCTGGCTCTTCTTCAGCGCCGCCCTCTCGGGCGCCACCGGATCGATCGTCGACAACAGCCCGCTCGTGCAGAAAGTGGCCTTTCCGCGCATGATCCTGCCGCTCGCGGCCATCGCGTCACAGCTCGTGCAGTTCCTGCTGATGTATGTGACGATCATCCCGCTGCTGCTGATCTTCAATACGGGCTTCTCGCCGGCGCTTGCGGGGGTGCTGCCGTTGATGGTGCTGCAGACGCTGTTCACGGCCGGCCTCGGCCTCGCGCTCGCGACGGCGTACGTCTACGCGCGCGACACGCGCCACCTGCTCGAGGTCGCGCTGCAGGTCTGGTTCTGGCTGACGCCGATCGTCTATTCCGCCGCGCTGATCCCGCCGCCGCTCGCCCGCGCGATTCAATGGAACCCGATGGCGCAGTTCATCACCGCGTATCACCGCATGGTCGTCGACGGGCTCCCGCCGTCGGCCTGGTCGATGGCGGTGTTGAGCGTGTGCGCGGTCGGCGCCGCCGTCGCCGGGTTTGTCATCTTCAGCCGACACCAGCGCGCGTTCGCTGAGCTCGTGTGATGTCCGCCGACGCCGACGCCTGGCCGCTGCGTGGCGTCTCCGTCTCGCGTTCCTGGCGATCCGCGCTGCTGCTCGCGCTGTGCGTGACGCTCGGCGCAGCCGCGACGATCGTCCGCGCGGCATATTGGGACGGCAGCGCGACGCCGGTCTATCGCGGCTTCTGCGCGCCGCCGGCCGTCGCGGCGCTGGAACGCTGGCAGTGGCAGCCCGGCTACTGCCGCATCGAGCTCGCACGGGACGGCTGGCGTCCGCTGCGCGTGCAGATCGCCCTGCGAGCCTCGTCCGACGCGGCGACGACGCCGATCCCCGTCCGCCTCGGCGCGGACGACCGCGACATCGCCACCGTGCAGGCGGGCCCCGCCTGGACGCCGCACACCATCTTCATCACGACGCCGCCCGCCGCGTCGCGGACGCTCGCCCTGCAGATCTCCGTCCAGCCGGACGCGGACGGCCGCGCCCCCATCGACGTCGGCCGCATCGACACGGCGCCGATCGTCACGCCCCTGACGGCGTGGAAACCGGCGCTCGCGGGCGCGCTGCTGGGCGCGCTGATCTGGATCGCGCTCGCCGTCCGCGTGCGCGGCGCACCGGATCCAATCGCGGCGATGCCGCCGACCCCTCGCGCGGTGACCGCCGCCGTGTTCGCGGCGTTGCTGCTCTATCTCGGATTCTGGGCGGTGCTGCGTCCGCCGTTCCAGACGCCGGACGAAGTGCAGCACCATCTGCGCGCGACGGCGGTGCTGCGGCATCCGTGGATGACGTCCACCGGCACGTGGACGCTGGATCCGCGCGTCCTCAATCCGCTGACGCTCTGGCCGACGCCGGGCCTGCAGCGGCTCTTCTTCAACCCGAACGCGCAGGTCACGCCCGCCGACATCGACATCGCGAAGCGGACGGACTGGCTCGCGCCCGAAGCGCTGCCCGCGCCCGACACGTACGCGCGCGCGATTGCGTCGTATCCCGCGCTCTACTACGTCGCGGTCTTCGCCGTCGCCGAGCCGCTGACGCAGGGCCTCCATCTGACGCCGTACGCGAGCACGTTCGCCTATCGCTTCGTCACCGTCCTCTTCGCGGCGCTGCTCTGGACAATCGTCTTCGCGCGGCTGCGTGCGGTCCCGGAGACGCGGCCGGCCGCGGGCGCGCTGCTCGCGCTGTTCGTCCTGCCGCCGATGACGGCGTTCATGTCCTCCGGCATCAATCCGGACGCGGTGAACATTCCGCTCTGCGCGCTCGCCGTCCTTGCGGCGTGGCGGACGCTGATGACAGGACGCGGCGCCTGGACGACGAGCGCGTTCCTGGTGCTCGCGGCGCTGACCAAGCCCGCCGGTCTGCAGGCCATCGGCGCGCTCGGCGCGGCCAGCGCGGCGCTGTGGCTGTGGCGCGCGTGCACGTTCGACCGCGTGATGCTGACGGGGCTCGCGCTGCTGCGCGCGGCGCTGATCGCGTGGTTCACGTTTTATCTCTGGTCGCCGCCGACGTTCTTCACGGGGCCGCCCTCGGACGATCGGCTCACGCTCTTTCTCGCGACGCGCTGGCAGCACCTGTACGAAATCTGGATCCAGTTCTGGGGCTGGCTTGGCTGGCTGGACTATCACGCCGACCCGCGCTGGTATCACGTCATGCTGGCGGCGGTCCTGCTGAATGCGGTCTGCGCGATCTGGAAGCCGGTGCGTCCGGTGTGGTTCGCGGCCTTCACCGCGATCTTCGTCGCGGCCTTCGCGGCGTCAACGCTGGCGGGCGAGTTCCTGTACTTGAAAACGGCGGGCTACATCCTGCAGGGACGCTATCTGCTGCCGGCGAGCATCGGCCTCTCGGCGCTGCTGCTGCACCGCGTCCGCGCCGCGCGCTGGACGCTGCTCGCCGCGATCGTCCTGCTCGACGTCCTGCTGATTCAGCAGACGGTGACGCGCTACTACGCCGGCGACTGGTCGCGCGTCTACGCGGCGCTCCCCTTCACGGCGTCAGGCCCACGCTGACGGTCACGGCGCGCGACGGGAGCCCAGATAGCGCATGACAGCGAAGTGATACATCCGGTCGTCCGTTGTCTCCACCACCGCGGTGCCGACCGTCACGATGTCACCGTCGGGCTGAAGCACCATCTGCTTCATCATCAGGAATGATGTGGATTCCCGCAGCACCTTGCCGTTCGTTCCAAAAGAAGCGTCGAGCATGCCATTCGCGTCGTACCGTACGATGGCGGACGAGCCACTGGAGGAGGCAACGGCATCCGGAGTGACGGAGCCGGCGATGACGATCTTGCCGTCGGCCTGGAGGGCGACACCTACGGCTTCTTGCCCGTAGGCGCCTGGCCCGAAGTCGGTGATCACTCTTCCGCCTGTGCCAAAGGTGGCATCCAGCGTCCCGTCCGGCTTGTACCGGGCGAGCACGAACAAACCACCCGCATTACCGCCGGTGACGACAATGCGTCCATCGGCCTGGAGAGCAGCCGCGCGTAGATACATCGCCGACTGCTCCACGACTCCACCGGTGCCGAACGTCGGATCGAGCCGGCCGTCGGACCGGTACCGCAGCACGGCGGCCCCGCCAAAGGACTCCCCGACCGCCACAATCCGTCCGTCCGACTGCACGCACAAGGCCCTGATCGCGCCATTGATCGAGGTGACCCGGCCATCGTCATCAAACGAACGGTCAAGCGATCCGTCCACGTTGTAGCGGGCCAACGCGACGCGGTCTGGGTGATTCCCACCGACGTGTCCGGCGGCGAGGATCTTGGCATCGCCCTGCAGCGCCACCGCATACGCGACGTCCTCTTCGCCACCGACGTCGGTAATGACCCACCCTCCGCTGCCAAACGTGCGGTCGAGCGAGCCATCGCTATTGAGGCGGACGATCGCGACGTCGCCGCCGGCTGCTGTCTTCGTGCTTCCGGCGACGACGATCTTGCCGTCCTTCTGGATGGCGACCGCGCGCGCGCGACTGTCCGAACTGCCAGGCACGCCGGCGAGGACCCAACCTCTTGCACCGAATGTCGTGTCGAGCGCGCCGTTAGCCTGCAGGCGCGTGACGCCGAATGCGACGTCGAGGAAGCCGATGCGTGCGTGGCCGGCGAGGACGATCTTGCCATCCGACTGGAGAGCGACGGCCTGGCCTTCATCGAAATCGGCGACGCCGACACGGTCCACCATTGCCATGCCGACGGCGCCGAACGCCAGATCGAGCTGACCGTCGGCGATGGCATCGGCGGCGCCCGTATCGACACCGGTGCACGCCGGCGCGACGAGCATGAGGGCGAGCAGGATGATCCGGCTCATGGCGTCTGCTCCTGCGGGTTGAGCGTTACCAGAAGCGCGCGACGGCGACGTCGAAGCGGACGTAGGTGCTGGCCGTGTGCTTCATCAGCGTGCCGGCGACGATGATGCGGCCGTCGGGCTGAATGGCCATGCCACGGACCCAGTCGATGGACGTCTCGAAGTCCGTATCCGCCACGCCGTCGCCGCTGAAAGACGGATCGAGCACGCCGTTCGCATCGTACCGGGCCACCAGAAAGTTCTCGCCGAACGGTCCGCTGCCGGCGGCGACGATCTTCCCATCGGCCTGAACGGCCACGGCAAAGGCCTCGTCCGCGGCGTAGACGTTCGTCGTCGCGATACCGCCGGTGCCGAAGGACAGATCCAGCATGCCGGTGGCTTCGAGGCGGACGAGCGCGAAGTCGGAATCGTTCTGGTTCCCGACCTTGCCGGCCGCGATGATGCGTCCATTGACCTGGATGGCCACGGCATTCGCATAGCCGGGATTCACACCGCCGACGTCGACGGTGACCTTGCCGCCGATGCCGAAGGCCGGGTCCAGCGAGCCATTCGTTTCATAGCGGACCGCCGCGAAGTCGCCGCCAGCCATGCCGACGGCCACGATGCGTCCGTCCGTCTGCAGGCTCAGCGCCGTGGCGGCGTCGGGGTCGTGGATGGACGTGTGGAACGAGGTGCTGACGAGGCCTTCTTCGCCAAACGACATGTCGAGCGCCCCGTTCGCCTCGTAGCGGGCCAGCGCGAAGTCGCGCACGGTCGACGGGTTGGACGTCTCGCCGCCGACGACAATCTTTCCGTCCGGTTGCAGGACGACCGCCGTCGCGCGATCGGCGCGCCCGCGGCCGAAGTCGGTGCTCACCCGTCCGTTGGATCCGAAGCTGGTGTCGATCGAGCCGTTGCTGGTGAAGCGGACGAGGGCGAAGTTGTCCGAGGCCGAAGGCGTCGCCGTGGTTCCCGCGACGACGATCTTGCCGTCGGGCTGAATGGCCAGGGCCTTCGCGCGGCTGCCGCCGGTCCCGGTGAAGCCGGCGATGGCCCAGCCATTCGTGCCGAACGCGGTATCGCGGGCGCCGTTGGCGAGAAGCCGGGTCACGGCAAAGTTGGACACGCCGTTCACGGCCGTCGTGGCGGCGACGACGATCTTGCCATCCGGTTGGATCGCGACGGCTTCGCCGTGGTCGCTGCTGGTGAGGCCGGCGCGGTCGACCGTCACCTTGCCGTCCAGGCTGAACGTGGGATCGAGGACGCCATCAGACGCCGAGGCGACCGTGGACAGCAGCGACGCAAGCGCCACCACCGAGAGAGAAACGCCAGACCGACAGCGAACCGACCGGAAGCGGACAGACGATGAAAGCGTGCGCGACATCAAAGATTCCTTCCAACAGGCGCCAGCCGGCGCGCCGACACCGTGGCGCGGCGGGCGGTCCTTCCTCGATCTAGAAGATCGCAATCGGCGGGTGGAAGGTGACAGGCGGACGTCGCCAGTCGAACGACGTCAGGCGAACATCTGGCGTAGTGTCGTGCGATGCGAGGCCGTGGAGCGGCGGGACGCTCAGCGGGACGGCGTGCGCGGCGGGGCGTCAGGCGGCCAGGCGCCGCTCGCGAGGCCGAAGTCGTAGACGATGGCCGCGAGCGCCCAGGTGAAGACGAGCGCCAGCGCGATCCAGGTCCACGTCGCGCCGAAGATGGACGGCGCCGTGCGGCGCGTCCGCTGCAGATTCGCCAGGAACGTGGTCCGGCCGGCGACGGTGCGGAACTGCAGATCGCCCCACTCGCGGCGCTCGCCGACGCGCATCTCGCCTTGCGGATACGTCGGTCCGCCCGCGACGAAGCGCAGGCCGTGTCCCGCCGGCGCTTCGGGCAGGGCAATTTCGAGGCGATAGGCGCGGCCCGCCGATCGATCGATGCGGGGGAACCGCGCGATGAAGGATGCCGACGCCAGCAGGTCGCTCGCGGCCACGGTCCGCTGCGCGACGCGCACGGTCGATCCGTCAGGCTGATACTCGAACAGCGTCAGCACCACCGGTCCGGCCGGCGGCTGCGCGCTCGCGCGTGGAAACAGCTCGACGCCCGAGAGTTCGTCCGCGTGGACGACGAACGTCTGCGTCAACGGCTGCGGTCCCGCCACTTCCTGCGTCAGATGGACGTCCTTCGCCGGCACGTGCTCCGTCGCGCCGGCGGTCTTGAAGCCGACGACCCACACCTCGTACGCGACGATTGCCGCAAGGACAAGCAGAAAGAGGCGCGTGGACGGTCTCCGAACGGTCATCGCGCCTCATTGTACTGCTCGTCCGACCCGGTGTCCCAGCGTCCGCGCAACGCGCCGCGGCCGGTACGCCGCGGCGTCGCGCGCGGACAGGTCACCCTAGCTTTCTGGCAGGATGCTCGTGCAGTAGACGTAGTAGCCCGCCTGCACGACGAAGCAGTTGGCCGCTTCGCATGCGTTGATGAAGTTGATGGGTGCGGGGAACAGCCCCAGGCACACGGCGTTCCCCGTGGGCGCCCCGCCCGTCGTGCACACCGCGGGCGCCAACGCGTGGTCCGCGTAGCACGCGGCGTTCATCGTCGAGCAGACGATATTGCACGCGGGCCCCGCCTGGACCGGCAGGGTGTAGAACGAGCCGCACAGCACGACAAGTGAGAGAACGCGACAGACAGCTCTCATGATCGACCTCCGACGTGGATGGCTGGTCCACGCATCATCCGCACGTCTTCGAGGCCTGCGCCCGAAGGATGAAAATCGGACGCAGGCCCTGCCCGTGCCGGCGTCCAGGACATCTTGACGCCAGCAGCACGTCGCGAACGAGCGGCGTTCAACTCATGAGTGAAGGTAGAGCCTGACAATAGCAGGGCGCGCGAGCCTTCCGGTCGCGCGCCCGCGGTTGTTCGACAACGTGAGAGCGCGCCGCTACGGCACGCCGACGAACGCGGTGGCGCGCACGAACGTGTTGCTGCCCAGGAGGACCGGCACCGATCCGGCGATCATCGGCCCGATCGTCAGCTTCAGACGTCCGTTCGTGACGGTCGCCGGGGCATTGATCTTCACGTCGACCCGATCGAGCGGGGTCGTGCAGAGTTGCGGGAACTGCAACGCTTCGCCCAGCAGTTGCAGGGTCGCGCCGTTCTCGTCCGTCGTGGCGAACCGGATCCGCTTCGACGATCGGAAGCCGACGCAGGGCAATTGCAGTTGGATCGTGGATCCCGCGACGAATGTGCCCGTCATCACCGCGTCGCTCAACCAGCTCTGTCCTTTCAGGCCACTGGCGATCACCGTCTGCGCCGACGGCGCCGTTCGGCTCATCGTCAGCGCGCCCGCGGTGCCGGGAATGTCCGTGCCGTGCGGGAAGAACCTGAGTTCGTGCGACGGCGGCCCTTCATAGCGCAGCACGGCCATTGTGAACCGTTGCTCGAAGGGAGAGAAGAACAACGCGCCGCCCACGACGATGACGCGGCCATCAGACTGGACCGTCATCCCACGTGCCTCATCGACGGCAATGTGTGTGATCGTTCGGCCGCCGGTGCCGAAGGACGGATCGAGCGCCCCGTTCACGTCGTACCGCGCCACGACAAAATCCTTGACGCCCCGTGGATTGATGACCGTATCGCCGACGGCCACGATCTTCCCGTCGGCCTGCAGGCCGACGCCCACGAAATTGTCGAAGGTACCCGAAATGTCGGTCGTGACGATGCCGCCGACGCCGAAGGTGGGATCGAGCGTACCGTCGGCGTCATACCGCGCGAGCCCGAAGTCGCCCAGGGCACCGCCCGCAGCCACGATGCGACCATCTGGCTGGATGGCGAGCGCGTGCCCGACGAGGCCAGTGGTCGTCACGCGGCCGTTGCTGCCGAACGTCGGGTCGAGCGAACCATCGTCGCTGAACCGGGCCATGAAGAGAACGACGTGCCCTTCACCCATCGCCACAATCTTGCCGTCACTCTGCACCGCGACGGCCCGGAGGGCACTGGACTGGTTGAAGGTCGTGATGACGCGCCCGTCGCCATCGAACGACAGATCCAGGGAGCCATCAGGGTTGTAGCGCGCGAGCGCGAAATCCCTGGACACCTGCGCGCCGACGACCTTGGTGCCGCCGGCGATGATCTTCCCGTCGTGCTGGAGCGCAACGGCCGTGGCCCCACTGGTATCGGCAAAGAATGTGGTCACCAGGCCGCCACTGCCGAAACTGGCGTCGAGCGAGCCGTTGCTGTGATAGCGGACGACCGCAAATCGCCCGTTTGAGCGACCGGCGAGAACGATCTTGTTGTCCTGCTGAATGGCGACGGCCGCCGCTTCATCCGACTGACTGCCGGGGAACGCCGTCATCACGCGGCCGCTCACGCCGAACGTCGTATCGACGGCGCCATTGGGAAGGAGCCGCGTCACGCTCATCCGTGTCAGACCGCCAGGCAGGAAAACGTCGCCAGCGACCACAATCTTGCCGTCGGACTGAACGGCGACCGCGGTAGCCGTTTCGACGGTGTTCGAGAGATTGAGCGTCACCTTGCCGCCGACGCCAAACGTCGCATCGAGCGCGCCGTCAGCGGCCTCCATGACGACGTGGGACAGAGATGCGAGGATCAGCGTCAGCAGGGTGACTGGAAGCAGGACTCGAGAGCGGACACGAGAGCGAATCGTTTGGATCATGGATTCTCCTGGTGCGGACGCGTCTGATTGCTGGTGCGCGCCGGGAGGGATCCATGTCATCGAACACGATAGGCCGTCGTGTACGAAGGCGGGATGTGCGTGGAATCTTTGTGGGGCAAGACTTCCACGCGTCGCGCGGGAGGCGTCGATGCAGACGTCTCCCGCGCACGAGAACGAGATCAGCGTACGAGATCGCGCGCGCTACGGCACGTCGACCAACCCCGTCGCCCGGACGAACGTCTCGCTGCCCAGGAGGACCGGCACCGGTGCGCTGCTCGACGGCCGGATCGTGAGCCTCAGATGCTCGAACGAGACGACACTCGGCGCGGCCAACGGCACGTCGATGCGTCGGACCCCGGTCGGGCAGGCTTGCGCGCCTTCCTGCTTGTCACGCAGCACCTGTGTGATGGCGCCGCTCCCATCCGCGGTGGTGATCTGCAGGCGCATCGCCGGGCTCACCCCGGAGCACGCCAGATGAAGCTCGATCGTGGAGCCGGCCACGAACACCCCAGTCAGTGAAGGGCTCATCCAACTCCGGCCGGGCAGACCGGACGCGATCACGGTCTGCTCCGACGGCGCCTCCAGATCCATCGCCAGCGCGCCCGGGGTGGAAGGCGTATCCGGGCCGTGCGGAAAGAACGTGAGATCCTGCGGCGGCAGCCCTTCGTACCGCACCGCGGCGATGCCCCAGGTCACGCCGTCGGCAGGGGGGAGGTCCGACACACCGCCCACGACGACCACCCGACCATCAGGCTGAATGGTCATCGCGTGCGCCTGTTCGGCGCCACTGAAACGGGTGATGACACGACCGCCGGCGCCAAAGGACGGATCGAGCACGCCGTTCGCGTCGTACCGCAGCGTCATGAACGATCGGTCAGCCCCTTGGCTCCGAGGGGCGGTGCCGACGATCTTCCCATCAGCCCGCACCCCCACCGCCACGAACCCCTGGGATGTCGCGTCGGTGATCGCGATGCCGCCAACCCCGAACGTCGGGTCGAGTGTGCCGTCAGCCTGGTATCGGACGAGAGCGAAATCATCCCCCCGCGAGCCAGCGGCCACGATGCGCCCGTCCGGTTGGACCGCGAGCGCCCTCGCGCTCAGCCCCTGGGTCATCAGCCGGCCGTCGCTGCCGAACGTGGAGTCGAGGGATCCGTCGCTATTGAACCGGGCCATCGAGAGACTGATGGGGAAAAGGCTGGCACCGGCCACCACGATCTTGCCGTCGCTCTGCAGCGCGACCGCCGACGCCCCGTCCCTGAACGTGAACGGCAGGACGATCTTCCCCTCGTCACCGAACAATGGATCCACGGATCCATCGGAGAAGACGCGCATGACGAGGAACTGGCTCGTCACGCGGTCCGCACTGTCGACGCTCGTAGTAACGCCGACCGCGACGATCTTGTCGTCCGGCTGGATCGCCAGCGCCGCGGCGTGATTGAAGTCGCCGAACGATTTGAGCAGCAGGCCGCCCTCTCCGAAGCCGGTGTCGAGCGATCCGGTGCCGTGAAAGCGGACGATGGCGAAGAGTGAACGACTCGGCAGATCGTGAGGCAACTCTCCGGCGACAACGATCCCGCCATCGCTCTGGATGGCGACGGACGTCACCGAGAACCCGAACAGCCCGACGGGAACATTCGTCGTGACGCGGCCGTTCACGCCGAACGTCGTATCGACAGCGCCGTTGTGGAGGAGCCGGGTCACACAGAACTGGAGGGCGTTGTTCGGCACCCGGACTTCGCCGGCAATGACGATCTTCCCGTCGGCCTGGAGTGCGACCGCCCGGGCAGTGACGGCCGCGCCCGTGAAGTGGACGCTCACCTTGCCGCCTACGCCAAACGTCGTATCGAGATGGCTTTGGGCCGCCTCGATGACGACGTCGGACGGCGACGCGAGCGTGAGCATGAGCGTCAGCAGGCTGACGGACAACAGATATCGAGCGTGAATGCGGGATCGAAGCGTCTGGATCAATGAATTCTCCTGGTAGGTACCATCTCTGGCTGTGCGCACCAGGAGAGATCCGTGTCACCGACAGCGATCGGCCGTCGTGTGTGTGTGAGCGGCTCGTGCATGGAAGTCCCCATGCACGCGCGAGAGGTTGATGTCAGGACAGGATGTCGAGCGCTACGGCACGCCGACGAACGCGGTCGCGCGCACGAAGGTGTTGCTGCCGAGGACGATCGACGTGGGCAGGATCGTCGCCGATTTGATCGTCAGCTTCAGGCGCCGCGCGTGTGCGACGGGCGGCGTCGTCACCGGCACCGCAATCGACTGCATGCTGCACAGACGCGGACTCGTGGTGACTTCGCCCAGCACCTGTTCACCCGCGCCGCTCGCGTCCGTCGTCGCCAGCCGCACCTTCTTCGACAGGCTCACGCCCAACGGGCACGGCAGTTGGACCGTGAACGTCGACCCCGCAATGAACGCGCCGTTCACCACCGGATCGCTCAGCCAGCTCTTGCCGCTCGCGCCCGCAAGCACCACCTGAGAGGACGGCGCCGTCTGATTCATCGTGAACGCGCC